>Ga0181612_147426_pt1 | contig 10522 bp, 7 predicted proteins | sample HoacroProtozoa21_FD_119630 | JGI IMG/M metagenome (GOLD analysis project Ga0181612, IMG submission 119630) | Hoatzin crop microbial communities from Cojedes, Venezuel. Combined Assembly of Gp0051906, Gp0051904, Gp0051908
CATAAAGGAAGGTGGAAAGCTTCAAGGCAGGTTAAGTAAGCGCTTCTGGTTACACACAGCTCTGTTCGGTTGTGCCAGCGTCAAACAAGAGGGTAATTAATCCCAGTCCTGCAAACAACTGACCAATTTTGCCTTAGGTGGGATATAACAGAATGGCAGTAAGGACAGAGTGTCAAATTAATGGAGTATCAGATGACCTGTCTTGTAAATAAAGGTTAAAAAGCTGCCATACATTTGTTGTACTAATACAATTAGCTTTTATAAATAGGAGGGTGACAAAACATTTCTCTTCTAAATTTTCCAGCAGGTCTCTGGAAAGAGAGCTGCTGACGCGCAGCTGACAGAGACGGAGCTATAAAGGGAATTCTCAAATAAAAAGCACGATGCATCCATACAAGTAAAAGTCATCTCTCATTGCGGGAAATAACAAACTGGGAGTTTTGGCACGGCTCAGAGTTGAGAGGTTTGCGCTCTGTTCCCAGCTGTAACTTGCCCAAGCGACTCCCATTTTTGCACCTGAAAGACAATTTTGCTCCTAAATGTATTTGTTTATACCGAATTCTAGAGAGTGCAAAACCAGCTTACATAACATGCTGTAAGCACTCAGCACAACAGAGCAACGATCTTGGAGACTTCCGGATGCTAATGGGATAAAGTGAAGACAATAAAGGTCAAACATATTTGACTGCATCAGTAAATCAAGATGATTGTTTTCCTTAAGCATCCCGTGCACACCTCAACTCCTGATGCGATACCCTCCAGAGATGGGGAAGCTGCACATCAAAAACCCTTCTATCCAAGACTACCAATATTCATTATCTCAGCCATTCCAGCTAAAATGTTTAGCTACAGAACTCCCCTGAACTACAGGCAGATTTGTCATGTTTCCACGGGTAAGAAGCAGCTAACTAAAACTGGAAGTAAGGAGAAAAAGTCCTCCGGACCTGTAAAGACCAAGTAAAAGAAATAGCTATACATTAGCATGAAGTTACAGGCAATATTTTGCTCTCAAAGCATGAGGCACAACAGATACCTCTGTATCAAATTTCCTCCACAACACCTTCATAAAGGCAACGTAGTATCTGTAAACCTTCTTGTTGAGAAACCTTGAATATCTCGAGAAAAAATACCAAGACACATCTAAGAAAAAAAGCAAAGAATTAGTTGGAAGCGCTCAGGACGGAATTTTCTACCGCAAGTCTGAAGTCTCAACCACAGAAGCGATGTCGGGAACAGAGGTTAATCTCGGCGTTGATGCCTTACAAGTCTCTTGTTTGAGAGCTAAATGAATGATGACACGGCAATCAGATTACACGGATTTCTAGACCTTGCGTGCAACGCAGCAGGCACAGGCTTGCTGAAGGAAAAAAAACCAAACCCACAGTGACTTGATTATTTTTGCTCCAGGGTCGAACGCTCCAGACGGATGTTTCTCAACTTAATTTCTGATGTGGCTGAACGCAGCAAATCGCACCGCCTGGCAGAGTACAGAGTGGGGTTTTGCACGGCAGTCGCACACGATCGGTACAGTCATACCTGGAAGTCTCTTTTCTACAAAGCTGTTGTCCGTCTTTGAGAGTTAAGAAACCCTTCTGTGATGAAATAATGAAAGACTAGCAGAAACACGACAGAAAAGTTACCAAGCATCTGAAATTGGGTTTCTGGATTTGGAGCGTTTAAGAGGAATATATGGCATCCCTGGCTTTGGAAGAATTGAGTGGATTTGTTCCTGGAGCTTGACAGTATGAGGGTGAGCCTTATGTTAGAGCAGGGAGTGAGGCTGTAGCCTCCTCGGAGCAAGTCTGGTCATTAACTCCTGTTTCATTAGATTGGGCTGAGACTCTCTTTTCAGCCTAATGACAATGTTATCATACCGAAAACAACAGATGTGGCTGTAACTAAGTAACTACCCACACTGAAAGAGTATCCGTCACACAGCTTCCTTACAGCCCCTATAAGTGGTCTCAGTCAGATCCTGCAGCACTAGGACACAGACCTTTCCTCTCCCAATTTTACACTACTAGCAGATCCTCTTACAACAGGCCTGCTTTTGTACTTTTGTTCCAAGATAAACTCGTTGACTTCACACTTTAGCAGAAACGTTCAGAGCGAAGGCTGCAGAACAAGAAGATACTCTGGATGTAACGCAACACGCCCGAGTGTTCTTTTTTGCAAGAAACAGAGCACGTTTGCTTCTGACGAGAAAAAAATTAATTTGGACACACACTACTGCTTCTATATTTAATCTTGTAAGGCAAACTGCTCTCTTCATCAAATTAAAGCTGTTTCCTTACCACCACGGCCTTTGCTTTCACGCAGACAAGGTATTTCCAGACCACCACATGCTGCAAAATCTTGGGCTACCACAACTATATTCCAGCTTATATTCAGTTACTGGTCTTATTCCGAATAAAATAAGTACTTTTTCTTTCTTGTTGGGTCACACTTGTTTTTTTTTCAGTAAGCCACCGTCCCGAGTACGGAGCCATTCACCTTGTTTCTCAAGCGGACCTCGCAGCCTGCCCTGAGCTCCACTCACAGAATCACAGGATGTTCGGGGTCGGCAGGGCCCTCTGTGGGTCACCCAGCCCAACCCCCTGCCCAAGCAGGGTCACCCAGAGCAGGCTGCACAGGACCTTGTCCAGGCGGGGCTGGAATATCTCCAGAGAAGGAGACTCCACAGCCGCCCTGGGCAGCCTGGGCCAGGGCTCCGTCACCCTCAGAGGGAAGAAGTTCTTCCTCGGGTTCAGCTGGAGCTTCCTCGGCTTCAGTTTGTGCCCGTTGCCCCTTGTCCTGTCGCTGGGCACCACTGGAAAGAGTCTGGCCCCGTCCTCCTCATGTTCGTGATTAATGGCACAACTGACAGCCCCGCTGCTGAGTGACTGGGTGGCTAACAGCGGTCGCAGTCTCACCTTTAATCCATTTTACTGTTGGAAGGCACTGGGACTACCAAATGTTGTGGTTTTGCTGTGAAGATGCTTGTGGGAGTTGGAATTGAAGGCTTTATTGTACTTGCTCAACGTTGTTGAGATCATCATTTAAAATAGAGAGTAGCACCACCCGACACGGGGTAACCTGATTGACAAGACCACAGTGAAGGAGAAGGGCGTTTGTCAACTATTTGACCAAAAACCATTCCCAAAGAAGACCTGACCAGTTGTTAGCCGAAAATATTTCGGAAGGTCTTGTGTAGGCTGCTTCTGAAGCAGCTGAGAAGTTTGGGGTATCGTAATCAAAACTAGGATGTGGCAACGTAAAGCGTGCAGGAGCTGGAGTTCTCATCTTGGGAGAAGAGCGGTGCTAGGGGTGCGGTTTGGAAAAGAGCAGAAGTGCACGGTAAACCGGCAGGATTTGCAGAAGACCGTGATGGTGGGAAGCATCTAATCCAGCTGCGTGGATCTCCAGGTAATAAAACACGATTCAATCTACAGACGCAGAGTAATGCTCATGGGAGAGGGAGGCGAGAGGCAGGCCTCTTGCCATCTAGATGCTTAAGCTAACGGTCTTTTTAATGGGCCAGAGTCGGCGAGTTCCTGGCTTCGTTGTCCACTTGTGGACAAAAAATGCTGACGTTGTTGTGGGAGCTGGTTTGGTTTCTGCTGAAATTAAATTGGGAGTGTGATAAAATATGGTGTCCTGGTTTTGGCTGGGACAGAGTGATTTTTCCTCCCAGTAGTCGCAGTGTTTTGGATTTAGGATGAGAAGAGCGTTGGTAACACTGACGTTGTCAGTTGTTGCTGTGAAATCAAGGACTTCTAGTTGTCCCCATCCAGCTGATGAGCAGGGGTGGAGGAGCCTGGAGGGAGCAGGGTCAGGCAGATAGCCCAGCTGGCCAACAGAAACGCTCCATACCATGGCCGGCATGGGCAGGCTGTGGATGGGGGCTGGCCTGGGGGCAGGAATCTGCCCTGCTCTTTCCCGTGAACTCAGATCCTCTCTTGTCCGAGAGTTTGAACTTTTCTGGGAGTTTGGTCTTTTTTGGGAGTCTTGTGATATTCGCTAAATCCATGAGTTGCGCGATTGCGATCGGGGACTGGCTGCGAATTGGTCATCAGGTGGCAAGACAATTGTCCTGTATATAGTTTGTTTTGTATATTCATTATTATAATTATTATTATGATTATTAGTACTGCTACTAGTAGTAATATTAGTATTTCATTTGTTGTCTTATTAAACTGTCTTTATCTCAACCCTTGAGTTTTCCCTTTTGTCCATTTCTCTTTCCCATCCTGCTGGGGGGGAAACAGAGGATTGTGCGAGTGCTGAGTTAAACCAAAACAATGAGCACCACTGCCCTCCTCTAAGCAGTAAGTGGTCAAGGAAGAGGCAGGCAGTGAAACGCAGGGATGAGACATGGATATCCCGGTAACACTGGCTGCAAGTGCCATTGCACATTGCTTAGAGTTGCCGTACTTTATGCAGTGGCAGAATATCAATGCTCTACTGGTTTCCTAGAAGAAATTTGCTTAGTTTATACAACATTAGAATGTTCACTGAAATGGGGGGAGAGGGGTGTGTGAAGCAGGCAACTGACACGAAAAACCTGACTTTACTGGAGTAAAGATTCCAGGCTCAGACTTTAAGAGGCTCTAGACTTTGTTCTTGGTTGAAACAATTGGAAAGACACTGAAATATACAAAATGATAGACATACCTTTAAATAGTGACATCTCCATGAAATATTTTTTTCAATATAAAGAAATGTCAGCTAACAGAGAGACAACTAGGAAGTGGAGGACACTATTGGTCTGACATTAATTATGCCCACTTCTGCTTCAGCACTACAGAAGTGTATGACACAACACTGGCAACAGTTTTTCTGTTTTAAAATAGCGCTATACAATTTTACTAGGCTAAAAAGCTCAATAGCATTTAAAATACACACATATTTATTTCTTAAAGTATTTCTTTGCCACTCAAGTTTTTCTCCACTCTAATGAGGACTTCAGAAACAGTTACACAATCTTTATGAAGGTAGAGGAGAAAAGCCAGGAAAGGTAAAGTAATTAGGTCCTTAGTGTGAAATTGGCTGTTAGACTGCAGGCATGGAACAAAGGAGAAAGTAAAAGTTCGAGACAAAATTAATTGTCTCTCATATGAAGTGATCAAGGATATAAACTCCATAGCACCAGGTGATAGAAAATTTCAAGTTAGAGGGAGCAAAAAATATAATGATTGTAACTGCTAACAACATGTCCACCTCTGTATGTGAAAACTGCAGGCAGGAAAATCACTGCCTTAACAATAGCTCACTCTAAGTAGGAACAGTCAATATCAAACTACACTATGTGTCAATTATTTGCTTAATTGTCCCATATGTGTCACTACCTACACCTTTTGAAGAATTGCAACCAAGTTTTTGCCAGTTGTTTTCCTCAGCAAACAGACCTGTCTATTCTTACAGTGGATTTTTTCCCATTTTTCACTGCCTTTTTATACTATCTAATAGTTAAATGTCATAGCTTATGTGACTGCTTCTTAATTTCCCTTTCCTCCATGGTTAAGGGCAAATTCTTCATTACTTGTACTTGATAATTGAAACAAGCATCTCCACACTATTGTCTATTAAGTACAGCAACACATACTGATCCATAACGGAACTAAACAAGAGTCAATTATGCTTTGTTTGTACAGATAAGTTGAACCAAGAACTCTTCTGAGAAAAGCAGAAAAGATTTTTAAAGGTCCCTCAGGACACATTGCAGCTTCAGAAAATACTCTTGCACTGCTAGACTCAATCGGATGTTTTAACAGATCTCTGCATAGGCTCCATGAATTTCTAGCTGTGCAGTCTCAAGCTGTTCTGTGCACGGAGTGTTCACGAAACCGAGGCTGCACCAACATGTACAATATATTTTGTGGAAGCAAAGTTACAGAGGTCGCTTCTGGAATTCAGCGCACAGATAAAGTTAACATGCACTTCCTCTTTTCCCAACAAGTCTGTATTTCCACTTGAAAATGTTGTCCATTGTAAATTTCTGTGTTTGGTTTGTTTCTCTGGACCTGAGACTGCTCTATCCTCAATCAAAAATCCTGATGCTATAGTGCCTGTGCTGTACAGTAATTGTGCATGTGACTATTCATGTTGGACACAGCATCAAGACTTTATACACTTTAAAGACCAGACTGTCTACAGCTCACTTGCACTATATAAGTACAGGCATGTGCAGTAAGTCACACGCTTTCAGCACATACTGTCTTTGTTGCACATATGTAATAAAATTGCTTTATCTGATAGGTTGAATAAGCATGTCACAGTGTGGTCAAAAGGAGAAAATCATTGGCAAATTCTAACTCCAAAATGCCTTAGCTCTGGCATTATAAGCCTGGTGGCATTATGGGACTATTTCGTTCCCATGAAAAGTCATGGTGTAACACGGAGTCCCCAGACGCAGGGCTCCTGAGCAATCCTCTCATTCTCTGGTGAACTCTGGTGACATTACTGGCGCCCCAGTAGTCTATATAAACTAAAAGCCGCTCCAGAACCTTGGGCCAAAAGTTGTGTCATACATTGATCAATCCTAGCTAGCTGCAGAGCAGTAGATTTTCAAGCGCTTCTGTCCTTTTCTGTGGCCTCAGATTCCTCAACTGCTACCACCAAGGTGTACCCAAAGCCTTCATTACATCAAAGTCCTTGGTACAAAATTAAGACAAGGTTGCTTCTAGATAAGCCAGAGTTTACAGCGATTTCAAGGGAGAAGCAAAGGATAGGTAGCACCATTCTGTTAAATATATCATCACATTGCAAATTAATTTTTATCATATAGTCCAATAATGATTTGAAACACAAGAATCATACGTTGTGAGGATGCTTAACTTGTATGGTAAGTGCTGTTTAACTGAAATGAATTATTTGCCGTTATGCAGTCATGTCTCATGGCCTGTGAATAACAAGAATCAATAGCCAGCATAAGAAACTTTCAATGTATTGCTATATTGTGTACTAGAATACAAACTCTGGCCTCCAGCCCTGGCAAAGTTCATCTCATTTGTGTATGTGAAAGAAAAGGCACTGCTACACAGAGGTAAGAATTTACTAAACTCCGGCACCTACACAAACATTTTATATAAAGCTTTACATTTGATACATCACGTGTATTCACCTGAGGCAGCATGTCCAGGAAATGTGAAAAACCAGCATAATAGTGTTCAAAACCCACATAACTTGTCAGGCATCATTAATTCTGTAACCAGGCTTAGAAGGAACTGAAATCTGAGGACCACCACTGTCTGAAGAGACAGATACCACTATTTAAATCCCACAGGCCAAAGGGCCCTGATGTTGTTCCTGACAAAGAGGTATCAGGAAAGTGGCAATAAGGTAACATTGTCCTCTACAGTGCTTGCTGAAACATGATGCCCTGTTGTTAAGCTACAGAACAAGTGGTTACAAACAGCAAGAAAATACACAACACTGATCCAGAAAAGTCTTTGCCCCATGTTTGCCTTGGCGTGCAAATGCTAAGTGAACCCAGACCACTATGCTCAAAGAAAAACTGATTCATCCAGTTAACACCCACAATAAGCACTCCTGTGAACTGTAGAAACTCCAAGAATATGAAATCAGAGTGGAAAAAAAAGTTATGAACCCATAATTTTGTAAGCATCCATTAATTCTTAACAACAGTTTCCTTTGCCATTTTTTATCTATTATTTATTGGGTAAGGCGAATGTTTAAAAAACAGGGTGTAGACAATGCTGAGGATGCAACATTTTCAGATTTTACTTCCTGATGCAGTGTATTTGCAGGAAAAGAGCCCGCGGACCCCAGAAGAACAAACTGAGCTGAAAGGATCTGCTGCAAGAGCCAGCAAAGCCTGCAAACCTGCACAGGCGGTATTTCAGCACTTCAAGGAACTCAGCAAGTGCTGCTGGGTTTGTAGCCAGAACAAGTATCTACCGAGCTATCCTTCAATCTATCGCAGCCAGGTTGTTCTCGGCTGTTCTTTTTCATTTTGTAAAAGGTTTCTAGAAAACGAAAGAGAACCAAAGGTACTCATTTTGACATGTCATTAAGTTACAAAATGAGTGTCTCTGAATTTGTGAAGCTCCTAAGTTTTCCTCCCAGTTTTGCTATCTGTGTCTGTGCTGCACGAACAGGTTTGATGTGGTCCCCCCTTGGAAGTGCTAAGTGTCTGCAAAAACGGGACATGGGGAAGGCATCGTCCCTCTGGGAAGAGCTGCGCCGGCACCCCCCACCCTACAACGAGCCCCCCGACCCCACCAGGGCTCTGAAGGGGACCCCCTCTGCGCCTTCCCTCTCAACAAACACACCACAGCAACAGCAGAAAGACCTTGTGCCACAAAGTCGCTCTAGAAATGGCTGATATTTTTTTTTAAACAGCACTTAGCGCTCCGATTTTAAAGGCAAAAGGAGGAAACACTATCGACAATGGACTCCGTCCTCACAAGATGGAGCCTTTCCTTCAGGGTTCTTCTCAACTCACCAACGGGTGGCGGTTTCCCGGGCGGGAACACCACACAGCCCTCCAGGCCCCTCCAGGGAGAAGCCTTGTTTCTGTCACGGCCTCCGAGGCTCTGGCTGCGTGCCTCCAGCCCTCCCGCTGACCCAGCAAAGTCTCTGACCTCCATCCACACACAACACGTGCTGCAGAGCTTCCTTCCCCTGCTCCCCTCGTCTGCCTTCCCGGAGGTTCCCGCCGCTCCTCCCTACGCCTCTTCTGGAAGGTTCTCCAGCCCCTGCAGGGAAACAGCCCCAAGGAGCATCAGCAGGAAAGTCACAGCCAGCCGCGCCTGCCCACGGGGTGCCCCCCCAGCGAAGACGAGCGAGAGAGGGGTATTCAAAAAACCCCCTCAGTCCGTCCCTAGCACGCGGAGAGTCTGTTGTCGAGGCAGGCGGGTCAGAGAGCTCCCTAGGCCACGGCAGCCGCACGCTGCGTGATGGCGTTGCAGAGGAAGGTGAGACGTTGGCTTTCGCTGGGAGCTTTTTCTCTCTGGGTATCTGACCACCTCTCAGGCTACGAATTAACTTACCAAGGGATATCCGAAAGACAGCAGTTCTCCAGGGATTAACAACGTTCCTGCCTGCCTACAACGAAGCAGCTCTCCGCGAGGCACTGAAGAAAGCGCCCGGACTGACTGCTGTGCTGCTTCCTCTGGCACCAGACCCCCCGTGCCCGGCTCCGCTTGCCATCAGAGGGGTTAAGCTCAAGGCTGCTTTCATTAGTCATTACATTTGAAACATATCTGGAAGGGCTGAGAAACCAAAACAAATACCCCAGCCCAACAGAAAACAAACCTTCTGTGGTCAACCCCAGGAGGCTTAATATTCCCAGGAGAAATTAATTTTGTTTGGGATGGCTGCTAAAACCCTCCGTTTAAGTAGCTGTTCCACCGCTGTTGCAGCTCTTGGCATTTAAATGACTGAGAAGTAGAAGTCATTAGAAGAGGTTTCTCAGAAGTGCTGAATATTTACTACTTCACTGACTGGCAGCAGCCTCTGAAGAGTGAATCTCCTCATTTATCTTTCTTCCTTCAATAGGAAAGGAAGCCATTTTGGCAGGGCACAGGCCAGGGGAGATTCAGGGCAGCCAACCTGCTGCTGTATATTTGAATGCCATTGCTTTTTATGGCCATGCAGATGTGAAAACTGCCAACAAATTTCTTGTTGGCATTGCTGTAAATATTCTGCAATTTCACTGCAAATCTAGGCAACTTCTTGCACTTCCTTGAGACTCTAGCTAGGTCCCTGAGAAAAGGAAGTCAGTATACAGTATTCTTGTTGCTGCTTTATTTGACAGCTTAATCTCACAACCCAGATGTTTAAAGCAATGTGGATGTTTGTCCTTTCTTTTAAGATGGTGGTCTTGCATGCCCTGCCACTGCTGCTCAGCGTCATGGGCCTGGCAGGTGCCCGACTGATGGCCATACCTGCTGTGCTGTTCACGTAGCTTTCAACAACGACAACTTTTAACCTTTACAGGTTAAAATGCTTGCCATTACAGCTCGTCACATGCTTGCTGTTGAATTAGCACATGGAGAAGGAGCCAATGAAGTCCCTACATGAAATTGAAAAATGCGTATTTTATTTACCTTCCATTCTGAAATTTCCTTTCACCAACTAAAAATTTTAAGTAGATAAGCAGTTTGACCAATAGCCAACTGTCAATGTTACTGTCTTGTCTGCAGATGGATTAAGGACTATAGCCAGAAATTACTGATTTTGAATGTCACTTCAGAGTGAATGTTGTTACTGCTATATGCAAGAAGTGCTTCCTAATTATAGAAAAGGACTTTCAGTACTGAATTTTTGCAGACTGGCAACATAATGCAGACATCCAGACAACCCCCTGTTCACTTCCTTAAAAAAGTTTTAATCTTGCTTTTCCATACCTTGAGGATTCTTGGAAATACTTATTTTAATACAACTTAGACTCCTCCTTGTTTTTTTAACAGGATCTTCCCCCCCTCCCCCCCCCCCCCCCCCTTCAACACACACCCCCCTGCCCCCTCCTCTGGCTAGGGCTCCAACCCCCCCACCTTTATCCTTTTTTCCATACCCC
>Ga0181612_152872_pt1 | contig 10522 bp, 7 predicted proteins | sample HoacroProtozoa21_FD_119630 | JGI IMG/M metagenome (GOLD analysis project Ga0181612, IMG submission 119630) | Hoatzin crop microbial communities from Cojedes, Venezuel. Combined Assembly of Gp0051906, Gp0051904, Gp0051908
AAGTCCAGCCGTCAACCCAACACCACCATTCCTGCTAAACCATATCCCGAAGTGCCATGTTCACAGGTTTTTTGAACACCTCCAGGGCTGGGGTCTCCACCACTGCCCTGGGCAGCCTGTTCAGTGCCTCACCAATCTTTCAGTAAAGAAATTTTTCCTAATATCCACACTAAACCTCCCTTGACACAGCTTGAGGCCATTTTAAACCAGCCCAGAAAGCTTTCCACTCACTCACATCCTTCACATGCAGCAGCTCCCCACCATTTGGGACACTGTGTCAGGCTGAGTGGTTGTACCCAACATTCCTGGGCTCACCGCAGGACGCAAAGCCACCCTGGCCAGGAGGACTCCTGCATGGGCTGGAAGAGCAGCTCCAGACCCTGGGAGGATCTGTGCTCTTCCCCTTCCGAAGCTCCACCCGCCCGCACCCCACCTCTCCGACCAGCACCTCCAGGCACAATCCTGCAGTTTTTCCCCACAAGTCTGGCAAAAGGGGGATGAGGTGACTTAATAGGGCAGGGCTTGTCCAATGCCCGTTTTTGTCATCTACGACACAGGTTTTCCCTTTGCACTTCAAAGCATTAGTAACAGCCTAGCACTTGAGGGAGCGTTAACAAAGCTGGGCCTTAAGCTGGTTTGCTTTCTTTCTCACTTGACAATGAGAATAGCACAAAATTTAAGCCGTTCTGGGCAGTGAATTTAATCTCCCTCTGGAATTATCTGTCCACAGTGGGCTTGTGAATAGTCCTGTAAATGTATTTTACTATCTTTTTACGTTTTACATGGCCCGAGCAGTCTGGAGGTGAGTCTGGAGGACAGTGTGCAACTATCTCCGCCCTCAGATGATATTAAAACTGCTGTAGCTGTTTGACAACACTAGCAGATTAATACTGATAGATTTTATGAATTAAATTGATTTCAGAGTGTAATTATAATAGCAGGGAAATCATTTAATGGTCAGAGAAGGATGAAAATTCAGATGTTGACCAACATTATATGGAAAAGAAATGAAGGGGAGGATGACAGATTGCCAAAAGGAAATTTAGGAAAAATATCTGATGAAAGCTCAGACTTTGTGAAGGGAATTAGAATAAAATTAGTGCAGAAAAGCAGTAGCACAGAAGTGGTACTAACTCCTGATGAGAGCATTGATGAATTACTGGAGATAAGAGGGAATAGAAGAGGGTCTCCAGAAGATGGAAACCCCCTCCTAGCTGCTCCTCTTTCAGGAGGACCAACCAGCTGCTGGCACATTTTTTAAATTAGTATTGCTCAGAAGATGTTCACGTGTATTACTTTCAGTCTCTAAGCAGTCTGGACATGCTTTTATTGCCTTGTTTTCCTACCATTCTTACTTCACTGTTTCCACATTTTAGTTCTCCCACAAAGCAGATGGCACGCCACAAGAAAGCAGCTTCACGTTAAACTTTTAGCAGCATCTGAATTCCCATGTGTAAAGGCTTTTTCTTTCCTCAAGTATCTCCAAGCTGCTAGATCAAACTGCAGAAGTGGTCAAAGCCAGCTAGACTCTTCCAAACATTTCCAGGGAATCATGTTTATACGCACAATTATTTATACGTTACAAGTACAAAGCAAGGAAGCGCAATTTATCAAATACACATGTATATACACACAAGTGTCTACTTTGGGGAATAACAGTGAGAAAGAAGTTAAAATAGTGATACTAGTTGCCAAAATATTATCTCAAAATGATTTTTTCATCCCAAAGGCAACACTTCATACAGCACTTCATCAAGAAAAGACGGGGTTTTTTTGTTCAGAATAATTTTTTTCTCTCTTGAAAAAAATATTGTAAATCTTTTCGAACTGAAAGATTTGCTGGATAAACCCAGACCTCAAGTGACAAATATTTATGCATAAAACATTCATTCTGTTTAAGTACTTACATTAAAAGTATAAAACTCTAGACGAGTGTAAACCTTTAATGCAAGATAGCATGTTTTCCTCCTGTAAAACAACTACATGTTTTATCTTCCCCAAAAGCACAGTTTAAAATGAAGAAAAAAATTTACCTGGGAAATCATTTGCAGAGTAGTATCAAAGAGAAGTATTAATTAAGGATGGCCTTTGAAATTCAATCTGCATTTCCTAACCGAATTTGGTTCATTTCCTGTCTTGAAAATCCGTTTGTGGGCATGTTTCTCTATTTTACCTTCTGTCACCACTAAAATATTTTGGACAGAAGAAGAGAAGCAATTGACTGACGTCTCATGTCAGGCTATTTCATGTGATGGTTTTATAAGCATGCCTGGAAAACATGGTCTTCCAAAAGGCGAGTTAGAAAACCATGCTCACAAAGTAAGTCCAAGCTTAGTAGCTCTACTAAATAGAAGGATGAATAGAGTGAGGCTTAAGCCCAGAACTGCTCAATGTTTTCATTAATGGTCTGGATGCTAGCAACTGAGAACGAACTTACTGTGTTCACCCATAATACCAAACTGAGGAAGAATGAGCATTCAAAATCATCTTGACAAACTAGAGGTATCAGCTACAAAACCGGGATGCAAGTCAATATGGTGAAATGCCAGTTATTAAGCCCCTATAGGAACAGTCAGCTGTACAAACACAGAATGGAAAAACAAGTGACTACCCAGTAACTCTGCACGGAAGAATTCAAGGATTATGGTGGATCACAGCATGAACATAAACTAGGAGACGTTGTGCCATTGTGAAGCAGGTGAACGTTATATTCGATATATGAATAGAAGCACTGTCTATTGACTCACAAGGGAACCCTTCTGCTCTGTAAGCTTTGGAAAGCCCCTGCAGCAGGAACTCCATCGGCATGGAGGGACAGGAAATATCCCTGCTTTCCGCGGAGATTTAATCAAGCAGCACTGAGTATCACAATAATTTAGTAGGTTTTTAAAAAATATGTTATGGGGCATCACTACTGAGTTCCCTTCCCAAATATCACAGCTTAGCCTGAAACACATTTTACTTGGTTTTGTCAGTGAAGGCTGTTGGGTCTATTTCAATGCATTGGGATGAACGAATTTGAGGATAAAGTGACTGTCCTCACTTCTTGTGGACAAATATGCATCATAAAAAAGTTTCACTGATTCCCTGCAGCTTTTGCAATACTACCTCTGCTCTCACAAATAATTTGCGCTTGTTTTGGTGGGTCTTTCCTCTTCAAAGCCAACTGGAAAATGGAACTTTATCGGCAGAAAAGCAAGAGTTTCTCACACAAGTCTTCAGAAAGGAGCATTTTGCTAACGCTTCTCACATGACTGTGGAGAATGACATATTTTAAGTAGACTTTGAGGGGAGAGGAGGTGTCCCTGTGGATACAAACGGTCTCAGCTGACTGGAAACTGGCTCCGTACCACAGCTACCCAAACTAGACGACACACCTCTGCTCACAGAGTCCAACGCATGTATCCGCCATCACGTAATTTTCTTAACTCCTCAAAAAAAAACTCAAAAAAGACAAACGAATAAACATTCTATCAGACTTTATTACATCTGCCAACTGTGTGTAATATTTATGTAACAACATTTTACTATTAGAAGCCAACAGTTTCTTGAAAGCAGAGTTCACAGGATGTTCAGCTCCATTTGCCTTCATTTTTTGCTGCAGGCACAATTAAACCAAGGTCTTGTGTTTTGGGTTAAGTAATGGAACATTTTTGCATTAAAACTGAAACTATATACAAGCTTTCGCTGAAGGCATTGTCAGACCAGCACTGGAGAATTTTAAATCAGGCAATGTCTATGAATGGGTGTATGAATAGGTCTTTTGTGGTCCTGCCATTTCTCAGGCACAAAGCCTTTGTAGCAAGCAAAATATTTTGGCCATTCATGTTTTTACTGTGTGATTTATAACATTGTCCCATAGCCCTTTGTGAATTTAAAATGCTGTGACCACGTTTTTCAGAACGGAATGCTTAAATGTAATATTCCCAGATCCTCACATAGGTACTTAAATGAGGCCCTGATCCAGCCAATATTGACACGGATGCTTTTCGTTAAATATAGGATTGAATTTTGGCAGGATCAGGGCCCAAATAAGCTGCCATTTCAAAAACACCAAGTAGTTTCCAAGGACCACTGCAAGCCATAGAGCACAGAGGCAGGACTATGTGGCACAGTCTTGCTGACTTCAATGGGATTACTCACATGTTTAAAACCCTTGTTGAATCACCTCCTTTCTGAGACAGAACAACTGGCTCCCTCTACCTTAAACAAGACTTCAAATTGCAAAGCAGAAACCTGACGTGCATGCTTAGCTCTGTACACTCAGTTTTGACCGCTGAAGCTAAATACACATTGCTAACTGTTTTTTTGGTGAAGACTTAAATCTAAGTGAAGGCATCAGCTTTGGGCAGGAACAGGTCATGCATTAACATACGTTGTTAACTAGTCCCTTTACTCACAGCAAAGCAAATAAAACTAACATTTATGTATTTTTAGAATGTATTTTATTTTTTTTAGAAATCACCTTAAGAAAAATGATGAAGTATCAAAAATGATAATGTTAAAAGCTATGGGTTTCTACAGAAGGTTAAAATACAGTCAGTATCGACTTTATAAGCACTTTAATTCCAAAAGCAAGAATACCTTATAATGTATAATGCCGCAGAGAACCTTGAAGTAAAAAGTGAAAGGACAGTTCTTTGGATGATGTACATCAGAAGATATCATTCTAAACTCACAGTTTCGGAAGCTATATCTCAGTCAATGCTGAAGATGATTTAGCTAGACCTTGTCTAAGATGAGCTTCTCAAGAAAGGGGTAGTACATAAGGTAAGTACTTTGGTAGCCTTAATCTTCTTTATGCCGGACTTATTCTCTGCGGACATCCGGAAACCAGTTGATTCTGGACACAACCAGCAGCCAGAGATTGTTAGGATGTAAAAATGTTATGGTGGTGCTCTCCTTCCCCATATAGACATGATAAAAGATCTACACTGAGGCTAAACGGATTTCAAGGCTGTCACAAATCAAGCGTAGCAGGCCAAGGGTCTACAACCATGCAGTGAAGAATGGGGACAAGTGCAGTGCAAGGGAATCAGAGCAATATGACATTGAATAATACCTCAGAATAAAGATTTCAGCTCAGTGTCTACAACAAAGCCTTTGAGTTTTATAGCTTATCTCTATTAGAAGTGCCAGTCTCTCAGGTTTTCAGCCAATACGTAGTTAGATGTCATCAAAGAGGTCCTCTGGCTGACAAGTGTTTTCCAGTGTTTCGAGAGACATCACATCCAGGGAATGCTTGCCCGACGTCTTCTGCGAGGCCAGATCAGGTCTGGAAATATAAAGCAAACAGATTTGAAACAAATTTAGATACAGATATAAACAACTCCAACATATACACCACCAAGGTAACCATTTAATAGTGTATTTTGAGCTTTTTGTTAAGGTTACTTGTAAGAGAAAAGGTTTTTGTTATGACCGATTTCCTTGCTGAGCTGGCAATGGCCAAAGAAACAGATGAAATTCAGCTCATAAATGTCATGGCTTCAGCAATTTTGTTACAATTTTTTGGATACTGAGAATGACCATTTCACCCAGAATTTCCACATGGTGAGCCAGGGAGAACAGAATGAATGCAGAAAACATAGAAAGGATCTGCTCATTCACTACTGCACAGGATGGTGCCCTGTTAACCGCTCCTTATTTTCACCCTGGCACTGAGCACGTGTCTGTTGTCCATCAGTCTGACAAGGATGCATATGAAGAATCAGACTGAGCTGTCTCGAAGGTCCACACCCTGAAGGTGCAAGCCTCTCTCCAAACAGTAGAGCAGAAGAAAACAAAGGCAAACGAAGAAAATCCTTCCATAATATATGAACCCAGGTATTCGGGGACGGGAAGCCTTCCCTTGTTATATTTGCTATAAATGTACACAAACATAAGCACTCGCCGTTTACTGATACATGTATGCCGAGGTGCAGGCTTGCCATCAGGTAGCTGGACACCACACAGCCCCACCCAAAAACTTCACGCCTGAACCAGACATCCATTACACTGACTAACACGCTACTCTGCATCGATCAGTCCTGTTTAGCACTCCTTTGACTGTCCTTATCAACGCAGATCATTTACAGTCTCTTGGCTATATGAGCTCCTGGCGTTTGCCGAAGGCCCATGTCCACTGCTTCTCCTGGGACACCATTCTGGTAAAGACAGCTCTGCATTGTGCCTGGGAAGGCAAGGTGTCACGTGTTTCCAGAAACAGTGGCATTTGCAACAGCCACTGATCCCTATAGCAATTAATCTTATATGTCTAGGCTGAATCCACGAAAAATCTTTGAATCCTGCACAGACAACTTTACTTCTGTGAGCTTTAAGAGGAAAATTATTGATCACAGATAGGGGTGTTTTCGGTGACCAGATACTCCAAGTCTGTATCACTAGCTGCTTTGAAAATAAGATGTGATCTCTTAATCTTGGCTCAGTATGCTGTGGGGAATCGGTGTAGGAAGCAGCGAGCGGACCTGATGTGCTTGTATTGTAGGATTTTGGACTGGCTGGAGTTTCATAAGGGTTGATGGCTTCATGCCCAGGTATATTCCACTGGTGTAATCCTGAAAGAAGGTGAAAAATTCCTATATCACCAAGACCAACACATCAGCCACCAGGATGGGAAGAACTAGACAGAAGTGATGGAAAGTGTTACTCTCAAATGCTGCCATATGAGGGCTTAGTGCAATGAGGCATGCAAAAGCAATCTTAACTTTCAGACTAATTCAAGCATTTGCCTTCAACTGCTCCACGCTGTAGAGCCAATATAGTTAATGAAATTCAGCCATTTTTTTTCTTTTAAAATTTGGTTTCGAACAGCTTCAGAACCAAGTTTTCCAGAACTCCTATCTAGAAATCTCTAGGGAGCAAAGGCTCTTACAAAATACTGCAACCTTCAAAACGCAATGAGCTTGCTAGGACCCCAGCCACTGTGTGATTCATGGCCTCTCACAGGCTTTCAGGTTTGTCAAGCCCTTAGAGGTTCAGAACTCTCACAACAGTGTTTCCTGCTGTGGACCTGGGGAATGATTTTCATTTTGAGGTGGAGCCCCACATGCTCCTGGGGAATCAGCAAAAGCCCTGTAAATTCTAAGTCTTGGATGCTGTCACTTCCTAAGAGCTCTCCAGAATTCAGAAGAGTTTCCTCACCACTCTATCCATCTCTCCCGTTCTGCAAACCACTTTAAAGTCAACGTACTGGTATAGTCAGATTATGATAATTACTTTCTCTGGAAGTCTAACTAGCTTTCTCTGTGAACTCTTCCAGAATGCTTTCCCTCAAGTCTGAATAAATTGAGTCTAAGCATTTTTTTTTTCCTTTTCGGTATGCAGTGACATCTAGACAGATGTGAGTCTCACGAAAAGTCACTTGGACCAACAGTGAAATAAACCTGCCAGAACTGGACCCTTAGCCAATGACCTCTGGTCAGCAGGATCAGATCACTCTGTTCTGATTGCTAGCAATCAACTTCTTTGTACCCTAATTCATTTTACATATAGGTAACATACTCCCAACACAGTGTGATGCTCACATTTACTTACTGAAGGTGTATTGTTCTTTTACCTTTCCAGCTCTATCTAAAGCCTTAAGTCTCCAGTGAGAGCACATGTACATCACACAGTGTGGAGCTATACACTCATCATTTTCATTAATTCTGAAAGGTCTCATGAGCAAATAAATCAGGCTGCAAAGCCCTCTGCACCACCACAGGCTATTTCAGATACTGAAAGGTTTTTTTAGTGCATATGCTCATATGCCATATCGGCACGTAAGACTAGGCATGGAAGACTAAATGACTTCTCAGACCCCACATTTGCTGACTTTGAGGTTTCAACTATTCCAGCATTTTCTGATTTTGAAAAGTATGTCTGACAGTGCTTAAGCAATGTCAACAACAATTTCACCCTCATTGGCTAAAATAACTTTTTCAATGTTATACATGAGATCACATCTATAAGTCAAATCACTGTTGAGTTTTAACATTACACAGCTAGAACTATTAAGCTTCTGTGTTCTTGTAACAACATGGTCCTCATTTAATCTCCAAAAGCTGTAATACCACGCCTGTGAATAAACCCAGCTATACTGGGAAAGTGGAAGCATTAGGCTCTTTACATGAAGTTCATAAGCAACTTAATTTTGGTTTTAATAGCTGTTGATTCCTATTTGCATGGCAATTATTCACTGAATGCCAACAGCTTGCTTTGAGCTGTGAAATTATTTTGAATCTTGGATTCTCACTGAAGCTGTATTACCATATTCTGATGCATAACTGAGTTAATTTCTTCAAATTGAAGTGAGTTGTGTAGTCCTTTCTTGCCAAAAAGCCCGTAAGTAAGGCATTCTTCTTGGAAGTTTGTTATTCTGTTGGATCACTTTTTGAAGTCTTGCCTTTTGGTAAACTTAAACTCCATTAACACATCTGGAGAACTGCTGACTATAAGAGATCATTTCATATTTCCTGACATTTAGTTCAAGCTCTTCATAAATTGAGACAGAAGACCAGATCCACAGCTGGTGTGAATCACTGGAGCACTAATAATGTCAGTGGAGCTCTACTGACTTACATCAGCTGAGATTCTGGCCCAAGATTTGGAAGAAAGTGGTTACACTACTTGATATTTCTTTCCACAGCTGAGTAAGAGCCATAAGAAACAGAAGACATGCAACACTTCAGTACTTAGCTAAACAGCACAGAAACGCAAAGTCATGCAGGGTGATGGCTTTGCATAACTCGGGAGAAAATGCAACACCTTCTTCTGCAGCATGACAGATGGACTACTCCCATTTGTTCCTTGTGATGAATTGTTCCTGAGTTCATACAGACCCCAAAGATCTGCACAACATTGTTCCTGCTGCAACAGACAGACACTTCCATGAGACAATCTTTCTGAAGCAGTATGAAGTAGAAAATAATCTTAATGACTGTGACAAATGACACAATTGGAAAAGCTTCCTAGTGGCAAAAAGATCAAACAAGTTGCAGTTGTATTGCAGGAAAATCAAGTCAGAGGCCGCAACATCAGCCCGGCTGCTCATCTGGAGGTACTTCTTGCTGGAAAGATGAAAGGTTCTGGCACTTGGCTATGCTTGTATAGACAGCCCAGCACCTTGTGGTTATGATTTTACTGAAGTTTTTGTCCTTGAGCAACTCTCATGGGGTTTGAAGAGAGAAATACCCTTGTAAATTAACATAGCTATAAAAGTTTCCCAAGAAACTTATGTAATCTAGGAGGCATACTTGTGTCCTTGGACCATTACATTATTTTCCTCATTTTTCAGTACTTAAAATAATCAGTTCCAATGAAAAGCTGGCATTTTACTAAGAGAGGAGAGTTCAGCTCTCCCAGAAGATGTGTAGCAGTTTTTCAGGAAGAGGATGAATTTCTCAGTGTGTATATCTTTCCCTAGCTTGGTTTAACGGTTCATTTTTGTCATTAATCTGAAAAAAAAATGGTTTAATACCATGAGTAGACATTAACAGAAGATATAATCTGATACATATTTTCTTCGGTATCACAAAAATAGGTGGCAGCAGCAGCTCATAAACCATAAACAGAGACTTTGTAGTCATCACAGCATTAACGTAGCAACAAAGGCAAGGCACCCCAAACACTAACGAACGCTGACATTCCAATGGACAGGGCAAAACCTCAGAGCAAAATTTGTGCTCCAGAGATGGTACTTTTAGTCCACCCCAAGGGAAAAACTTAGATTCTTTGACTTATCAGCAACATGCTGTGTTGGCTGTATAAACATCGCCTTCACAGAAAGTCCTCAGAAACAAGGTACTCATCAGCCGTCATTATTAAGGAAGGACTATGAAAGAAGCTTTGAGAAAAGCTCATGGCTACATGTAAAAGCTTGTCCTTGAATAACCGATGCCCCGTAGTGTGAGGTCTTGGGAGACATCATATTCACTGCCTATGGCTACTGGCCAAAAAGAGGAAAGTTCAAACATGAAAAGAAAAAGAAATATTGTAATGGAGGAAGGGGGAAAGCCTCTTATGTGAATAGATGCATTAAGAACACTATGTGCAGACAGACCTCTTCAAAATTGAATATTAAAAATGTACGTAGACTAAATTGAAACTATACGTGTTTAAAAATATGATGATATTCTCCTTTACAGAAATGCTATAATGATTTCAATATAAGGTAAATTATAAAGCTATTTCTCATTTAAATTCAATTTAATATGGAAAGTCCTGGTGGATGACAAGTTGACCATGAGTGAGCAGTGTGCCCTGGCTGCCAAGAGGGCCAATGGCATCCTGGGTGCATTAAGAAGAGTGTGGCCATCAAGTCAAGGGAGGTTCTCCTCCCCCTCTACTCTGCCCTAGTGAGGCCCCATCTGGAATACTGTGTCCAGTTCTGGGCTCCCCAGTTCAAGAAAGATGAGGAGCTACTGGAGAGAGTCCAGCGGAGGGCTACGAGGATGGTGAGGGGCCTGGAGCATCTCTCCTACAAGGAGAGGCTGAGGGAGCTGGGCTTGTTCAGCCTGAAGAAGAGAAGGCTGAGAGGGGA
>Ga0181612_116404_pt1 | contig 10521 bp, 3 predicted proteins | sample HoacroProtozoa21_FD_119630 | JGI IMG/M metagenome (GOLD analysis project Ga0181612, IMG submission 119630) | Hoatzin crop microbial communities from Cojedes, Venezuel. Combined Assembly of Gp0051906, Gp0051904, Gp0051908
AAATAGCCTCCCAAAAGAGCTGGGGACATGCTGTCACATAGCCCAGAAAAAGAGTGATTAAATTCTGCTTCCCAGAGGATTATGTCTGGAGAGCAAGAGCAGGACACTGTCTTCCATTTTATGTATTATCTACTCCTTGGACTCAGGGTGTTTTTCATGTGTGGGTTAGCATTTCTCTTTTTTATGTGTGTTCAGAAACTGTTCTGTAGATTTTCCATAGTAATTCCCCAGGTATTTTGGGATTTATAGTATACTACAGATGACTCATCTACAGATGAGGTAGTTCCTAATTGTGGTCTCTGACATGAATCAAGTATTGTGGACATTTATCTGAATGTTTCAGAATTTTGTTTCGGTTTTTGTTTGAGGAAAAGATAGGACAGCAGTGAAGGCTATCAATTGCTGATCTTAGTCTAGGTGTAGGGCCCTGGCTGTCAGTTGCTTGTTTCATTCGCACTTCAAAGGTGACTAGGAACACTGATGGTTAATGTAGTCCTCCTCAATGAGGTGAGGGCTGGGAGTTTCCCTCTCCGAGGTCGTTTGAATAACTTGAGAACAGGCCAAAGCTTTTCACTTGTTCCCCTGACTTGGGAGGAGGAGTGACTGGGATCTAGTACTTGTCACTACTCTGGGAATTGAAACTGAGCCTTTTTTTATTACTATAGGCTTCCCTCTGCAACTGAGCAAGTTGTTCAACCTAACTTTGCTTTGGTTTTCTGCTTGACTTTTGCCCAGTGTTTAGAGGCTGGGGTTTACTGAGATTACAAAATCCTTTTAAGAAGGGTGCTGTGCTATTTAGCAGGTGTCATGTAGCACTAGATTTTGAAATCTTACTGTGTTTTCTAACTCTACTGCTGTATTTCTGGGTGACCGTGAGCGAAGTTATTTTCCCTTTTTAATCTGGAAGGGAAATAGAACTATGGCCATCAAGTCTAAAATTTTACTGATGGGGAGAAAGCTATGCAAGATACGAATTATGAGTAGACATGTATGGATAACTTTTTTAAAGCAGGGATGGGGAAGAGGACTTTGTTCTGCAGTGGAATTGCCTGAGCAAAACATCAGGTTCCTTTGTTCTGTTTAAAAGCTTACATTTTCTTGGTCAGAAGTATTTTATTTGATATTTTTTGTCATTAGTACTGCCCTTAAATTGTTTTAATAGGCACAGGACTATAAATTCAGATCAACTAACTTCATCTCGGTGACAAACTTTTTTTGGCTGTGGCTTTCCCTTCTACTTTTTTAAAAACGCTTTTCAAAACAGTGGCTTCAGATTCGTGGCCAAATGTAAGTAATCTTGGTCCTTAAAAGTAAAAGCATTACAGTGCAGAGTATCTAGTGGGTTTCTTGGTGCTGGTCATTTTTTTTTTTAACTGATAACCATATGGCAATGGTGACAGATTCTTATTTGCTCCTAAGCTATATGAGGTTGCTAGGGGTTGTCAGATGACACTTGCTCACATGAGAGCCATTAACAGGGTGTTGTAGCCAGTGTTAGAACAACCTTGCAACTAAGGGCGAGTCACTGCAAAAGCAACTATGCTTTTTTTTTTTTAAGAGGCCATATGGTTCAGTCTTGTGACTACATAATTGCCAGCTACCTAATCACATACCAGGAAACAAACATAGTTAAAGTCAATATTAGCTGTTGTATCTGCTACAGCTTTGCGCCAGGCTTGGTAGGAAAAACTAACAGCAGCAAGAGCAAGTCTATGATGGCTTCTGAAACTTGAAAGTCGTGCCTACTCCTCTGTCTGCAATAATTGCAGCAGTACATTAGCTGAGGCTGTCTTTCTGCATTAATGGCTTATAGAATATACGAAGATCTCTTTGACTTTTTTTCCCCTAACAGGAAATTCAGCAGACTGTGTTCCTGTGAAGGGAAGAAAGCCGATGGTAAATTACCATCGTTAATGGTTGATCTATAGTAAAGAAATCCGCTTGAGGCTGTATCTCTTCAGCGGGTATTTAGTTTCTTTGAGGAAGCTTTACAAGAGGATTTGTGGCAAAGGAAAATGTGTGGGGGTACACCAAAAGCTGCAAATGGCACAGGGGTACAAATAGAAAGAGCAAGAAACAACAACAATGTACCACTTCGAAATAATCTCTCTTGTACCAAATTGGATGAAAGGATTAGAAAATCTTTGAGAGACCAACGTGTCAGCTGTGTCAGCAAAGTGACCAGACTGCCGCAAAACAGGTATGCGTGTAATTTTTTTGATAATATATTATTTTTGACAGAGAATGGACATTTGTAGTTGATACTAGATTTATAATTGTGCCTGAAATGCTATTTTGTAAATAATTGGAACAGTTCTACTAGAAGCTTATTCTTTTTGATGGTGGTGACGTATACTCCATAAAGTCTTCCCTGTTGTTGGAAAATGAATCTATGTTCTTGACTCTGATGTGTTAAGATTTATGCATACGCAAACTGAGGCATGAAGGATAATTGCCTTTCTTTTCAGTTAAGATTAAATAATCTTACCTTCTCTTTCTAGTTTTGTAATTAGTTTCCCCTCTTATTTTTTGCCACCTCCTGTGTTAGTGGGTCAAGTAGTAACAGTGCGCAGCGCAGATAGAGAATGCTGTGAAGTGGGGAAAGAATGGAGAGGGAAACCCTCTGCTTTACTTGTGAATGACCTCTAGATCAAGCATTACATGAAAGTAATCTAGAGTATGAAGAGTGTTTCCCTGACTACTTTGTGGTGCCTCTTTCAGGTGTGTGCTAGGATACTGAGTCTACTGCTATGTGACTATTGAAAATATGGTTCTGGGCAGCTTGTTCCACATTCTAATAGAATGAATATTCTGTATTCAGGATTGCCGATCTAAGAAGCAGAAAAATATGGATAGATACATAGGTGTATATAGATATGTTTCAGTCTTTTTATTTCTTTAGCCAATAGATGTTGCACTGAAGTAGTGAGTGGTTAGTCACTTTCAAAAATGTTTTAAGGTCAGCTGAAGTAGTTTTTGAATATAAGTTTATAGGTCACTCTTCAGTTATGGCATGCATGCGGATTATTATAAAAGTGAACCAAAAGCTTTCTTTGTAAGGATCAGGGTTTGGAGATCTATATTAACTGAAAATACTGATTCAGGGCAGAACGGGGCAAACTGTTTGTGACTTTTTTGTGGAAAAAAACGAGTCTACTTTTCCCTAAGTAAGAGAGATCTTCTTGCCTCAATGTGTCATATCTGTAATAGAATAAATGTTGAACAAGCCAAAGTAAAGTAGCTGATATGCCAATTTAAGAGAAAATAAAGCAAACTAAATCTTAATAGGGAATTTGGGGAGAAAGCTTGCGAGGATATCTGTAAGCTGTTCCAAACTTGTGGCTTTCTTTAAAAAAGAAAAAGATTATCCATAGTGTTTTAGTATCTTTAGTAGACCTGGTTTTCTTGTTGTATGAACATAGACAGATTTATTTATTTTGACTTGAAGATGTTTATTAGTTTTAGCATCTTCCACATGCAGGAGAGATCCACTCTGAAAGTGAGGCTAGATGAGCTGAGCTGTTCAAACAGACTGCTGATGCTGAAGGGAGTAATCACATTGCTGCCTCTTCTTTTGCTTGCTGGCATCATGTTCTTGTCCTTTTTCCACTTGTGCTGGCCTTGGCCTTTCCAGTCCCCTTAGGGAGCCAGTTCAGTTCACTAAGCAGGCAGAAAACAGACTCGGGAACAAGAAAACTCAATTAACATTCTAACTAGCCTCAGTACTTATTTGGAATGTATGGGCGGCATTTTCTTTGTGTCCTTTCCTAAAGGTATATAGCTCCATGGGTGAAGTGAGTTAGTATAACTCATGCTGCCACCAAGAGGTGGAGGTTCCATTGCCTCCTACTTCTTCCTTCCTTTTTCCAGCTGTTTCTGATTCACTCATTTGCTGGGACAGACTTCTGTTGCTGCAGAAGCTCTGGTTACTTTACAGAAGGGTCCAGCAGTTACCAGAGCAGACATGAGTAACAGGAAGGGTCACGTAGTTCCAGAAAGAGGAGAAAGGATATGTGGGGCTTTTATTTTTGTGATCAAATAAGCAAACATTATGTTTGGTCAAAATAGTCATGACATCCACACAAGCTCATATTAATTTATTTCAGCTAATTTTTAAGAATGTGCAGCACCTGGCATAATGCATTGTTTTTAAGCCAAAATGAAACGTTTCCATTACCTGTTAGTCTCTTCACTTCCTGGCCTTTCTAGGGTGTAATGTTGTTAGAAGCCTGTTTTGTCAATCTGCAGTGCATTGACACTCAGGTGGCTGAAAAAACCGCTACTATAATTCTATTAATTTTATTTGTAACATTTGTTTTATAAGTCACAAGTAGTTCTCAAACAGGAATTGAACATGTAAGATTTTTCTTATATAAGCAGAATGAGAACATTTTTATATAAGTAGGGCTAAGGCAAATGATGTTTCAGTCAGTGTTTAGTGAAACTTATTTTTGAAGGCTTTTTTTTAAGCTGACTGAAAAAGCAACAGTTGTTATCCAAAAGTAGTGATTATAGCACATTTATTCTTGCTAAACATTCATAAGAAATATGAATCTTAGCCTGGGGATTATGTGGTTTTGTTATCAGAAGTAACACTTTCAGCAGTAGGTACATATGCAAAACTATTTATGTTGTATAACTCTGACATAGCTTCTTTCAGTACTTACGTATGGTTGGGTAAGCTGTTTCAGGCAGAAACAGAGAAAGAGGAGACAATCAACAGTGTGCCAGTGTAGATTTTACCAAATGAGTATAAGGAAAACAACTGAGTCTTGAGACATGAAGTAAGAGAGCGTTGGGAGTGGTGGTGGAGAGCTAAAAGGGCACTTCTGATACACATAAACATCGATATTTGCTATAACTGGACATGGAGTAGACAGAATCTCATAATGTGGTGCAGCTGGAGAAGAAGGGGCTGCTTATAAGCATATTGAGGGTTTGCTTTCTAATTAATAATTTTGTTACAGAATTGTCAATAAAAAATAGAAGATTCAATCTAGTAAGGTGCAAATTCTGCTAACTTTTCACATAACACTTTCAGAATCTTCTCCTTCCCCATCCTTTCCTTATCTCCCACAAATGCATCGTGAGGATTTTTTTGTTGCCTTAAAATTAACAATAGTTCATATTGTAACCTTGGAGGGGAAGGGGAAAGAGTGTGCTCCTTCAGTGTTTATTTTTGGAGGATAGAAATATATATCACTTGTTCAGATTTCGTGGTTGAAATTGATTAGTGAATTAACAAATAATTGGGCAAGGTGAACCTGTACGCATATAGGTTGCTTGTGAACTTAGGAGCCTTTTTTCTTTAAGAAAAAAAGGGCTAAAATATTTCTGTTGTCTCTTTCAGATATTTTGGTCTTACTTTTTAGAAACAACTGATGGAAGAGTGAAATGAGTTTTGGGGTTTTTTTTCTTAGTCAAAGCCTTAAGCTGTTACTTTTTAACATCTAAAGATATATTAAGATGTACAATGCAATAGTGTGGTGGATTTTTTTTTTTCTCATGAACTGGTATTTTATGCAAGAGAATCTTATCTCTTTTTAAAAAAACTATATGTGAAGATGAAACAAAAGAAGCACATGCCTTTCAGCATGGCTAAATAATCAAGAAGCTGATGCGGAGACAAGTAAGAAAGAGTTTGGGGTTTTGGTTTTTATGCATATGAAGACGGAGTCTATGTACGGTCTGTATTGTTCAACACTGCTTTTAGGAGATGACTGAATAGTCGTGCTGTCCCTGTTTTGGGCGCTGTATGTTATATAAGCTGGCTCAAACAAAGAGTGGAAGTGCTGTGAGCAGTCTGCTCATCAGCTTTTGTGACGGGGAAAAACATCCCAGTCATCTGACTAGTCTTGGGGCTGGTGCTAGATTCCACGTGGAAGTAATGCGACCATCATTTATATGCCTTTATAATTTGCCTATAGACGTGCTTGATCTTACCAAATGAGGTTTTAGTAGGATGGATCTCTTCTGTAATGGGTAGGACTGCTGCAGTAACTGCATCTGTGTTCTGGGTAATAAAAAGCCTGATAGCAAAGGCTTCGTTAAAACAGAAGTTTGATATTTGGTAAGTACTGTAAGAAGCTTTACCTGAAGTCACTTCCCTAGATTTGGTCTGTTAGTCACATAATGCTCTGTATGCTGCATTTTATGTAACTTCTTAGCTTGTTTCTGTCTGGTACTAGAATCTGAAGTTCTGACAGGTTGCAGCATTCTTTAATTCTAGCGTGCTGTGTGGAAAAGGCTGCTGAGTTGGCTTCTACTTCAGCATTTGTTAGAAAACTCAGTTCAGGTCTTATACAGAAGTTGGCACCACACAAACAACATGAAGTTTGCTTTAGTGCAGAATGTGGGAGCTCACCTGTTCATAAGGAAACCTAACTTCCTGCCAACCCAGTTATCGAGCATGTTTTCAGCACTGGTGGGTAGAAGCATGGCTGGATTGGCTTAGTCCATGCCTGAAATGAATCTTTCTCAGTTTAGACTTGCAGTCCTGTGGTCCAAACTACAGGTCCTGCTATGCCAGTCTTGGAGATAAATATGGCTTTGCACTTGCATACAATTTAAATTAAGGCCAGAGAGGTGTACCATTTTGTTGTTAAAAGGAGGGAAGACCTGTGGCCGTTTGAAGAAATCAGTATAGTTTCTTCAGATATTGTCTGTTGCAGAAACTGTGTAAGTAAATAGGTAACTGTGTAACTGAAAAGGTGTGAGAGTATCTAGTACCGAAGAGCATCAGATTCATGCAGCAGGCTAGAATGAAGTCTGTTGACGGCTCTGAGTTCTCTTGTGTTCTGTATAACTGGATTTTATAATAGCATTGCACAGGCAGCGGGCTGAGAAACTAGTAACAGACTTTTAAAACAGATGGTGTAGTCGCAGCTCTCTGTACATGTGAGGTGTGTAGGATCTTTGTTGGGCAACTATCAACAATGGTATCAGGTCTGATCTCATGCAGGTTAGCTTAATGCTGTGACTCCCTTTGAAAGGGAAGACTTGAAAAAGAAATCTGCCTGACGCTCCTAACGTTTTGAAGACAACATGTTACAAACACGTTACAAACACATGAACTAGTTTCTTCACTGTTGATGGCAAAACAGCCTTGAGCATCATTCCGTGATCTGGCTTTGATGTGTACTGGACCTTTGCATATTACGTACACAGAGTATGCTTGTATCAGAGTATCTTACAGTGGAGACAGGTATCTGCCTCTTTCTGTCCCTAGGTATTTAAAAATAGAATAAAACCTTCCAGATTGATGAGGTCTTTCAGCTTTGAAAAAGGTGCCTATTTAGGCTTATTTTTCCTTCTAGCTCCATAGGAAGGGGAGTTGATCTCTGAAATGCAAGATGAAGCACAAAGCAAAAATTAAGCTGGCTTTACTTAAAATGATTTTAAATTTGCAAGTCTCTGAGTGTGCTCCTAAAGCAGTTGCCCATGGTTACCTTACTGACTCTAGCAGGAGTTGGTCTTTACCTCACTGTTGATTTATGGCTGTTAACAGAGCATGGTAAAAAAGAAATAGCTACTGAAATTACTGTCTTTCAGGTGTAGAGAGTTTTTGTGCCCTTCCCTCAGTTTTCTACCTTTCCTCTCTGTAGGGCATCATTTGGGAAAATTCCGAAATGAAATATCCTTTAGGATGGGAGATCAGTGTGGCCTTGCCTGAAGTCTGTTACACAATTTGCTAAACCAACAACTATTAATAACAGTTGTACTCTTACCCCCTAGAAGCAGTCCATCCAGGTCAGGGATGAAGCAATATGACTGAGCACCTGTGCTGTGTGGCACTGCTTTATGCCACGTAGGTTTTTTCCATTCATTCCAGCTTGTCAGCTAAGTAACACGAAAAGCATTTTCTGTAGCTGAACCTGAGGCCAAGCAAACCTCCATGCTCTGACCTGCAGTCTGACTCCCTTTGGAATTAGGAAGTGAAGTCTCTTGCTGTCACAGCCATGATCAGCTGTGGTCCTCAGCCTCCTGCGGTAGCACAGGGAGGCAAGTTGTGTGCCATGGTGTGTCTCTGAGGAACAAGCAGATTCTGGCTTGAGAGAGTTGTTTTGCTTCAGGTTGAGTCTCAGTGGTATCTTGGTTTTGTCTACTAAATGGGTTTCATCGTAGTCGGAGATCAAGTCTCGGTAATCTATGATTGCTCTGTAAACCCTGAAACATCTCAGAAAAGAAAGAGGAAAAATAATGGAGCAAGATAAACCTTTTCTTTGATTTATGAGAATTAAACTTTGGAAAAATCGTAACTTGCATTGACAAGCATAGCTCAAAAGAAATTGGGTTTGTGTTGTTTAGAGGAGAAAAGGATAAGGGAGGGTGTAAGCCCTGAGCTTGTGAAAGGCTGTGACAAAGAGGATGGTAATCTGTTGTTCTTTATTGCCACTGAGAGAATTGCACAAAATAATACACCTACCTTGCAGTAAGGATGCTCCAGACTGTATACAGAGAAGGAAGTGAAGTTAAGAGTAGTTAAGCCTCAGAGCAGATTGCTGAGACAGTTTTGTGTTCCCTTTCCTGAAAATGTTGATGAAAGTTTGGGTGAAAATTGGTCAAGCTGTACCTGCCTGTGTATCGGTGATGCTGGGCTTAGACGCTCATTTGAGTTTGTGTTTGGTCAGTGTTCTGTGATTACAGCCTGATTCTTGTAAATGCCGAGTAAAAGATTCATTTGCTGAATACTTCTTTCTTCACTTTAATGAGTGTGCAGAGTAAGCACACTATTTTAACATCTTGTGTTTATAATTTGCAGCTGGTCCTCTTCAGAGTTTGACTTGAATGAAATCCGCCTGATAGTTTACCAAGACTGTGAGAGGAGAGGCAGACAGGTCTTATTTGATTCCAAAGCAGTCCGCAAAATTGACGAAGCTGTGGTTCAGGTATGAAATGCTGATTTTGCTTTTGTCCTACTGCTCTTTTGTTTCCCTTCCCAAAAGCAGGAATTTTAATATGACAGTGTCAACTTGTTAATCTTATTGTGATCTTTCACTTGATCTTGATTCTGTGATAGCTGCAACAAGCATGTGTTAGATTCTAAAAAGCCTACAAACACATATCTGATATTTGGTATTTATAATATAAATATGGTATTGAAACTTTACAACTTAGACCAGATTTGCTTTCAAGCAAAGCAATCTATACCCCTTTCAACTGCGTATTTGCTTAGCCATTTTAATGTTGACTGGGATTGCTTTTTGTTGTTAGCCCTGGGTGTGCAGTCCCATTGTTCCAGTGATGTCTAGCATGTCTATAAATGTGCCTGTCTTCCTTTGGTGTTTGGATTAGTAAAGTTGTTGGCTTTATGTGAATCAGAACAACTCCACTTTGGGTAACCATGCCATAATGTGTAAGAGTGACACATGGCAATATATGGCCTCCTAAGTTTTGGTGACACACATAGAAGCAGGAGTAGATGCTGTCAAGGTGCAAATTCTTTTGTGGTGCTCTTCAGGCACACAAATTGTGGAGCAATGCTACCAGCAAACTTAGGTGATTTGAAGTCAAGTAAAACAATAGTATTTTCAGGTTTGAAGTTGTTTTAGTTTGGTTTTTTTTTCTCCCAGCTCTGTGTTTCTTTTCTATTTTGAATAATTTCAATTTTTTGTTTATTTTGAAGCCTTTGTTACAAGCAGCAGCTTCAGCCTGTCAGACAAGCATGGTTTATTGTGGAATCACTAGCTAGATATGAATAGTTATGACTTGTAGAAATCGCTTATGAAGATGCCTGAAAAACAGCAATCTCTATTTCTGTCACGCTGCAAATATACCATTGTGCTAAATCAGTAAGACTGATGAGCGTCATCAGCTGATGACTGATCATCTACTTAAGAGGGTAGATAGGTCAGATTGGTCTGTTAATCTTGCTCCTTCCCTACCCCCCAATGAAGATGGTTGCTTTGTGTCTTAAAGTGGGTTTAAAACACACAGCATGAGAGGAAGAAATGTATTTCTGGCTTCGTTTAAATACTCGGACTATTTCATTTGCTTGAATACTTTAAACTAAAAGCTAACTACAAAATGTCCTATCAGAAACTGTATGCAACACTGACATAAAACAGATTATAACCTCCCTCAGAACAAATGATACAGGCTGTAATCTGTTTTCTAGCCAGACATTAATCTGGGTGCCCTTTTAAAACAGTCAAAGCACTTTGAATGGCATAGAAACACATAGATGTTAGAAGTGATCTTGGATGTTTGATATGTTATCAAACAGTGAGCCTAAAACTTAATTCATTAAAAGTTAAGGCAGAATTACTCTCAAGATCAGTCCTGTTTAAACTGAAGTCAAGAAAGTGTGTGTGTATATACTGTGCATTTATCCATTTTCCTGAAATACAGTAAAGCTTTTTCACATTGAATATTCAAATACATTGTTTGCCTTTAAAGTATGCAATAAACTTACCTGGGAGATGTAGCAGGTCTGTGTTCCATTTAACCATGTTTGTTTAATATACTGCATTTCTTTTTGGTGTTTTTAATCTAATCTCCAATTCTTTCTGCAGATGACGT
>Ga0181612_170312_pt1 | contig 10521 bp, 13 predicted proteins | sample HoacroProtozoa21_FD_119630 | JGI IMG/M metagenome (GOLD analysis project Ga0181612, IMG submission 119630) | Hoatzin crop microbial communities from Cojedes, Venezuel. Combined Assembly of Gp0051906, Gp0051904, Gp0051908
ACAGCCATTAGACTGGACCTCTGGGTGCCATTGGAGCTTGGTTGCCCTGTTCTGTGGCATCTCCCTCGTGCCGAGGCGCGTTACCATCCCTTGGCACGGCATGGCTGCAGCCCCACAGCCTGCCTGGGGCAGGGTCTCCCATGGTCCGAGCAGCTTCATGGTGCTTCTGCCTCCGGAGGTCTGGGCCCTTTCCAGACACTACTGTAAGACAAATAAATAACTAATACTGATGAAACAACTGCACTAATTGCAAGAAGTCCACCTTGAAACTCACACCAGTCTGACACCCAGCTTGGGGGGCTGTGCCACCCAGGAGGTGAAGCTCTCATGTGAGCAGCTCCTTGCTGCCCAGCTGTCAACCATGCTGCTGCCGGCACATTTGAATGCCCTCGCCCACCAAACTATGTCTTGGGTCTGTGCTTGGCCACACAGACCCCACGGGAGGCCTCCAGTCCACTGCTGCAGAGAAACAGCCCCGCAGAACTTCGTGTTCCTGGAGAGCCTCACAGAGCCAGAGCACCAGCCCAGAGGTAGACGGTGATGGGCACACAAGGGGAGGAGAAACCACAGGGTCACAGACTGGTTTGGGTTGGAAGGGACCTTATAGACCATCCAGTTCCAACCCCCTGCCATGGACAGGGACACCTACCACCAGACCAGGCTGCTCCAAGCCCCATCCAGCCTGGCCTTGAGCACTGCCAGGGAGGGAACTTTGCCAGGACAGGGGGGAAGTGACACCCCAGAGAGTTTCACATCTGCGCTGCTCTGCACAAAGCCACCCAGGCTCTTCTTTTGGGGCAGGAGTCGCTGTACAATACTCTGCAGGTAATTAAAGACCTGGATGATTGAAAAGAATAAAGGCTTTATTTATGTGCCTCTACAGCAGGGATTCGGAGCTGTTAGCGGGAATTCCCAAATGAGGACCTGCTCTGCTTTGCTCAAAATGGGGATGGATTTTTATTCTAAACCACCAGAGAGCCAGCAAAAAACTCAGACTGCACATTGGCCTCCTGTGACCCACTGCAGCGTGGTGGTAAACACTTCCACACACTGGCCACAATGTTCTCCACCTCTGCTCCCTGCCTCTGGGATCTTACCCAAAACCCATGCTCTGAACTGCACCCAGCCTCCAGCACCAGGGAAAACAAGTTGCTCCAAAGCAAGGGATAAAATCTGAGGCATCTGTGTGCTTTATACTCTAAACAGGAACTGGCCTGCCACCTCAAACTCCATACCAAATCACAAGCAACAGAGCAGAAAACCAAATTATTCTCAGCTGTTACACTGCTTAATTTAATATTTCCAATGAGCTCCTTTTCCTTCTCTTCAAGAATGAAATGCATATTTGTGCTGTGTCACAAAACATTAGATTTTGTCAAGGCAATTCATTTTTCAATGGTAATTTGTAAGTGCACACCATACCACACACGGTCTGGGGAATTTTATGGTTTCTTTCAAAGGCAAGGAAAATAAGAGCCACTCAAACTAGTGATGAGAGCATGGGGGGAAAAAAGTGAGAAGAGGTAACAATAACAGACAGAGCATTCATCTCTCTCAGCCACACCAGCCTGGGAAAGCAAAGAATATCAGGGAGTCAACAGGGGACATGGGCCTGGGCGCTCCAAGACAAACACCACGAGCATCACTGACGGGCATGGAGCATGACTGTTTGCTAAGCTCCAACTCTACACAGAATTTCAAACACAAAATTTAATGGGGCATAAAACGGGCTAAATAACCTTCTCAGCTTAATAATAAAAAAATCAAAATCAGCCTGTGTTCTGGCTTGTTATAGCATGAGGAACCCTATGGAAGACAAGGGGTTTAGGTAGTGGCGCAGGGACAGAGTATTGGCCCATCTCAGGCATCAGCAGGGAGCAGGGGTTGTTCTGCTTGGATGTCCCTAGCTCAGCCAGATGGTGGAGATCCATCTGCACTGCCCGCCGGCCAGGTCTGTCCCAGCTCAGGAAGGATGGAGAGCTGTCGTCCCCATGGGATCTGCTGGAAGACATGGCTGCAATGGCTCCAAACGTGCACAGCAACAGCCACCGCCATCACGGTGAGCTGCCAGGATTCCAAGAGCAGCTCATATGCTCTGTCTTGGCTTCCAGCACAGCTGGACCTTGGCTGTCCTCTCCTCCAGCCAGCATCAGGGTGCTGCTGGGCCAGCTCAATGCCTGGGGCAGGGCTTCCCGCACAGCACCCGTGGGTGTCAGAGTGAGGATCAGCCTGGGGAGCATCACCAGTCTCTACGCTGACAGCACCTGTGCTAAGCAGCTCTGCAAGGGGTCCCAGAAGGACCAGCCTGCCCCAGCCACCAGGTTCTGGCCATCTCTGCTCCTGTGGATGTCGTCTCCTGCAGCAGGACCCTCCCTCGCTCAGCCCGGTGCAGCTCCCCACGGCCCAGACCAGCCTTCCAGGCAGGGTTCTGCGGGCCAGACACGCAGTCGGCTTTGGGAAAGAGCTTGGCCATCTCCCCAACGGAACCGCATGACAAGGCAGAGTGATCCTGTAATTAAACCTATGATTTGAGGTTTGAATTATTTCACCAACAGGGGCAAAAGGAGACTTGATCTACTGTGTGTTGTACTGCACTCCCAGGCAGTCAATTCACTAAACTTGCTTCGGGGACTTCCACGGGCCAGGCACAGGAGCAGAAAGGAGTCCCCCACCCGCCTGACGCACACCTTGGCCTCTAGCCACGTTCTGCTTTTCCACCTTTCCCTGGAGGATCGGGTACAGCCCCAGGACAGAAGGGACATTGGCTGCACGTGCTGCTGCTTCTAGTAATGCTGACAATGCTGGTGCTTGGATGCCGTATCTGGGTTAAACTGATGCTTTGGTGTCTGGAAGGAATTTTCCCCAAATCCAGCTGTCGGGCACTGTTCTGGAGGCTGCTTCTGCCTCATGTTTTCAGAGAGCCCGTGCTCCCGTGTAGAGCTGGGCATGCCCAAGCCCAGGGCTGCTCTGCACAGCCAGGCTTGCAGAGCCACAGCCCAACTCCTAGAAAGGGCACCCTCCCTGCTCCTGGCACCACCTGCCTTCACCACCTGCATTTTGTATTTGCAACTAGTCTGCAAGTTAATAGCAGGTATCCAGCCTGTCAGAGGCTGACATGTTGTGACATCGCATAATATGACAAGTCCTGAGTGATGCCACTAAACGGGATCTTACCGCATCAGTGCCAGACGACGGTAGCTTTCAGGTTGGTATAAAGGCCCCCACCTCAGACAAAGAGATACCCATTAAATACCACCATGCTTTGGATGCTTCACTCGGTCCTTTTGCCACCAAAGATCATAAATAGGGATTATCAGAAGTCCAAAAAGACCCCCCCAGCCTGGCAAAGCTGGAGCTGCAGGCTAACAGAAGGCAACCAGCCACGAACCTGCACGCCCGCCTCCCTCCTGCTCCGTGGAGCACAAAACCCGGAGAGGAAGGATGCTTTTAATATTTATTTTTTTTTAAAACCACGTGGTTCATATTGGTTCACACGCTACAGTGTAGCGTGAAGCAATGGCATGGAGTGGAACACATGAGCTAAATATCTTTGTGATACATCTTTCTTACTATTTGTATTTATTTCTCAGGAACTGGTTAGCTTATACAGCTCAGAAATTCAGGTGTGTCACTGGAGACAAAGCTCTGCCACCCACCAAGGCATGAGGGGAGCCGTACTAAAACACCCTGCTGGTAAAACCCTCCTCTCTGGCTTTTCACCAGGCACCGAGTAGCACCCAGGCACGAAACCACCCTGTGCACACACCCCCAGCCCCCCCACCACAGGAGCTCCTGGACCCCCCTCGCCCCGCACCGACAGAGCCTGCCCTGCTGCGCACGCCAGCCTCAATCAGCACAGGAGCCCGTTTGCTTTCTTGATGCTCCATGAGTAAGTAAGGGAAGAAGATTTATAGCATATTTTAAGGTTAATCAGTAAAATCTTTCAGGCAACTAACTGTATAAGCTTCTATTCAAACAGCAAGATTTATAACGCTGAGGAGAAGTGATTGGGAACAGCACGGAGAGCCACGGGAGGAGGCACTTGCTTAGACCCCGCGTTCGGCGCTGCAGAAGACTCGCCTGCATCTCGGCAGAAGCACCCTGCCCCGCGCCGGATCCCAGCGGCCGTGGCAATGAGCTCTGCTGCTCTGTCCTGTGACCCAGCCCAGGGCAGCAGCGAGCATCCCTGGCAGTGCCCTGATGCCGCTGAGCGTGACCGGGCTGCTCCGGAAAAACATTGCCCTTGCACGGGACAAACGCTTCACAACACCATGCCAGTTTTCCCAAAATGAAATTTTAGTAAAAGCAAGGAAAAAGTAGAGTTATAACCGCTTTCGACCTTTACTCCTGTAGCAGTTTTTAAAATCTACTGTAAGATTTCAGAAGTAGAAAGTGAACTGATCATTTTTATCCAAACCAGTACTTTTGCCAACTTATCCATCAGCCTTCCTGGGATAGCGTTTTGCTACTGTCCTGAGACTTTTCCTGAAAAAACCCTTCAGTTTTTGTTCCAGTTACAGGAAGCCAAGCCTCAAAGTCTCAATATCCCTTTGCAAATTGACTTTCTGTCCTCCTCCCCTCTCTGACAATACCCTTCTCCTTACGGTTCAAACACTTGTGGACACAGTGAACACGCTGCATGTAATTAACTTCATGAATTTGGTGGCCTACCTGTGGATAACCATAGCTAAACACTTCCTTCCATAGATTCTCTTCCTCCGGTGGGCCAGGGCCAGAGGGATGGAGGAGACCTGGCGGTCGAGGCACAGCAGCTGCTTCCTCAACATCTGGAGCAGTCCTGCAAGCTCCCCGCAGCCCCCTCCCCTGCGCAGACCCCAGGGCTCCAGCAGCACTTTGGGGACGGATCCTGGCCCAGGTCTGCAGCCATGGCATCACCTTTGTGCTGCTCTTATCTCGGCGCTGTGCCACGGCGAAGGGAAAGCAGCGCCATGGTACCCAGCCCAGAGAGCAGCAACGAGCACTAACAGCACCGGGGGAAACCTGGGCTCTGGAGAAAATCAGTCGGTGTTTAAACAATTATTTAAAACACCCAAATTACCCAGAAGATGGAGAGCCAGAAGCAGTTCCTAAGTTAGCAGTCGAGTTCTTGGGGAGCAGCCAGCGAGGGGACTCCGGTGATCACTAACAGTGTTTATTTGCCTTACTTGAAAATATAAAGATTTTCTCTCTAGTTCTGGGGAGGGGGAAAGGTTAATGAATTCCTTCAGAGCAGAGAGATCTTCAGACCTTTTAGTGGAAACAAGGTCAGAAATCAATGCTGGAGGTGGGGCAGGGAGGCCAGGTTGGAAAATAATGAAAAGGAAAAAAAATACATAAATAGAGAGGCAGGAAAAAATGATAAGCTAAACAAATGGCAGGGTGACACTTGCTCAACTCCCCACAAAGAAAATTGAAATATTGTCTATAATTTGGGCTATCGAACCTAAATTAGGGCCTCCAGACTAAAAACTGCTGCATTGTGCGGGGGTACATCAAGGGTCAAACGCTCCTTTGGTTTGCTCATTATTTGCTCTGATACTAGGCTGTCATTAGCGGCAGCAGTGCTGAACAAAGCTGCATTACAAAGGCAGTACACATCAATGGTGCTAATTAATTGGATTAATGGAAGGGCAGCACAAATTAGGTCTGGCTTGGATAATTTCAATGAAAACTGAATACCAATCCCCAAAGTCATTGGAATATGGATGAGGCAAATTGAGTTAAAATAGAGGAGACTGCTGCATTCATTAGCCCGCCCACCCTCTGAAGTAGTTGTTTAATATGCAAACTATTAATATGCAAATCAGCACAAATGAAAAAAGTGTGATTTTTTTTAATTCTCCCGAACACAGGCAGCTGCCTGACGTGAAAGAGCTGCGCATTTCCGAGCTGGCCGAGGACAGAGTTACCAAGAGCAAAGCGGAGCTCTTCTGTCAGAAGCTCAGGACCCACCCTGCCCTCACCCAGCCACCTGCAGCCCCAGGAAAAAGCACTGGTTAAATATGTGACCTTGCCCCAAACTGTGCCCCAGGGGGTCCGGCCACAAGCCTGCAGGCAGCAGAAGAGCCCGGGGGGCCCGGGCGATGCTCGGCAGCACCCCAAGGCCACAGGCAGGGCGGCAGAGCCGGGCACCTCGCCTGCAGCTTGGGACATGCTGCCGTCCCCGGCAGCACCCGGCAGCTGGGGTTTGCCCTCCGGTTTTGGGGAGTGCACGGTCACCGCCTTGTGCTGCGGCTCTTGGCTCTTCAGGACTTCTAATTATTTAGTGCCTTAGGGAAGGGTGATCAGGCAGCTTTCTCTCTCTTTAAAACTCCCTCAAGGAGTGGAGAGCTCTTCACCCAGGCAGAAACGAAGCAGTGTCTGCTGCAGTTCACCAAGAAACACGGGGTCTGGGGACGGAGGTGCTCGGGCAGCGCGAGGCCATCATTAACGGCTTCTCCCAGATCTGTAACCCGAATCGCCTCGACCAGCTTATGAGCCACTGAATCCATAAAGATTAGCAATAATTCCCAAACCATTTCTGACTTCACGGTTCCAGCCTGTAAATTACAGCTCTATTGCGGTGCTTTGCCAGCGCTGCTGCGGCACCACGGTGCCAATCACCACCCTCTGACAATTACAGAGTGAGGGGAAAACTTCTTAGAAACTGTAATTACCCCTAAGAACTGTTTCCCACTTTGGCTTCCTTCGCCTAGCGGGTGACCCTTCAATGTTGTGACAAACACCTTGTTTAAAATTATTTTTTTATTTCCAGCTATTAACATGTCACCATTTCAGCTTTTGGCTGATTTTTCTTCTTAGTTAAATAAGATTATACATGCTGTCTCACACCTCTCAGCCCACTGCTCCCCACGTGCATGTGCCATTCCACATGCCGCCATTGGCCAGGGTCTGCCCAGGTACCACACAGGCTTCTCCTCCACTGTGCCACCACACTGGACCTTGGCCCCCCAGGGCTTTTTTTCAAGTGAGCAAACTGCCCTGTTGATCCCAGAGGGATTCAGGTTTTAGTTTCAGGAGTGCCGATGGGCTTCCCAAGCTTCAACAGAGCAACACACCTCAAGCTTCACTCAGATCCTTCACAGAGCCAACTGCAGTCTCATGGCCCAGATACAAACCAGAGGGAGAGGGCAGAGCTGCAAAGACCAGGGGAAGGGTTTCCACACAACAGCAACAAATACTCTTAGCGACCACAACAGGTACTCACCAAGCAGGCCTCGCTGCATCCCCTTCACTGCACACCCCCTCCTGAGCAGCCATCAGTCGCTGGATTTATAGCAGCAGATCAGGCAGCAGGGCTCCTCCTTGGCAATGGCACCGGCTCGTTCAGCTCCTGATGGCCTTCACATGTGTAAACTGACTTCACAGCACCTGCTTGGTTTAATTGAGATTCCCACCTTGTTTGGAAAGCCACACCTGGTGCCCCCGCTCCCTCTAAACACGCGGGGTTCGGTTGCTTGTGGCCTTGCCTGGCGTCCGGGGAGGTGAATCCCTGGTGCAGGGCGAGAGCAGACGTCCCCGCTGCAGCCCCGCTCGCTCGTGGGTGTCGGGGGGAGGCGAGGAGGCCGCGCTCCTTCGCCGTTCACCCTGGGGCTTCGTTCGTGACAGCGGGTTCCCCAGTTTCACGCCACCGGCTCCTCCTCGCCGGGAGGTTTGTGCTGGAGGACGAGCTCTGAGCCAGCGGCGCGCAGTCCTGCGCCGCGCTGCCGGGCAGCATGCGGGGCTCCGCTCGCAGCGCGCTCCTCTGCCTCGTGAGGAGCTCGGCTGGTGCCGGGACGATGGGCCTGGGCTCCCGATAGCAGCGGTTTTTCACTCTGCAGCGAAGATGCTCCCGCACTGGCTCAAGGGCTGCATGCGGAGCTTTGGATCCTTCTCTTCCTCCTCATGTACCACCCCCCCTTCCTTGAATAAAGAGAAGGAGACGAGTGTTTGTGGGAAAAGGACATGGCTGAATTCTGATGAATGTAAAAAGCCTCCAGTGAGAAAGCAGTGCAGCTGGGGCACCGCTGCCCCGGGGCTGGAGCCGTCCTGCTGGGCTGGGGTCTGGGCCCAGCTTCCAACCCACCGCCCCCCACCCGCAGGGGCTGTCCCTGCCCTCCGAAGCCACCCCGGCACATCCGAGCCCCGGGCATCCGCAGCCTGACTGCTGCCAGAAGGCAGGCTAGCAGGGCTCGGACAGGCCAAGTGCCCGCTTGTTAATGTTTGTGCTTCTTCAGCCGTCTCCTTTTAATCTTTAATTTTTTCTATAGGGTCTTGTACTGCCCTCACCACTTGTTTCTGAGCACCCAATCGTCACAGCATACACTTAAGTGCTCTGTGCAGAATTAAGCCATTAAATATTTCCAGGGATAGGGCATCTATCTTTTGCTCCAGGAGACTAGTGAGCCTAATAAATCCCACTGCCGGGGTCCCGTTCACTCCAACTCAGCACCGCGGACTCTCTGGTGGGTTCAGGCTCTTCCCTTGTCACTCATCCCTTGCCGGGATGGTCAGAAGAGAAGGAAGCATTGGAGCATTTGGGAAAGCTGTGGCAATGCCTGAGAGCAGCCAAACATGAAAATAACACCTTTTTTTATCCAGCAGTATATTTTTACTGATTTTCCTAGCGCTCCATCCTTGTTGGTAAGATGGGCAAGCACGGCTGTGCCCGGCATGCTCTGGGGCACGCTCCACCGCGTCCCGTGCTGCGGGGTACAAGGGGAGACGCAGCCAGCCCAACCCTGCCCAGACCTAACCCGTGTCAAAAGGAAGCTAAATATCAGGTGACTTTAACGACACTAACCACGAGCAGAGACAGCCTTTTTTAATTAAAGTCAGACCAGCTCCTCGGGCAGAATGAGCCCATAGCGTGGCAGCTATTTTCGCAGCGATCTCGTTTGGTTTGGTTTTCTGTGCACAAGGGGATGTTGCTGCGATCCCTCCCAGAGCTGGCAGAGCCTCCATACTCTTGTCACCCTGTAACAGCTTCCTGGATTAATGATTCTGCAAAGGGCTAATTCTTAAGAGGGCAATGTCTTTTGCAGGCTGATATTGATCTTTGTCAGCTTCCCCCTGAAAGAAAGAAAATATTGGCTTATTTACAAAAGGTAGCTTTTTGCTCCTGGCAAGGCAGCCTCAAGATTCACGGCTGCTCTTGTCCCTCAGAAATTGGAAAACTGAGGGTTGTTCCTCGAGTGTCAAAATCAAAGTCCTCGAAGTTCAGAAGCCCTTGCAGAGCGTACGTGGTGGAAGGGGACACAGGATTCACCACGGAGCAGGCGGGCATCGGGCCCCGTGCTGCAGGGCAGACCCCAGCAAGCAGGGCTGAGCCAGAGCCAGGCGCAGGGAGAGGAGCCGTGGAGGGAGCGGCCGCTCGCTTCATGGCTGAAATGCTGCTCTTCACTGTTGGTTTGTGTTCTCAAGGGGAAGGAAATACCTATTTTCAACATTATGCATTAAATAGATTTTTTTTAAATGTTTTATATATTCATGTAACAGCAAAATAAAAACCATAAAAATGTTCAAAATTTAAAATGAAAAAGAATATAATTCTGAAAAATTAGTTTAGCAAAAGCACAAGAGAATACCTTTTTCTAACCAGCACTTTGTGAAATTGAAAGGTTCCCACCAACAATTTCCCTCTCAGAAACACCTTGCGCAGTAGCAGCAGCCAGTGCTGGTCACAGCCGGGCAGCCCGGCGTTCCCCTGGGGAGAGATGCCCACCGCTCCCCGAAGACCACGGAGCCACTCACAGGGAAGCTGCTCCCTCTCTGCCTTCCTGAAACAGAGCCTTAAAATATCTGCACGTGGCTCACCAAACACTGGGCTGATTCGCCAGGGATCCCGGAATAGTCCGGATACATCTGTGCCTCTGTGCGTATGTGTATATATACGTACACATAAATAGAGAAGGCATTTTCAGCTCAGCTAAAGGAGGAAACATGAATTATAACATTCAAAAGATAAGGGAAAATGCATGGCTGCGGCACGCTGCCTGCGAGTGCCAGGGACGACAGCAGAGCCTGTGCCTGCGGCTCCCGGGGCTGCCCCTGCCCTCCGGCTCCCTGCGCGTGCCAGGGGGTCCGGGCCAGCCCAGGGCACAGTGGGAGCCTCTCACCCCCCCGGCACGGCCGCGACGGCACCGCAGCACCAGCCTGGTGCTTTGGGATCGCTGCCGGGCTCCTCGGCCAGAGCCGGGGCTGACCTCCTCCGCTCTTGACCATCTGTGAGTGCTTCAGCAAGAGAAAGTCGTTGATTTCTTTTCGGGGTTTTCCTGTTCCCTAGAAAGAGAGACATAACATGAAGTCAGGTGTAGAAAGGGACTTTGCCATGCCGGGGTGTCTGGTAGTGTCCATGAGCGCACGGGCGCAGGGGAGGACAGTCCCTCCCGCAGGCGCAGGAGCTTGCTCCCGCTCCGGGCTGTTTGCAGTGCTGCTCAGAGGAGATCCCACCCTGAGACCCACCCCCGTCCCCCACCCCCCCATCACCCCGTGGGACAGCCACTGTTCCCACCGGCTGCCTCCGGCCTCCGCCACCCCCCC
>Ga0181612_173637_pt1 | contig 10521 bp, 5 predicted proteins | sample HoacroProtozoa21_FD_119630 | JGI IMG/M metagenome (GOLD analysis project Ga0181612, IMG submission 119630) | Hoatzin crop microbial communities from Cojedes, Venezuel. Combined Assembly of Gp0051906, Gp0051904, Gp0051908
AGAAGGTTGTCATCAGGTTGGTCAAGCCTGACTTCCCTTGGTGAAGCCATGCTGATTACTCCTGAGGAGTTTCTTGTCCTTCATGTGCCTGGAAATGGGTTCCAGGATGAGCTGCTCCATCACCTTCCCAGGGACTGAGGTGAGGCTGACTGGCCTGTAGTTCCCTGGTTCCTCTTTCTCGCCTGTCTTAAAGACAGGAGTGACATTTTCTTTCCTCCAATCTTCAAGCACTTGTCCCAGCCTCCATGATTGAGCAAAGATTACTGAAAGTGGCCTTGACAGCTCCCTCAGCACTCGTGGATGCTTCCCATCAGGGCCCATGGATTTCTCTGGACGAAAGTTACCATAGATTACACTGGTCCGCTCTGGTACCAGCAATATTTTATGCCAATAGCAGTAAAGAACTCTGCCATGTTGGGGCTGATACCCTGGCTATCCTAATCATGTTCCAGATCTGAATGCAGCATGAGCGTGAAGGAGGTGGAATAAAATAAGGCTGAATCTCATCTTGACACACTTTTAGGTGAACTGTACATTAGAGCCAGAATTGGAAGTTCGCCAAGACAAGCATAGCCTCTTTATATTGTCAAAATTCCGCTAATTCCTCTATTCCTCTAATAAGTAATATTATTATTAAGATAGTTTTAAAAACTGTTCTGAGCTTTGTTTAGAAAAGAACTGTGTGAAAGTAATTCCCATCAAGGACTAAGAACTGAATCTCCATGACCCAGTTTTCCAAGACCTGTAACTACCCTGGGTCACAACCTGAGACCAGCATATGCAAATAAACTCATCCCTGTGGATTCTTTTGGAGAAAGAACTGAACAAACTTCACATGTCAAAAAAGAAACACTCTGGCCATTCTCTTTTCTCTATCCACTACCTCCGTTAACCTCCCCCTTTGATACTCCAAAAATAAAACCTAACCAAAAGAATTTTCCCCCCAAAGGGGCCAGTGTTAAAAGGCTTCGGAAAAGATGTCATTTATCGTGCTCTGCTATTCAGCTGCAGGAACACCCCCTTTCCTGCTCTGCCATCCAATTATGGGGGAAACACTGCTCTCTCACCCCAAGCCAAAAATGTGGGAGGTCGAGAAAGGACAGGCAGATGCGGCGGATTTAACAACTGCACTACATCTGGGAAACATAATGAAAAGACATATGTTTTATAATCCCAGTATATGTTCCTTGGAAAGATTAGAAAAGGGTCTATGCTAAACAATTTAAACTGCTCCCTGTATAGTTACGTCCTTTACTCTCCCACTCCAAATAAAGCCTCACCCTGAAAGTAAATAAGCTGAGAGTATCATCTTTTGTCAAAAGCTGCTTTTCACTGGGACTCACACAGCAGAAAGAGAAAGGCAAACTTCTGCATAAATACAGATCTCAACGAGAATTGTTCAGATTTTGTGTTTGTTCTTAAATCAGCTTAGCTATTCATGAAATGTAAGAACATATACTTACGACTTACTTTGTTGTATTGATGAAAACATTAGCCAAAAGCTCTGGTGACACCTTGAAAAGAAAGGAAAGGTAAAAAAAGCCCAAACATCTTGCATAACTGTTCTGGATTTCCAAGAAAACCACACAGCCGTGCAACACACAGTTGAAGTCTGCAAAATTCCAGTTTTTTTTTTAAAATGCCTTCTGGGGCCAATTTAACATTTTCCAGACCCTTCCCCCTCCCACCCCCCTTCCTAAAAACCAGCAGTGAAATACCAGGAAATGGTCATCAGCTGCAGTAATGTTTTCATTTGCCCGATGTCCAAGCTTTTGAACTGTTCCCCAGCCCCTCTGCCCCAGCCTTCTGGTGCTTTTGGCATGCCAGGAGCAGGCAGGTGACTTGGGCTTGCTCTCTGCGAGGCTTTTGTTACTTACAGACAAACTCAGCTCTGCAGGCTGCCTTCAGAAAGAACCAAACAACATGTGCAAAGAGTGGGCCTGAAGAACTGGGGACAGTTTATACAATCTGCTTCCTCCAAGTATCCAATAAACTTTCCTCTTGCAAGGCTGTCTCACCACTCCTAAACATACCATCAAAACCACCCTTTCTCCTAAGCATATGATCAAAAACACCTTTCCAAAGACATTTGCTTGCTTACACCAAAGGAAAAAAGGAAAGCTGTGTTTGATATGTTTATGCTGTTATTTTTAAAGAAAAAATATTTGGTTCCGCTAAAAGGTATTTAGCTTTTGTGGTCTCCCGTGGGTTGTTGAACAGGTGATAAGATATGCAGGTCCAGAGCAGCACCACTAAGTCTTACAACCGTATGAGAACAAATATACAAGAGGAGGAAGGAGAGAAAAGTGAGTTTTCAAAGTAAAACATAAGTAGCTTTTAATGGACAAATTTTATGGATTATACTGCAGGGCTCAAACTGGAAGTGGTTACAGCGTAATGCTGCTCTTGAAGTAGGTTCCAATGTGAGCAATCCTGGTAATTTAATTTGTGTGTGTATTCATGTGTTTCTTTTGCAAAGCCGTCAGACAGACCTCTTGAAGTGGACAGCAGAAAAGCCACAAACAATGGGGTCTGATTGACTGTGAAGGCTGCAACCTTAACCTTGGACAATCACTCTTCCCCTGCTTTCAGTCACCCCGGAGTATAGCAGTTTGCCTGCGTTCATCTTTCTTGCCACCAATCCCCTCAAGAGTCACAACTAAGGAGGCTGGGAGGGGCCTTGCCCTCTCCACACTTTGCCATCTTCAAGTGAATCCCAGCTTGATGCCAAGTCTTCACCTGTGTCTTTTGCTCCCCCAGAAAGAGAGATGGAGGAAAGAGGGGCTGATCCATGCCAGGCAAAAGGGTGCACACCCATCACCTCTGCCAGCTGGTTCTGGAGCCTCAAGCCACACAACACTCTACCCGTGCAAACTAAGTGGTTCATATGTGAATGCATGTGTGCTGGCTCAAGGGATACCACTTCTGCCCCCTCCAATTTTATCCTTGTCTTTTCCCATCTCTGTAGGTTTGCACCTAAGTCCCTTCGACTCATGCAAACCCAAGTGGTTGTATTGTCTGTTCCTTTAATCTGTATGCCCCTGAGTTCTCCCAGATCTCTTGCCTGCCAAAAACAAGGTCAAAAAACTTTTATCGCAGACACAAGAACTCAAAGTCAGTTTACATAAGGGCATCAAGAGAGACTGTAGCAGGCTAGGTTAAAGATGGATGAGCCGAGCTGAAAGCAGTCCATGTCTTTCAGCTGCTTCAACTTTAATAAATTTCTAGTGCAGCTGATATGTTAGAAAAAAGGTTTTGCAGAAAAATGAGGAAAACAAATGGGGATATGCTTTGAAGTCATACAAACAATCCCTCCCATCTCCATCTCCCCATAATCCTAGTACTGCAAAAATCTCACAACTGATCTGACTCTGTAACTGCAGCCTGAGGCATTTACTTACCACTACTACAGCAGCCATGCCAACATTTCTTTAGTACTTTGTTCCCCACTATTCCATTGCAATATCTAGGGCATCTTCAAATTTGCATTCGGTAAAAGTGAAGTCATTATTTCCTCTACTTGGACACTGTCAAATAGAAAAAATGTTTAGGCTTTTTGCACGTGCTAAATGTATATGAATAACCAACCAGACTATGTGAAGAAAGAGTTTTGTATCGCATGCAGGATATACATAATTTCTAAATTTGCCTGAATTCCAAATAAAAAAACCTAACCCTACCATGCTCAGAAATCTCCGTGGAAAAAAATCAGATTTTTCTGTATACGTCTTGGGGATGGGTCTCAAAGTGTGGGGTTCTTTCAACAGAAACAAACACTGTCTTTTGGTTTTGATTTTTTAATCCCTAATGGTAAAGACAATGAAAGTGAAAAGTCTTTCCAAAAATAAAAAGTTCAAATGCTGAACTAAAAAAAGTCTGAAGTCAGAACTGTAGTTCAAAATTCCACAGAAAATTACCTACTTTTATTAAGCATTTAAAGCATTTAATTTAAAATGCAACGATGTGTCCTCACACAGCAGGAGTTTGTCAAAATTTTACCTTCTATCTTTGTATGGAATATTTTATTGTCTTAAAATTTTAAGGGTAAAAAGACTGATTAAAAATCATTGATTATAGGGAAACTAAGTTTTTACAGCCAAACTGTGTCTAGATATAAACCAAAGAAATAATAAAGATTTTGAGAGACTTTAAGGTATTTCCCCTAGCTGGTCTAAAACATAGAGACTAGTTTTGTTGAGGGCCGCTGCAATCCAGGAAGAACTAGAGTTAGTTGCAAGTGTCCATACAAGTTCCTTAATACATCTAATTTTATTCTGGCAAGCTTCACGTTAGGGGCTCACATCCTGCATCCCTTGATCCCCCAAAAGCTCATTGAAGTTTCCTGGCAATGCTGAATGACCAGATTCTCAGAATGTTTAGATATCTGGTTGACTGCAAATAGTAAGCAACATATGGAAGTAAGTTTGTATTTCTTTGTTCAGTTGTCATCAAAGATAGATTGGGGTCAACCACCTAAGACTTATGTACATTCCAGCGGTTAATACAGACTATGTTTTTCCTGAATGCCTGTATTTAAACAAAGTAAAAAGAGTTAAAGAAGGTAATAAAGCCACTAAGTCTGCAGAAAATAGCCTTGCTGCATCTCTTCTTATGGTATCTTCTGAAAATGTGTTTGGAAAGTATTAAAATAGTTACAGTAAACAAAAAGATTAATTATGAAAGATGAGAAAAAAGTATTTAAGTATTCTGTTTCATTTTCAGTAGTTGGCCAATTCAGTTTTATAAGTGGCCATAAGTAGAGACTTGTAAAACTTGTACCACTAAGGAGGGCTCAGACTTTCTGAAAACTAGACCATTTGTTAAGATGTCCAGTTTTCATCATCCCCAATTTTGTGTTGAAACTGTCTAGTCTTGTTTCCTATTTTGTGACGTTGGTATAACACTGCAGTATATTCCACACAGTAAATAGTTAAGTTGAATTAATCAGTGTTTCTGCAACACTTTGAAAAGTCCAAATTAAAAAAATACTCTGTAAAAACGAGAATTAGCTATTTTTGCGAATCCATTAAGAGGCGTCCTTATGGATCTGAAAGTAGTTTTTAAATCTTTGTGGCCCAAGTGGGGTGGAGAGAGAATGAGGAGCAGGAGGCTCAAAGGGTTTATTTTTTGATAGTTTCTTATGTCTTAAGACCTCAGTCCTCCTACTGTTAGTGTGTGCAAGCATCAGTATAGAGTGAACTAAAGCTGCTGTGAACACATCAGATAGAAGAGGATGCTAGCTAGCGTACTGTTCAGTGGTGTAAAGAGAAATCTAGTTCACAGAGTTACACACCTTCAGTGGCTGAAAAAAACATCGTTTCTGCTATTTTCTATGTGTGCAGTTTATATTTTGGGGGAGGCGGCACGTGCATTTTTAAACACATACCCAGCTGCTGGCAAAGGAGTAGGATAATGCATTTTGCATGTCCCTAGTGGATGACGAAAAGGAGTAAATGGGTTTAAGTAGCAGCAGTATGAATTGGTGTCAGTCATTAGGACAAGTTTTCCACTGATAAGCATACCTTGAACTGGACTAAATTGTCAAGGAAAGGGAGGCTACTGGAAGTCTTTAGACTGGAAGTCTTTAGAAACACATCAGATCAATATCTGCCAGAAGCAGGACCGAAGCATTCCTTGCCTGGAGGCAGAGGCTGACTGGCAGATGGGAGTTCTGTCTCGGGCATGTTATTTCCTATTGCAGGTTGCACAAAATGCTCTTTCAGGGAGTACTAGAAAGATGGGATCTACAGAGTGTTCCTTCCTCAGAATTATCCTTGTCTTTGTAAGGACAGCTCCCACTTCAGGTCTGGACATAAAAGGACAGAATTTTGTTCTCCATAAAACATAAGCACAAGACATGTAGTTAGACTATGAACATTAGTTACCCTGTCATAAGATAGACTGGGCATAATTCACTATGTGGATAGTTTACAGTGTAGTTTGGCTGAGCATTCCACTTAACCCCCACCCCAAACCACTAAACCAAAAAAAGTAGAAGGTCCTGCAGACAAAATATACTCCTATTAGAACATGCCACAACCTGGATTTTTCCCCACTGGAAAAGTAATCTATGACTGATGATTTTTTCATTTCGGTACCTGTCCTACAAGCTACCCTAAATAGCCTTTAACATTCACTGTGCTCTTTTCTTTTGACGGCTTTAGAATCAGAAAAGAGATTTTTGGCTCATCAGTAGAGAAGGTATGTAAATACAGTAGGACTGAACAATACATTAGTCATTTGGAGGCACCTTTGTAAAGAATGATACAGCACGCTGGAGGAAGAATGTAAAAAAAAAGAAATGAAAGAATGTAAACAAAAAATTCGTAAATGCAACCAAAGAGCAGAGAAAGGGATCAACCCAAAGAAAGAAAATATAACCTGTGCGATTTTCTCTTTTCTTCCTTTCCACTTTGATCTTAGGTATGTGTAGTGTGTGCTGGAGAAGGGGGGGGGGGAACCTGTGACCACCTGCAGAAACCCACCACCATATCTGTGCAATAATAAAGGTTTTCTTGGAGCCCAGGTGATAGCAATTTTGGCTGTGGCTGGTACTGTAAGACACATAATAACAAACCCTCTCCTGCAGTGTCCTCAGCTGAGCTTAAATTAATTTCAGTGCAAAAGATGAAAAGCAGACAGCAGAGGCTTAAAGAACCCATCTGCCAACAGTTGAGGTACACCTACACAAGATGTGAGACCTTTTGGTTTATAAAAATGACCATGTCATCTGGTCTTCTGTTGGAATGCAATTTCCAGCACATCACAGGAAGAATCTCATTTTGCAGATTCATGGCCATACTGGATCTATGTTGCAATACCATCGTCAACAAAATTTACTTGCAGACCTTTTGTCCTTCACAAAGAGCTAAGATGTATGACTACGTGCTCCAGACCACACACACATTACAACCACAGAGATTCCCCTCCCACAACCAGAATGAGCAAAACCAAGTTATAAAAGATTCATGTAGTAAAATGTGGCATTGATTTCAGAGAGGAAAAAATATATGAGATTATAACAATTCACAAAAGAATGTTGCATTTTTACAAGAATACCTTGGAGCCCAATGAAAGAACCAGTGTTCTTTTGTTGGATTCTTCAGGCAAAACTAAAGCTGTCGCTTTTGCCTTTTAGTACACAAAAGCACAGTTACCCCAAAGGCCTGAGAAAGTTTTAATGATAAATGACATACTTGTGTTCATCTGTGTAAATGCTTTGCAAAGTCAAATCTCAAAGGAAGCAAGTAAAGAGTATGTACTATAATAGAAACAGTGCATAAGAACAATGGTCACGAAACGATGCGAAAGTTCATTGTTGCCTTTTAAATTACTTATAGAGGTGGTTAAGACCAGGACAGGCACTTATGCTTATAAGCAGCTGTTCTTAATTTGCAAGAAACTGTAAACAGCTTTTAATCTCCTAAGCAAAACAAGTAGTAGTGAGGGTTTAAGTATTCAAAGCAATGTCTGTTCTTGCCTTTCTCCTCATATCTAAGTGAAACCATCAGCATTTTACTGTCCTAAGTGAAAACTGCATGGAATTCACTGGCAGGGAGATCACTAAGCTCTGTCACGTTGCCTCCTGAATGGTAGACCTGAACATCCTTCTGGGCATCCCGTGCAGTCCAAGCTGGCATTAGGTCTGGAAGTTAGATAGAAGAAAATATGGAGAGAGGAAGAACACATGATCCCCCTACTTTACCATATAGAAGTTAAAGATGGAAAAATACAGCATCCTATGGCTTAAATGGAAGTCAAGGGGCTGTGGTCATAGAGAATGACTATGAGCGGCTTTCTTCTTCTGTATGGTAAGGAGTAAAGAAACAAAGTTCCCACAGGTTATATATCTTCTGAAAGGCAATACCCGTAACCCCTCCCTGAGCATTCATTTAGCGTACCAACTATGCAGAGCTGCATTTAGCATCATCCACAGACAGCTTGCTTTGTTTTTTGTTATGCACATTTTTCCCCTGAAGATGAAATCGGAATTTATGCTTTCATAGTTTTTCCACAAGAAATACCAGAAGCTGGTGTACCTGCCATGCTTTTGCTAGCATAGATTATGTTAACATGAATGGAAAATGAAGTTATCTATGGCACACCTGCTTGCTGTAAGAGACTTAGTTTGTACGATCTTACTCTCATGTCTGATGTTATCAGGTTAACATTGTTAAAGAACATGAAGGTGAAATTCATCCCTTTATTAGTGTTAAGTTATGGATAATGCAAAGCATGTATAAGTACCTAAACAGAATGACAATAAATCTAAATATAGCAAAATTTGTTCAGGAGGCACTAATTGTCATAACCACACATTATTAATCCTGTGCATTAAAATGATGTCCAAGCAGCAAGTCAGAATGAAGGCTGATAATGCTAGGCACTGGACAAACCCTGCAAAGTAGCCAGCCCTCAAAAGTTTACAACACAAATTGACAAAGAGAGGAAGCATGGAGTAAAGGATGGGATAAAAAAACATGATTATGACAGCAGTATTTAAATATTGCCATAATATATGCCATAAATTTGTTTTATTTCAGTGGTTAAGATGGATTTAGTTAGTAGATTAAAGCTCAATCAGAATGACTGCATAGGAAACTGCATTTTCCCACTATCATAAATAACTTCATTAACCACTACATTTCTCCACCCACCTTTTTTTTTTTACACTTGAGTAAATACATCCAAAATTGCTGCAAAATATTATCTTAAGAGCACTTAAAATAAAAGACCTTATCAAAACTTGGCACAACAAACCTAAGCCTGTCATGCTGAAAAATACTGTTGTACAGCTGGAAGTTTTCTTTGAGTGCTTTTTTGGTTTGTTTTGGGTTTTTTGTGGTGGGGGGTAAGGCAAGCCTGCATTTATAAAGAGATTCCCATTGCCTCGTCTTTGATGAGAGAACTAGGCACATACAATTGGCCTCAGCCCATTGATCCAGCCTGTTGATCCCTCAAGCAGATCAACACTCCCACCCTACTTGGTATTGTCTGCAAACATACTGAGGGTGCACTTGATCCCCTCGTCCAGATCACTGATATTAAACAGAACTGGCCCCACTACTGAGCCCTGGGCAACACCACTCGTGACCAGTTGCCAACCGGATTTATGTCCATTCACTGCCACTCTTTGGGGCCCAGCCATCCAGCCAGTTTTTTACCCAGGAAAATCACATCTAAAAAACATCTCTGTTTTTGTTACCTTCATTACTTTCATGAATCAGCTTCTGTTTCTTCCTTTCAGTAAATGCTTTGGGTTTTTTAAATCTTTATTAATATGATATCCCAGCTTAATGATTTACTGCTGGCAGAAGTCTGCACCTGTGGCTGAGCTTTTAGCCCTCTAGACACTGAGACTGAGGTTAATGTGTTTGCTTTGCATTTGTCATTGATCAAAAAGCATGTGAAGTCAGTTATTCCATCTCAGCCAAAAGGCAACGCTTTGATTCAACCACCATGTTGCAATTGTATGTCAAGTTCCTATGTAAATGTGTAGAAGGCAATATGGGCTTGACCTGGACAACGAAGACTGCCAGGCAATACATCTAAGAGTTTCTTACATGAAGAACAAACAGATTGCTCCTGAAATCTTCAGAACAAGCTCCAAGCCTGGGAGCCAGTCCAGTAACAAAAGGACTGTAATATCCAGTTTTATATTCACCCATGGCCAACATAACTGATCAGGCACTATTATAAGATGAACCAGATAAATGAAGAGAGGTTTGTAACAGGAGATATATACAAATACTTCTGTAAGAAGGATGTAAATAGGACCTTATGTTATGCCTTGGTGCCAGCATTAACAATTCTGGCAGGCACCAGCGGAGACACCTGGAAAAACCAGTACAAAATATACCAATATTGGAGTCTCCAATCAGCTACTAATTCTGTGGGTCCTGGAATTAGTGTGGCCCACTGAGGGAGCAGAACTGGTCCTCCACAACTTGGAGGTGTGATCTAACCCTTCTCTTTACCTGAAGGAGGGAAAGGGTAAGGGGCATGTTCATCTCTCTTTTTCAAATTAAATGTCTGCGTTTGGTTTTTGGGGCAGTGGGGTTGCCTCTTCACCTGCACCAGATATCTGTGTTTAGGCAGATTAATTGCTTCCCTAGAAGCTGTCACAGTCCCATGTCAGTCCTTAAGCCCCACTATGGATCTGGACTGTAGCCCTATTTTCCACTTGTCATTTCACAAAGTGGGCAGTTTCTGCAGGTTATAGTACACTATTCTGAAGCTTTTTCATATTCTTATTATTTACTTAACAAATGCATTTACTTAATGTAAGTACCAAATTAAAAACCAGTTTAAAAGATTTTAAATATTTGCAGGTGTATATATATTTAGAATCTAATGTTTGTGGGAAAGGACTGTCATTTCTTTGTAGAATCATAGAATCATAGAATGGTAAGGGTTAGAAGGGACCTTAAAGATCCAACCCCCCTGCCATAAGCAGGGACATCTTCCACCAGACCAGGTTGTTCAGAGCTCCATCCAGCCTGGCCTTGAACACTGCCAGGG
>Ga0181612_176357_pt1 | contig 10521 bp, 10 predicted proteins | sample HoacroProtozoa21_FD_119630 | JGI IMG/M metagenome (GOLD analysis project Ga0181612, IMG submission 119630) | Hoatzin crop microbial communities from Cojedes, Venezuel. Combined Assembly of Gp0051906, Gp0051904, Gp0051908
GTTGGGAGTGCAGGAGGCTGAAAACGTTTCCTTATTCCCAAGGTTTTCAGGCAATGAAAAAGGCAGGCTGGGAAACAGGTTTCTAAAAGCTACATTAAAAAAAAAAAAAAAAAAAGAAAAACACCACCACCAAAAAAACCCACAACAATTTTAGGAGTTTCCAAATGATCTGTGGAACTTTGTAATCTGCCTCTGGGCTTTCCATGGGGAGAAGAAAGTTATTTTTGAAAGTCAGCATAAAGAGCTGCAGTTTGGCATCTGTGAAAAGAGTGAGCTAGATATTACTCTTGTCACACAGAAATCAACAGGAATTAAAGTTTGTTAATGATTTCCCACGGGGTCAGAGGCAGCCACTCGCACATCAAAAACGAGTGGCAGCCCACAGGACAGTGAGCTGATGCTCCTTTCTCCCATGTCCTCACCGGTTCCTCTGCCATTTGACACGCGGGTCATCAGTGTGGTGATTAGAAACGGAGCAGAGACTTCCCAGAGAACATAACCTGCTGTATCCTGCGCGAAAAGGCCTCAGCCTGGCCAGTATCTCGTATCTAATTCAGCTCCCTGTTCCAGTCTGTACCAGACTGTTCAGGAGGTATTAAGAGAGTCTGAGAACTCCCAGCTAGTGACTATGCGAAGTGTTTTCATTGCTGCAGCTAATCTACAAAGACAAATATTTTCTTGTTTACACCGTGAGAAACAAAATATCCTTATCTCCCGATATAAAACATTTGTTCTTTGCTGGATACCAACACTGTTAAACTCCAAAACTGTTTGAAATCCTGGCTTGTTGCTTATCTAAAGTGCCCATTATGGAAATCAGAGAACTCCCTCCCATATTGCTCTAACCTCCCTTTCTGAGCAATTGGTCTGTGGAGGATGTTCTTCTCATAAAATCTCAGTTGATCATGGAAGACATTATCTGCATATTCACAGACATGAATGCAGGAGTATTGACAGCCTTGCCAGAGGTCACGGCAGAACCAAGAAGGGAACTCCCATTTTTTGGATCCCAATCCATCCTCCCTTTTACCATCTTTCCACCTCAAAGAAGAAAAATAGAACAATATTCTTTCCTTGTCCTCTGAGTAAGAGCCTAATTATTTGGCTACTGCTTCATTCTGTTATTTGGAAAATGTTTTTCCTTCCTGTTGTAGATTTTCCACATGCACATGCCTTCACAGTTTGCACATTGCTGCCACGCAGCATCAGTTAGCGTCCTGGGAAGCAGCAGGCCAGCTACAAACGCAGCTCTGGCACAGCACCAGCCCCGGTTCTGCCGGCACCACGCGTCTGTAGTTATGCAGAAGGGAAACAACTCAAGGCGTTATGGTGGGAGTGGTTCTGAATTCATCAGCAGCTCGGTGTCCTCTTGGGCACTTCAGCATCTGAGCCGGGAATCCTGCAAAGCCCACACAGAGCCCGCCGCCACCTGGCCCGCGCTCTCCGGTTTGGACCATTTCACACACGCTTGTGGGTAGGAAGCGTATCATTACGGCCCCTGGGCACTATAGCCAACGGGCTTTTCAGCCTGGATGTTAACGGAAGCCATTCCCAACATTTTGTCAATTAGTGCTATTGCCAAGATACTGGCTGGAAATTAGTCAGATCTGGTTTTCCACTTTTTTTTTTTTGTTTGTGCTGTACTTAAGAAAACCAAAAACAAAACCAATTTTTCCAAGTCCGCCTGTGCAGTATCAGTAACAGTTTCCTTGTAGGACAGATCTCTCTCAGTCATCTCTGTACAGTTTTCAAGCCTTGCCACCTGCCCATCTAAGTTGTTGATTATCTCTGATATTTCCCTGTATCTTCCAGAGAAGAAAGGGGCCATTGAAGAATATCACACAGAGTCTCAAGCAGTTCCCGAACTGATCCCTCAAGGCTCAGGCTGGTGAGAGAGCAGCATGGCTCAGAGGCAGAGCCCGGCAGAATTTGTTGAGGAAGCTTTGAGCCAGCAGCATGCCGCTTGAAAAGCCTTTCTCCTTCAGACACGTTCGTGCCTCAAATCATTACCAAATATAGAATGTATTCTTTAAAAGCTACTACTTTCCCCACATGAGGTATCTAAAACTGTTGTAAAAAGCAAAGCTGAAAAATACAGTGATACCCCTTGCCATATGTGAGACGTGATTAAATGAAAATACCCCCACAGCCTGACCTGGTGGCCATACAAACCTCCGCTTTACTCACCCGGGTAGGCATACAAGATACAACCAGGCTCCTCGGGGCACGGGGGTATTCACACACACAGACAGCCACGGGCTGCGCTCCTTGCATGCTGCCGGCTAGGTGCCAGGCTACGCTGGCGTGGCTGCCGTCAAGCAGCCTGCACGTAGGAAGGGGCATTCAGCAGGACCATTGTTAAAAACAGGAAGATATTAAAAGTATCCAAAACAAAGATATCACATTCCCTTGTGACACACTATGGGTCTCACAGTTGCTGCTCTTGCTGTAGTCATATCTGGCCATCACAGAAATGGTCTGTCCCAGTATTTTGCCTCTGTCACGAAGAAAATAGCATTACCAGCTCCCCTCCCAGCAGGGCTGCAGACCCTGGCACCCAGCTCCCTCTTGGCCCCTTGCCTTTCTGCCCTGTTGCGCTCTGGCTGCTCTTGCAACGTCGAGCGCTGTGGGGCGGTGGGTAAGGCAGTGGTGCACGCCTCAGGCACACGCACTTGCCCAAGAAGCCCAGAGCAGCGCGTTTGTTTTTACGTTTGAAGTGAAATAATGATATAAAAAAACAATTTGCATGGTTTACATGACATACACTTCCACCAGCAAAGGTAGTTCCCAGGAAAAGGTTAAGGATGAGCAAGAGAAGGATAAAGTCCCTCCTCCCGCTACTTTTTAACCCCCTTCACGCTGTATAAAGTTTCCTTTTTCCATTCCAGGAAGCAGGCTTGCATTTTAGTGGCAGTTATTTATCTAAAAAACATACTAGTTTATTTCACACAAAAAAAAAGAAAAAAAATGCTTCTGATTTGGGGCTTACACTGGATAGTTGTTTTAGTCCCAAAAACTGTCAAAAAAGAAGGGATAACTCTCCCTCCCTTTGTTTCTTTTCCACTTTTACCCACTTCCTGGTCTACTTCCCTTGTGGCTGGTCTCATCTCCATGTTTTTCTCACATATCTTGTGAGATCATTCACTCCGTCCATCGCCTGTGCGTTTGACACACGTTTACGTTCCACAGGCATTTGCTTCCGCGCTGAAGTCCCGAGCGCGCTCTGTTCTGCAGCACAAACCAGCTGCGTACCTGGTGCCCAAAGCTGCAGTCACCTACCTTGTGTGCCAGCCCTGCTTAGACTTCTCTGTTTTCAGGTGTGTCCTCGACGCCCTTCCCTACTCTTCAGGTAGGGATACAGCTTCCCCTCCTTCTAGCTCTTCTTCCAGCTGTGCAGTCTCCTCGAGGAGAGGAGCTGGGTGCTTCGGGCTGATCCAGGCTTCACTGGAGGGGCTTCAAACCCTTCAGAGCTGGCATTCCCAGCTGGGCTCCTTCGCTCCTTCGCACCAGTGCTGCCCTGAATCACGGTAAGGCACAACACTAACCAGGAAACAGTGGCCCTTGAGCAAATACCTTCCGCTGTTGTAAGAAGTGTGAAAAGCAAGATCCCAAACACCGCTGCGATAAGATACTCTGTATTTTGATGCACATTTGCTTGAACATTCAGAGGTCCCAGCTCATCTCAGCAGCTCTCTGACTTGCACACAACATCTGCCTTGGTGTTTCTTTCCTGCACGTGTAAAGACTAACCATGTATAAGCCACTATTCAGGCCAAAACTGAAGGCTACACAAGCAAACGGGCTGTTCATCTGCTGTGAAATGTTTAACCGCAGTGTGAATTGAGCTCTTAGAAAATGGCAGCCGTTCACTGGGAGTAGCACACTTAGAAATAGATTAGGAGAGTCATCATAACAAGATGCAATGTATATACTAGAAAAGTCCATGCTCTGGGTTGTGTGTGTCTGTTGCAAAATAGCACTTAAATGCTGCAGCACTAGGTGGTTGTGCTGCTTGGCTGAATGAAGGGAAAAAATGGAGGGGAGGAGGGAAAGCAAACTGTCACCACTCCTCATGTCGGAGCCCTGACGGTGCCCGCTCTGTCGCTCTGCCTGAGCACCTGAACATTATCACGCTTGCACATCTGAGACATGAATACAAATACGTCCCTTAGAAGCTGGCCAGCTGATCGCTTCTGCCTTGCAACATTTTGCTTATTCATTTTGGTATCCTTTCATTATAAGGCTGATAAATACAATCCAGACATTGAGGAAGCGGGAAGACCCAGCGTTCTTCCACACTGACAGTGCATTCCTAGAAGGTAAATCTAGTTAAGGCAAGTCCTACCCCCCCTGGAGGAACTGAAAAAAACCCCACATACTCCTAGTTTACATCTTTGATCCACCAACTTTCCACACGGAGCACAGCATGCCTGCCATGGAATTTCGCTGAGGGCTGTTCTCCCCTCGTGCTGGTGGTGGGACCCTGGGAGGTGCAGTGTGCGTCTGTTACAGCTGCAGGACAACAGCTGGGGGTCAAGAAAATCAGAGGCAGAAGCGGCATCAAAACTATTTTCTGACTCATCACAAAAATCAACACAGAAAAAAAAATCTTTAAAATCCTCTCAAGATGTTTTAATATTAAATGTTAAAAGTTATACAGACGTGATACTTACAAGTTGCTCCCAAATAAACAACAACTTTTCAGGCAGCTACTATACTAGTACACAGTTTGTACCAACATTGTTAAGACCCCTCAGATATTTACAATCTTCCCTTCTAACCCAAGGGTGTGCCAAAATGCAAAAAACAATTCTGGTAACAAGATGACTTACAGACAAAATGGTCTTGCAACATTTCCCAAGCTGTGGACAGTGGAAATGCATTGGGATGCTGCTTGTTCACACACGCCATTGGAGCAGCAAACACCAGGTTTAAATATCGGGTCTTACCATGGGAGAGGTGCTCTGCAGCTCCGGCTGGCCATCCGGCAGTGGGCATCTCCCCACTTGGTCTCAAAGAGCTTCAAAGCAGCAAATGCAACAACGTATCATACTATTTAGACTCTCATTAATGAACTGTTTCTAGCTGGTGACCGTTTCTAGCCGCTGTAAGTTCGAAGTCTCTGAGCATGAACTGATACTAATCTTCGCAAATACAGTGGTGCAAAGAAAACCAGTATCTGCTCCAAGGTCAGAGAGGATTTAATGCTGAACGCAGTGCTAACAGATGAGGAGAAGGTATAATTAATCTATTTCACTGTTACAGTCAGACCAAGTCTGGGATTCTGGAAGAAGCCTACACAGCTCTTCCCTTTCCAACGGAAGGCAAAGATCCGAGCATCTCCTAAGTGAACTGGTGTTGGTTTCTTAACTGCTCTACTGGAGTAGCTACTGGGGACTGTGAAAGAAAGTGTCCTGTTCTGTTCCAGCCCAGCCGAGCAGGCAGTGGTAGAACTACCACAGTCGTGTCCAACTGGCCTTGCAGGGAGGGCAGCTCAGCAGGGCTGTGCCATAGCCAGCGTCTCGGTCAGCCACACCAACAGTGCATCATCCTGTGATGTCTCGTGGTTTCTTATATCCCACCCCAAAGCTCTTGCTTCACTTTCCTGACCTACAATATCTCCTTTCTGTTCCATTCATCCTTAGCTGTGCTTGGTATTTCTTTAAGTTTTACTTCTCTTTTCTTCAGCTTTGTTTATTCTGTTTTCTGGTTGTTCCCAGTATTTCCACCTGAAGCTACATCCTTTGTTCTCTCATGCACTTTTGGAACAAGCAGCACAACTGCGTGAGCTCTGTACAAGTCCCTGCGCAACCAAGGAGAAGAGGGGCATAGAGTAGAAATGAGAAAAAGAATTAGGGAGAGGCTGACTTCCCTGCAGCCGCTGTGCTACCTCTGAGCAGAGCTAGTCCTCCCACGTGAGCCTAGAGCCACCAGCCCACTTCATACCAAAAGCAATTGACTTTAGCAACCCAGATGCCACAGGGCTTTGCCTCCTCCTGCCCGACATTCAGATAGTGGAGGGCATGCGGGAAAGAACTCACCCATTAAAGTAACACCTTCAGCAGATCTTTCCTGGACCCACTGAGATGCCAGGCAGCTGCAGTGTCTCCAACAGTTCAGCGCAGAAAATACGTGGCTCCCCAGGATGAATCACATTTGTTCCCAGCTCTTTTGCTGAAGCCTGATGAGTCCCGGTGGCCTTGGCATTGCACTCAGCCCAGAGGGCAATTCCAGCTGGGTCTCTCCTGCTGTGCCATTGCACTGGGACCTGTGGGGAAAGCTCCCGTGTAAGGTCCCAGTTCCTCCACCAGGCTGGTGTGGGGGAAGCGGGTTGCTGCCTTTGGCTGGTGGCCTCCAAGTGCTCCTCAAAAACTCCAGAGAGCTGAATGGGCCTTGTGAGCTCTTGCGTACACCTACCTTTATATAATTAAGGGCTCACAGACTTCACGGGAAAAACAGACCAGTTCCTCCCTTCTACCCCTTCAGCCAGAGAAGTCTTAGAAATTCCTTTTAACAACTGTGAGCAATTTTTAAGTGGCTGGTGTCTTTCAATTACTGAGCGATATCATGTATTCAGAGAGTCACAGCAAGGTTTTTGTCTTGAAAAAGCTTAATTTCCTGAAGCACATATCAAAATCCCACCCTATGAATCCCTTCTGTGCAACAGAGCTCTCCTTGTTAAAATTCTGCACAGCACATTTCCTCCCCGCTCCCTCAGGTACCATTCTCTCTATGTACACTACAATAACAACTGTGCCTTTACTAAGATTGAACACAATAACCAGGTCTTTGTAGAGGATAATTAACAGCCAGCGGTGAATCTCAGCGTTTATTCAATGGGGTATGAATGAGTTATGAAAATTCTTTTTTGCTGGAGAGGTAATGGGATATTGTTACCTTTGCATATGCTTTGCCTCTTGCATGATAGCATATTTATGGTGTTCATAGTTTAACGTCAGAAATATGTACACAGATATTATGTGTTTGTATTCAGGCAGTTATGCCTCAACATGTTTGCCTCTCTTTCTGTCATTAATGAAATCCCCACTCCATCTGTATCTAATCCAAATTCCTCATGTCCATTCTGAGCAGGATGAGTAGACCTGAGCCTCTCCAGCTGTTCCTAGAGATGCAAAGGTTCATTTCTGGAATTGAATTTCCACAGTCTTACGTAAACTATCCAGATTAGTGCCCTCACACAAGATACCTCATAGAGTACTTGGAGGTAAATACAATGACATTACACAGTTCTGAAATACATGGAGCCCCTAAATTTGTGTGTGTTTTTCATTTCATGATATAAAACTGTCCTGTTGTTTTTTACCATTGAATAGCTAAGTATGCGTGAAAAGCAGCAACTCCCACTTGCAGCAGTGTATGTATATCTATAGAGTGTATTTGTGTATGTATATACATTATATATATAAAATACAGAAACATCTTTCAACTCTAAGACTAAAAACCAATTGTAGCATAATTTTAAATGAGAACATGGTATTTTTAAAGCAGAAATACTAGTGGCCATTGGTAAAAAGGCAAAAGAAAGAAAGAATGTCCAGGTCCATTAAAAAATAATAAAGAAGAAAAGGTTTTATCGGGACTGTTCCCAAAGCCCACAGTTTTGGTTCTCATCCAAGCTAACAGATGACTAAGAGGGGACTCAGGCTGAGGGAACGCACGCTTTTGCTGCTGACTCACAAAACACCTTTTGCCCACTTTTTTGCAGCCCGAGAAATGTTGATATTCCGGAAGCTACTGCAGAAAGTGGCCAGCTCTTACCTGGCCGCACGTTGCAGGCACACTCCTGCATCACCAGGGTGTATCGAGACGCGACAGCTTAGGTGCAGTAGCCAGATGGGGACGTGGTGAGCTTTGTCGCTGCCCTTACTTGGTTTTACATTGCTAAGCACACACAAAATCTTGGGAATGCTGCCAGAAAAGGAGCCTTTTGGTCTGACCTTGGGCCTGTGAAATGGCTGGAAAAGCAATAACGTGATTGCTGGCATGCGAATGAGTGTGCCAGGCAGCCCGGGCTGGTGTAGGAGTCCCGGCTGTGAATGGGCCGTGACGGGGGGTTTCCTATTGCCGGTCAGGGCTTGCTGAAGCTGGAAACACAACTGTATGCGGGCATGTCACACCAGTGCTCCTGACAACGGACTTCACACCATTTCTGTAATTGTTACTGAATAGGTGGTTTTTTTCTTCTCCCCTGCAACCTAAAAGTCCCCTTTCAGTCCAGCGTGTCATTCACACGGAAGGTTCATTTCCAAAGCAGCGATTTTCAGAGAGGACCAGGAATAAAAACATTGCAGTGCTCGGCTGCAGCGCAGCAGCCCTCAAAGGTGACCTCCAAAGGCAGCCCGCGAGCCTCTGACCTCCCCTGCCCTTTTATCATGGTTTAAAGGAGTCATGAATTTTTTTTTCTTTGAAAACTGGCAGGGACAGATGAGAGATTCTGTGCAACTGTTTGTTTATTTGTTTGTTTTCCTTTCGAAATGTAGGGTCTTTCTCTCCTATAAGGGGTTCTGGCTAGCTGGGTGACTAATGGAACAATACTATTGCCTGAGATGAGGGAGTGAAAGTCTAGAAGGGAAAATGCATTTTTTACTTACTTTTTGGGTTTTGTCTGACTGCTCAGCATTCCTTCTTCCTAGTTAATGTCTACTGGAGTCCAGTCACCAGCTGACACTTTGGAGAAACAAGCTTTTTGTAAAACATCCAAGAGCTCCACTCCTCCTAGCAAAGCCTCTGCACCAAACACACAGCTGCCAGCCCACGGAACGGCGTTTCAGGCAATATCAGCATTTAGTACTGCACACGTTTTAGGGGTTAAACAAAGTAAAAAAAGGGGATTTGTCTTCTAAGTCTGTCCACTGCCTTTTTAACCATCATGCAAAAGAAAACGATGAAAAGAAAATAGGAATTGCTCTGCAAATCACCTGTAGACAGCAGACGTGATGAGTTGGAGATACTTTGTTCATTTGCAGGAATTTCTTCTACACATTGTGCAACCTGCGCTCTGTAGCCCTTAGCTAACATATCCCGCACCGTGGTATAAACGAACGCGTAACGTTTTGAACTACTGGCCAGAAGACCACTCGACAAGCACTACACTTGAAGTTATTCATTGCAAAGATGAGTTAAAAATTGAGTCGGCTTCAGCACATGTGCAAAAAAGCCACTCTTTGTACAGGAGGGGGTTTGGACATGAGATTAGGTTCAGCAGAAGACGATGGAGATGCACGTAATGAATTTGTAACTGCGGGGAAGCAAAGCGCCGTTTCTCACCCAGATAAAGCCCGAGGCGTTCACTGGAGTCCCCGGGGGCTGGCAGGAGGAGCACGGCCCGGGGCCGACCGCGTGCCGGCACCTTGCCCGCCGCAGGCATCCTCGCCACGGCGGCAAACACAAACGCGGATTACTACACTGAACACGTCAGGCTAAGTCAATAGTTTAATAACCACTATTAAGGCTTTTCCAAATCCATTTAACAACTGTAAATTATTCCAAAATAAAATAGCCTCAGCCAATCAGCTGTGTAGTCACTGACCCGCAACTATGTGCTTATTTCTCAATTAAGCAAATCTCCGCACCCTGGTTGGCTTAGCTGCTGTTGTGGTTTTGTATGTTGCAAGATCCAGCGTATAAATCCTTGTCCCCAGCCCAAGAGCCTCAGCTGACTGTTCCCGACACCAGGTACGGCAGCTTCGCCCTCGCTGGTGGTGACGCTGGTGCTGGGATAAGCCTCCCTGCTCCGCTCGCCCCCTGACACCCCCTCCTGTCACATCCCCCCACTAAGCCACGCTGCTCAGCCGCCCCTGCCCTGCCAGGGTGCAGAACCACCCTGGAGACCTGTGCTTGGTGTGGGAGGAGAAGGGCCATCACCGCCCAGTGCCGTCCTGGAGCTCCCTGGGACCGAGCCGGGGCAGCCACCCTCGCCTCTTGGAGCAGCACCCGCACTCCCATCGGGCTCCAGGGGTCGTTGGGTCCCGGGCCCTTCGCCGGCTCCAGGCAGATGAACTGGCAGCGGCCATGCCGGCACCAGCAGGGAGGTGACGGGGCGGGGAGCGTGGCGAGGCAGCGCCGTTAATGAGCCCGTGGCACCGCTCCGTCGTTTAGAGCTGGAGGGTTTATAGCAGCCAATCAGTCCGTCGCAGGGAGCGGGGAGAGCCCGTCAGGCACAGCAGGAATAATTGGAGGGAGCTCCTAATTAATTTGATAATAACCCTATCCTGTACTAACACACTCCACATGCAAGAACAGGTAAAAAGTGCCAATTAGCGGTGGAAGGAAACGTGTGATGGGGACGGCGGGCGCTTCGCAGCCGAGGCCTGGCGGCCGCAGGGCTGCTGGCCCTTGGCGGCCCCGTCGCTCTCGGGCGCTGGGGTGACCGGCTGGCAGCTCTGAGAACCCGGAGTCTCCCCCAGGCTCGGACTGCCACGCGATTACTTAGCTTACTTTTAGTATCGCATTTGCGTTTGCCGCCTACAACATGGCACATGTTCTACACCGCATCACATA
>Ga0181612_101577_pt1 | contig 10520 bp, 12 predicted proteins | sample HoacroProtozoa21_FD_119630 | JGI IMG/M metagenome (GOLD analysis project Ga0181612, IMG submission 119630) | Hoatzin crop microbial communities from Cojedes, Venezuel. Combined Assembly of Gp0051906, Gp0051904, Gp0051908
AATGAAACCAAAAAGCATTTGAAAAGGGATCAGCGCCGTACGTGCCACAGTGGGTCTGAGGCCGTGGGTCTCTCTGTGCCCTGTCCCACGCATCCCCCCGTGAAACGCAGATCCCATGGGAGTTTCACCCGTTTAAAGACGTAGTGGCAGCGACGGCACCTCTGCATTCAGCGCTGAGAGAGAAACCGAGCTATGAAGTTCAGTGCTGGATCTTGTGGAAGCAGCTTTTAAAGCTGATAAAACTGCCAATTACGATTGAGGGCAGGAATGCAAATTTCTTATTTTTCTTTTTTTCTCTGGGTCTTATTTTGGGTCCTGTGTTCTTAATCTGGGCTCTTGTTAGAGAGAATATATTTGTCTGCTTTAAAAGGTTTCCAGTGTTTCCATGTGAGAGAGCCCTATTCCTCATGGCCTGGCTCTCCCTCATTTCCATGACAATTTTATACATCTTTCTGTCTGTCATTCAGACATTTTTCCTCTGTGAAAGGAAGCATAACTCCAATAGTGTTTTTACTTTGGGCAACAGAAAGCTGCTGCGTTTTGGCAAGAACTGCCTTTCCCCCCAAGAGCTACAGTGTATTAAAAGGGTCAAAATGCCTCAGAATTGACTTAGACTAGGCTTAAATTTGAGGGAGCTCAGCTTCCATGAGGGAACTGTGAAAGCTCTGTCATTTCATGAAAATTCTGTTTAAAAAGTTATGTGTGAAATTTCCTTTAGAAAATATTCAGAAGTTTGTCTGCCTTGCAGCCCCAGTAAATATCGTTTTCCCTTGCCAAGCCTGCCACCCGATCCCTTCCCTTTACCACGCAGGTGCAAACCAAAGCTCAGGAATGCCGGGAAGAGGTACTCGGCCGTTCAGTGACAAATGAAAAGAAAGCACCTCTTCAACAACGGATTTTGTAAAGGGAAAGAGGTAGAGAACAAGATCACCCACGAGCGTTTCAGGAGCTGGAAAATGCCAGAACGTTTGTAGGGACACAGGAGTTCCCAAAAATATCCCTTGTTGGCCTCCCACAGAGCTGGACGTGTGTCGGTACCCGACCACACGCCCAAGGCCCTTTGGCAGTAGGGTTATCGACAGGTCGAACACGCATCGCGGACAGAACGGGTCAGAACCAGGTCTTAGTAACGTCCTTCCCTCCTTAGGGACCCCAGCGGGGAGGATCAGCTCCTTGGGCACCCGATTGTCGCTGCAAAGACCTTTCCCAGGAGGAGGCGAGGTGACAGCACGGCAGGATGCTGGCAGGGAGGGGAGGACACGTGTCTCCCGGCAGACCCACTGGCACGGAGCCCCTCTCCGTCCGACAGACGCACCAGCCCGCATCCGATTTTAGCAGCGAGGATAACAAACAGGTTCTGCGTTCGGACGATTTTACAAGAGTGTTGCTGTAACTAACAACTCCACTTGTAGCAATGCTGAAAAATACCCCTTACCGAAAAAGTCCTGAGAACACGGCTGGCCGGTATCTGTGATGGAGAAGGAAAGTGGTGGCACGGGCATTTAACCAGCCTCGAGGGCTCCAGCTTTCCCTCCCTGCTCCCGCAGCCCGCAGTGCCTCCAGGGTAGCTCCCAAACAGCTGGTGGACCACGAGAAGCGTAGAGCCCTTCCTAACCCCCAGCCCAACACTGGGTTTGTAAATCTTAATTTAATTTTGTTATTTAGCAACCGTGGTTCTCCTCTGACATGAGCAGAAATCAGGGCTTCAGTCGCTCCTTTTCACCTTCCTCTGGCTTCATCCAACCCAGGAGGGAGTTTGGGGTAAACACCTACACCTTCCTCACTGAGCTGTACTCGGGCGTAGCCTCTGTCCTCAGCTTTCCATCCCCACGAGCCCACAGTCAGCTCTGTAAGCAAGACTATCATTTTTTGCTTAGAAAGACAATTATTCACAAGGACACTTCTTGCTAGCAGGATATTTCTGAGCTAGAAGTAATTCCATAGTCTGTTTTTTTCTAAAAGTTGCCCAGACCAGGTTTTTAATTGTTAATGCATAAGAGAATAAGTAAAAACCATTCGGATGTTTCTCTGAGGCTGTGATTTTCTAGAGACAGCGAGGTCGTGGCGAGACCGTCTGCCTCCCGCTCCTCTGCCGCAGACCACCGTGCTCCCCTCGCCAGGTGGCATCCAGCCCCCCCCAGCCTGTAGATCACAGAGCGAGAGCTGGGCAGCGCGGGGGTGGCTCCTCGCAGGATCTTCACAAAGAATTAGGGCTCAGCTGGGGCATTTTCCCTAAGTCTGCCAGGTCCGCTCTGTGCTGCCGCCCAGCCACCAGCCTCCCCCAGCAGTGGTTGTACGGCAATGACAGTGGAAGTATTAAGTTTATGAAGCACTTTGGGAAGCTTAGGGATGAAAGGCACTATTGACACACGAGACCCTTTAAGTAGGTATTAAATAACCTCTTTCGAGCCTTTTTGGTTAACCATGTTTGGGCAACTGGTCCTTTTACACCAACAGCTACAACTTTTCAAACAGGATTCACTTCAGTGTCCAAATAGGGATTTCTGGTTTTTTCCCGTCTTACCATAACACACACATCCACGTTTCTGCTCTGAGTCTTTTAACTGGCTCACTAATTGCAAAATCTTGCAAGGACGCTACGCTTCAAGCCTCAAAGGGCATACAGGCATCCTGCTTGGGAGGAAGAGGTCTGGTCAGATTATAGGGCAGGAAGAATTTCACATATGTTCCTGTTCCTGTAGTATTTTCCTACGAATGTGTAGAAAAGGAGCTGATAGAGTAACGCATGGCAGGTTTCGCATTCAGGGTGACAGGAGGGCTCCGGCAGTGCTGCTTCACTCTGCACCTTTATTTATGAATCCTGATGTCCTTTAAAAACTCCAATTAATCCTCATACAACCCTGCAGTTGGGCTCCCATCAGGAAAGCTTCAGGGGAGCAGGAGCTTGTGCCGAGGCAGGCAAATCAGCAGAAGGCTTGAAAGCAGAGCCTGGCGTCCTCGCCTCTCCCTGCCCTGGCGATGGTGCACCCGCCGGCACGGGGAGGTGACAATTCACTGTCAAAGTGCTGGCCATCCCGCCGGGAACCCACATGGGCAAAATCCTCCGACACGACGCTACCCACTGCTGCCGCTGCCAACCCGCACGAAAAGGACGAGACGCCAAAGCCCACAGCACAGGGGTGGCTGTGCCGCACGCCCAGCGCGCAGACCCCGGCCCTTTGTACCGCACGTTCCCCCCCCAAACAAACCCAAACCCCCTCCTTCCCTCCGTGCGCTAACCACAGAGCGGGCTCTTAGCTGGGGTTTTATGGTTACATTCCTCGTACGTCTCACTAAATACACATGCTATAATTACTTTTCACTGTAGATTTATGAGCAAGCTTTACTAGTCATTATTAGATTTGCTTGCTGTTTTGAATGACGTCTCTTAGCATTTATGGGCATGCCGATTCATTAGTGTCTGGAATCGCAGGCATTGCCAAGATATTGTCACCCAACAATGTTCACGCTGCTCCTGCGCTGCGTCCTCTGGCTTCGTCACCCTTGCTTAACGCTGGGACGGAGACGTCTCTTTTCAAGCAGGCGTTGTGCACAACAGCAGAACAGTCTCTCCCCCTCTCTGAGTGAACAGACCCTGCTCATCAAAGCACCGCGCCGACCGCAGCGCCGTCGCTGTGCCGCTGCCGCTCGGAAGCTCGTTTCGCAGCCGTCGGCAGCAGAGGGCTGCGAGTTGCAAAAGCCCGGGAACCAGAAATTAAGCACCTTTAGGCAGAAAAGCAGCCTACCTTGTGATTCTGGTAGGAAGTCACCGATATAAAGGACGTCTCCGGAAAAACGTGGGTGCAGAAGGCTGTGTTCTTCGACCCGAAAGCATTGTTCTCATCCGCCTTCACAATATGCAGCCGTGGTTGGTATTTATGCATTGAATTAAGAATGATCTGAAAAACAATTAATGCTAAAATGAGAAATCCAATTTAATAATTAAAAAAAAAAAAAGACAAGCCATGGCTATTCGACAGACTTTACTAGCAGGACACAAAAGCCCACTAGTGCTCAGCTGTAGCTTTGCTTTCAAATTAGAGGGGAAAATTACATTAAACGCCCAGGAAGCCAAGACAGAAAAGGTATCTGCTCCTCTGGCAAGCAGAACTTAAAGCTTTCCTGGTAAACTCTCATTTTCTTATTGCTATTGGATAGAGTCAGTCTGGGTGGAAAAAAAGCCATAAATTTTTTTCCCAGCTCATGCTGAAGCTGTACAATATGTATAATTCACCAGCAGACTGGTCCATAAAGACTCCTAATAAATACTTTACTGAGCTGAAAAATACACAGTTTAGCAGAGGCAGAAAAAAATCACAGAAACCACAGGGGGAAAAAAAAGCAAGCGATTTTTCTTTTATCTGCTGGTAAAAGTAAACTACAAAAGAAGAGATTTATTTTCTTTTTTCCTCCTGTTTGTGGAGCGGCTCCGCACGGGTGGCTGGGTGCAGGCACCTCTCTTTCAGGACAACAGCTGGAGCACTGGGGGCCAAGCGGGGCTGCCCAAGCGGGGAGCGGCCGTGCCACCCATCCCAGCCCGGCCCCGCAGCATTGTGCTGCCACAAAGAAGGGATGTGCCCAGATGCTACAGAAGAAAATTATTTTAAGAAATGGAATTTCTTCTAAGAAATGGCATGTTTTTAAGAAAAGTCATTATTCCTTTTACTGGGCAAAGAAGAAATTTTGCTTTCTTCTTTTCTTGGCATAACCCTTTTCAATTCCTTCTTCCCGCTCCCAGGCTGGCTCATTGAGCCTGTCCTCCCCACGCCCGGCCGGTTGCAGGGACACGGGGTTCTCCAGCCAGGCTGACTGCTCTCCCCTGATCGGGGTGCCCAAAGCAGCCTGCAAGGACACGTCCGTCCCCGACGCAGACGCAGGCGAAGGGACACGCAGGGACGACCGCAATGGGTGATGTCTTCAGCTGGCAGTAGATACATGGGTAGACAGATGGATTGGTGGATGGATGGACGGACATATGGATGGATGGATATACAGACAGATGGAGGTACACGATGCAGCAGAGCAGCGTCAGTTGACACTAATTGTGGAGCTAGCCAGTTTAAAATGAGAATTACTAAGAAACAGAAGACATTTGCTCCATGATTGGCTTTTGTCTCCAGGATCCCCTCCTATTTCATGCCTGTCCAAGGAGAGCTCGCGGCGGCGGCACAGCTCTGTGCACTCCAGCTGGGACACGAGACAGTGCAGGGAGCTTGTGCTCTTTAAACCCCTTCGTCTGGCTGCACGTAACTGCCCACAGTAGCTGGCTGCATTATATACCACTTAAATGCAATTTTTATTGTTGACATTTTCCAGACAACCCTCCCTGCTCCCCAAGAGAGAGAAGGAGGAATTTTTGGCATTTTATCAGCTTTGCATCAAGCCTCTTAACCACTTTGTGGCTGTTGATGTGCAGGGGGTAGATCTGAGAGGGCTGGCTCAGGTTTGGGTTTAGAGCCTTTTCTCTGCTTTCATATATCACCCACTCATAAAACAAAGCCAAGACAAATAATGCCAGAGGGCCAAGACCTTCATAAGGAGGGGAATTTTAATTTTCAATAATTAAGAGCTGAGCCCAGCTGATAAATAATGATTTTCGGAGCAGAAGCTAGGGTGTGCTAAGCTCTCCTCACCTCCTGTCCCAGACTGCCCAGGTCTAGCAAGGACGGGTTGCTTGTCCCCAGAGTCAGAGAAAGTCAACAGTAGGACAAAGAAAACAATCTTAAATTGAGATTTCCTAAAGGGAATATGAGGACCCCCAGTTTTGATACTCTCTGAATGAACAACCTGTATTCCCCCTCCAAAGGAGTATCCACCGGGCTGTAATGACCCCCTTAAAAATCTTTTTCTTTTCTATTTTTTACAACCTCTTTAAACCCTGCATGTCGAAACAATTTCTAAAATGAAGAGGACATTTGGAGCCTGACAGACACACTCAGGGAAGGAGTTTTGACAGATGCTCAAGGTTATAGTTGTGGCTGCAAACCTGCCTGGAGGTTTATCGTGAGCCGCTTGGTATCTGTGGGATGTTTGTGGGGAGGGAAAAATCCCCTAAATGGCTAAATTTAGCCCACTGCCTTTACAAGGTTGAGCGTTTCTGTGCCTTGCACTGAAGCGATTATTCGCCCACATGTCTCGGTGTAAGCAGCCGTTGGAAAGTGCTGAATTTCTTCACGTGAGGGGACTATGAAAGAAGACCCCCTTGAGATGTGCCAGATCAAAGCCGAACAGCCATCACTGAGCGCAAAAGATGATTAATAGACGTGAGAACCGCAGAGCCCTCAGGTTAACTTCATCGAGTTGGTGTCTACTGACGCGGATGGGGAACAGCTTCCAGTAAAGCAAAGCCCCACAAAAATGCGCCGTTCTCATACAATGAAGAAAAATGCCTTCAGCTATTTGGCAGAGCGGTCAGGACGTCAGGTTGGGGATGAAAATGGGATGTTGCGGTGCTGTTTTGGATGGCCTCCCTATGCCGCTGTATGGGTGATCTCTCCCATCTTTTTTTTGGGCGGCAGCGACCACTCTCTGTATACTCACAATCAATATTTCACAGGCCTGAAAACAAGAACTCATGTCCAGAGGCTGTGTCCGCATGTGCATCCTACTTACTGGTGCTTGGTGTAAGCCTCGTGCAGTCACAAACCCATCACCTCATTCAAAAAAGCCTCCCAACCCTTAGCTGCAAAGCACTGTGCCTGCGCAACGCGAAATGCCAACAATTCAGGCTAAATAGTTTTCAAGGCTGCTGTGGAAAACTGGTCACTGGCTAAAAATACACAAAACAAATGTAAATTCCACTCCGATGACGAACATCAGTGGAAAGATTAACTTGAAGAATTGTGTCAAAAATGAGAAGTATTTTAACTGACGGGACAGAGCATGGCTGCTGCTGCTCGGTGCTGGGCAGGCTGGGCTTCAGCAGCAGCACCGAGCAGGATGGAAGGTGAGGTAGGAGCTCTCCGCCTCAAAGATGATGCTAAAACAAGAACTGTGTATCTTCCTGCACTTATCTTCTTCATTGCGAGGGCATGGGGCGATTAAGTCAGCATCAGACACTGCCACATCCATTTTTAAATTGTTTTCGGTACAAAATGGAGGTGTTTGAAATAGGTTAGCTACAAAAAGAGAAACAGCATTTGGCTTGTCTTGCCACTGAAAATAGTTATGGGTGTATTGGCTAGAGGGGAATTTTAATGTCATAAGGGACAAGGATACAAAATCCATAAGGGAAGCTGGAAGACCATGTCTGCGGAGCAGCACTGAGGCACACTGGCTCAGTAACTGAAAGCCTCTCTCTGCAGCTTGGTGATTCTGTCTATTTGCCTATGAAAGAACCAGCTCAACTGCCACGAAATGGCAGCATGTTTCTGAGTCTAATAAATACAATTTTTTTTCTGTATTTAAAAAAACAAAACAGAGACAACAAAAGGTAAATCCAGCAGATATACCAACCAGAATCCCCCAATTAGATGGATAACCCCAAATTTAGGAAGTGGATATTAGCTCGACATCCCAACATGGGTCCCCGTGGAGGTGCCGTCTCCCACCGCCACCACCCAAGCACTCTCTCTGCCTGGAAAATCTAGTTTTTCAAGAAACAAAATGGCTGCTAAAAAATACCGAAGTGGGTAACGGCAACCTTCTTTACGAGCATCAGTTTGGACAGCACCAAAAGGCTGCGGGGACCCTCCTCGGGCTGCACCGGGCGAGCCCCAAACATCTCCGCTGGTGTTTGAGCGATGTTTTACACCTCTCTCCTCCCAGGGCGGTCACCGCGACGCACAGCCCGAAGCTCGCCGCGACGCCCCCCCCGCGCCGCCGCCTGCCCCGGCGATGGCCGGCTGGAGAGGAGCCGAAGCGGAGCTCGAGGGTGACGTCGCTTCTACCCCCGCAAGGTCGCACGTGCAGACCAGATTGCGAGTGAGACGGACTCCGAAGTCACATGTGAGCTTACACAAACAGATTTTTTTTTTTTTACCCCGCCCCCCCTCCATCTCCCTCCTTTGTGCTGATCACAGAGTTGGCAGCTGGAACTGAGGCGGGAATACAACTCAACGTCTTTATTTTTCTGGCATTCCCTAGTCAGCAACAAATGTCCGAAAAAATGGTGTCATTTGGTCCTTCCATTTAATTTTACTTAGGAAAACATGCTCCTTTAGCATCTAATCTCGCTCACTGCTGAGTAATGTCGGCTTCGGGGCTTGAAGACGTTTGCCGGTTTGCAGGATCGAGCCCAGAAGCTTAGCGGGATGATGGTACCGCATTGCTTGTCGCAACGCAAACTTCCCTTGAAATCACCAGTAAAATGTATTTACTTTCATATGAAATTTGGGGAGTTGATTTAAGAGCGCTCCCTGTTTCGCCAAGGTATCAAATGTCATATGATGCAGTGGTTGTTATGGCAACAACCCTTTTTATATTGAATAGTAAATGGCTACGAAAAAGCCACATAATTTTATGGCTGCTCCCGAGGGATTGCATAACTAATAGAAAATCTCTCATTTTAATATATTTTCTGCTGCTTTCTTCCTTCCTTCTATTCTTTTTAAAGTGAAAAAGCCTTTGAGCTGAGGCTGGCCCCTGTCCCACACCAGGACACTGAGCTGGGGAGCAAAGGGCCAGAACAAAATCCTGGCGATTCAGTCTCCCGCGTCGAAAAAAAGAGCACGTCAATCAATGAGGCTCTTCTAGAATCGCAGCCACTGCTGCAGTTCATCTCAGTTAGAGCATTTGATGGTATAAGCCATCCCAACCTAACTTTTCTTTACGAGTAAATGGTTCAGAGATGGTTCCCGGGACACAAAACTTTCTATGATTCTATGATTCTATGAGCGGGATGTCTCCAGGGACGGATGCTGGGAGCGCAGTGCCACCGCCCTCACTGCATCCACCACTGGAACTTGCAGAGCAAAGCAGTTCAAATCGTAACATCACTCAGGTTGGAAAATACCCTGAAGATCATTGAATTCAACCAAATAAAACACTATATTCAGACAACCTCTACAGCTAGCTCTACAATTACCGAAACCTCATCTTCTGTAATTTCAGTCACCTCCAGGGATCGATTGACCTTGCCCTGCCAGCAGCCAGGCCGCTGGGCAGTGGGAATGGGCTCTCCCTGAAGCCGGCCGGGCTGCTCCCCACCGGGCTGCCGGAGGAGGAGCCTCCCAAACCCACACGTTTGTCCTGGCAATCCGCACAATGGGGGAAAAAAAGAAAGGCTGGAAAATCCTGGGAAAAGTTTCAACATGAGCTCAGACAAATTGTTCCTTCCGAGAGGGCCAAAGCTGAGATTTTCTTTCTTTTTCTTTTATTTTGTTTTCTCAGTCCTTTTTCATCTAATGTCAGCCGAAATTCACGGTAGGATTTCCTGGCTGCTCGACACAGCGCTGGTGCGCAGAAGCCCTTCCCTTCCGTGCTAGCTCGTGAGCACTGGTTTCTGACCGGGTGGGACAGGGCGGTCCCCAGGGCTGTGATCTGGGGACAGCCACTGCTGCATCCCCCGCGCTGCTGCGTGGCCTCGTCTCACCCGTGGACGCCAGAGCCGTGACATCTTCCCTTGCCCTTCCCCAGGCCAGCTCCCCACCCGCGACTGGCAGAAGGTCTCAGGACCTGATTCCGGTTAAACTTGACTAAAATCCACTGCGTTTGACTCCTAGAAACCAGTAATGTGACAACAAAAAGATTTCACGCAAGAGGTGTAAATCTTTTTATCAACCCAAGAACTCCACTGGTCGCTCCCTACCCAGCCAGTTCATCGGCACCCGCGGATCTGCTCATCGCTGCGAAGCACGCGCCCTCCCCCGCCGCACACAGCCGTTTTGTTGCGCCGCAGAAACACAGCGGACGATCTCAAACTTCACCCTGGGCCTTGTAACTTATTTGGGCACCGCTATTTCTCCCGTTAGGTGTAAGACATTTGCTAAAATGGGTGGTTAAAAGAAATAAATAAATAACCTTCTCACGGATATTCTTTCAGCAGAAGACTTAGTGATGCTCCAAAAAATTTGACCTCAGATTCAGGGCTGGACAAAAGGGTTTTTTCAAGTTTTAAATGCTTTGAGAAAAAAGCTAGTTTTAATAACGGGAGAGACATGTATATATATATATATATATATATATATATATACACACACGAAATTCCTGTATATCTCTCTTGTTTTTATATATATATAAGAAAAAATGTATTTTCTATATATAAGAAATCATACAGATTAAAAAAGAAACCATATATGCATATATAAAAAAGAAATCTCTTTTTTACATCGATATAAGAAATTTTTAGCTGCAGATAAGGCTGTGGAACTGCTCTCTTGCTGCAGAGATCCTAGAGCCCTGCTCTAGTGAGGCCAAGCAGGACGCAGCCGGCGCGGCCGCGTCTCTTCCCAGCAGCCAGGACTGCGCCTGGGAGCTGCCGCGGCCCCGCCCCTTCGGCCGCAGGCCACCCGGGCCCGCGGGCCGGCTGCTGGCGGGGGGGCACATAAATCAACCCACGCCCAGGACACGGCGTGGCCGCG
>Ga0181612_114267_pt1 | contig 10520 bp, 9 predicted proteins | sample HoacroProtozoa21_FD_119630 | JGI IMG/M metagenome (GOLD analysis project Ga0181612, IMG submission 119630) | Hoatzin crop microbial communities from Cojedes, Venezuel. Combined Assembly of Gp0051906, Gp0051904, Gp0051908
GCAGCGAGCCGGGGTCAGAGCCCCGTGCCAGACCCGGGAAGCCACAACTTTCGTCCCCGGCTCCCGTGGGGGGGTGACACGGTGGGGACGGCCAGCGGCGGGTCGGGCTGAGCCCACCTGCGAACGCCCCACCTGCAGCAGCCGGGAGAAGCGCTCGGCTCTGCACCAAATGGCAGCAGCCTGTGATTACCAGGCTGCTCCCTACAAGAAACAATCCCGACTGCCCGGATCTTGCTGATGAAAAGACATATTTAAAAATGAAGTGTTTTCTAGCAAGGGAAACAGGGCTTGAACAATAATACTCCCACTGGATATTTTCCAAGGCAGCTGAATATTCCCAGTAAGCCCTACAAGAGTTAACGGAAGAACATTGCCCCTGTTATTCTAGGAACTAAAAATGCTGGAGCATATTTACGAGTGGCCAGAATTCATTTTCCCCTCAGTGAAGGGAAACGTCAACAAACATCAGGAACACTTGTGGTTCCACTTGGCAGTATTTATCAGATATTGGGCTTAAATCCTCTAGAATGAAACTTTCAAAGTTAAGTTAATCTACAAAGCCTGTAAGCTACAAAGAGAAAGCCTGCTCCTAAACAAAACAGCAGCAGAAGCTGACACCGAGCTCTGCAGGCACGGTACGAGGTCTCCGGGGCAGGTGTTGCTACAAGAGACCAGGAAGCGCAAGACTGAAAACTGAGAGATCACGGGGACAGTTTTTCTAGGGAATTAAGGCACTCCAAGGTACAGACAGGTACATAATAGGATTTTCCCAAAGTGCCTAAATGAACCATAGACCTGATTATCCTCTCAGTGGGAATCACAGGTAGATGTTCAACCCAACAGAAAACTTCCTTCTCATCATTCCACTTGGCAAAACGTTCGGGCACCTCACTATCTTCCAAAATCCTATATCTTGCATACAGCTAGATACGTAAAAGTAAATATGCCAATGCCTTGATTTGCACACTGCTGAGATAGCATCAGTTGCTGGTACTGAGCAGGTAAGAAACTGAAAGCCGCCTGCCTGAAGCCTGATCTGAGCTAACTGGCTTTGTAAACTCTGGCATCAAGTAGTAAAAGCAGTCTCGAGACTGTAAAACAGGGTTGTAGCCACTGCAGTAGGGACCACTTCTGTCGGGCCCATTCGTACCTCTAGGAGAGCGATTCAGATGCTTGGGGAACATGAGACACGTTGTGGGGGTAGCGGGTGTGACACAGGGTCCCTTGGGAGCTTTCTGCCCTGCCAGGGCAGCGGCTGGAGGCTACGTGGTGAAAACTGGAAGTCAAAGGGCACTAAAGAACTACATTTAAGTAACAGAAGCTTACCCACTGTTTTTTAAACCTCAGTGAGCATATTATACATACAGGTACTCAAACAGAGGGTTATTGGCACAATGGTAATTTTCTGTCCTTCCAAAGGCATTTATTTACCTTCTTGACTTTTAAATAAGCTCTCCTTAGGAAGAAAAAAAATACCAATAAATGGTTCACACTACACTTGACATTAACATCTTTTTGACAGTCTCCACAGTAAGCCTAACTACTAACACGAGTGTTAAAACAAAACAACTGATCCATACACACAGAATAGGCCTGTTGGTGAACAAGGCCCAAATATATTCAATGGCACATCACAGCTGCTAATTATTGTTGTAACATATAACTGTTTAAAGAATAAAAATTATATGCTATCTTTCTTCTGCACATTCTTGGAACTAGTTGTAATGATGTAAACTACTTAGATTTATTGTTTCGCTTTGACGTTGAATATGCAATTTGTTCTTCATGCCAAGAAAAAGAAATAAATCACTACAGGAACAATGATTTCTACAACAATATGATTTATAGTTTCAGATCTGTCACTTCATACAGAAGTTCTGCAATTATTTTCCTTCATAATGAATGAGTTTCCTTCAGCAAGACAAAAGGCTAAAAAAAAAAAAATCAGTCACATCAGGTTTGTTTCAAAAAATTGTTTCTTCATCTTCATCTTTCCTTCCTCTCTATCTGTACTGGATCTCCTAATCGTGCTTTTCCCACACATTTCAAGAAGCATTGCTAATTTGTAAGTGGGAATGCAGAACAAATCAGGAACGGCTGGACAAAGCTGAGACTATGTGTATATAGCAGCAGACAACTCTGGGTAGTAAGGTAGGTACGGGTAATAGTTTCCCCAACCATTGCACAGCTATCTGTACTTCTAGTAGCGCTAGCATTACTCGACAAATGAGACAGACGTTCTTCCTTCTTTTTGGCCCTCCACTGTGTTTTCCAAGATTGAATTTAATGGTTACCTGCAATTTACATCACACAGGCAACTACGGGGCTCTGTTTTGGGGTGATGTTATCAACCTAAGTAACTGGCTGTGTGTCTCTCACTCTGCTATCAATATCCACAGCTTTCTTGGGGCCAGCTTACCAAGCAAGCTATTTCTTAAAAAGCCTCATTTAGAAGTAGACATAAAGATAGTTTGTGAAGTATGGGGATAAATCTCTTTCCCTTGCTCTCAGTTAAGGAACTCTATTCTATGTATTGCTCTCCAATTTGGGTATTGGACTCTGCCTCACCAAAGGCTGCTCTGTCAGACACTGGTCAACCAATGGGTAGGGAGAGTACCTCATGAAACACTAGTAATTTTTAAATTCTTTAGCATCAAAGGTAAAAAGGGACTACGTTTGTTCACTATGCTTTTGATTTGGTCCACTTGTATTATAATAGCAACCTGTATTCTCAATAGCAAACGCACTCCTTGAGCTACATATCACTTGTCAGCTGACAGTGAACTGCGTGTTGTTGTTTTCAGTGGCCACTATCCACATGCCAATGCTTGTACCGCAGGAATTACCAGGTGATACCTATCACAAAGTGCATATATTTGTACCAATGACTACTACAGCCAGCTTAGTCTGTGTACAGAGACCAGTTTCTTTTCATTCTGGTCCAAACGACCAAGTGAATCAAAGCAAGAATGGCAGCTGCTCTGAGCACCGTAATCCCACTGGGGAAGCCAAGGAACACAGGGAAGAGAACGACTCCACAGAAAACATTTAATACATCGAGAAACAGAAGACAGACAAGTATGTAATGAACTCCTTTCACATCCACCATTCAGACAGAACATACCTCCTTGGCCATGTCAGTGTATTTCTGCTTTTCTTTTGGATCTAGAACTGCCCACCAGTCTGCCAAGATCTTGGTTGCGCCACGATTATCGAGGCGAGGGTGTTCTTTTCGCACAAGAGAGCGATGGCGTTTGCAGAACAAGAGAAATGCATTCATTGGTCGGCGAGCTCGTTGCTCTGACGACTCGTCATCTTCAGTTTCATCAGCATCCTGCTCTAAACCATCAGTGCCAAGGAGTGGCACCTAGCAGAAACAAACGGGAAGGAGTGCAAACTCAGTTATCCACGCTTCTCATGGAGACCGAGAGTCTGTGCATGCTGTGTGTGAAAGAGAGAGGTGCACAGCTGCCTCCAAAGGCCATCTGTTCTGTCCAGAATACTTGGGAGTTCTACATCAAACCTCCTCACCTGACGGTCCAAGGTTCACTCACGTTCTCTACAAGACTTAAACTCCGACTTGCAAGTGGAGCAGATTTCTAAGCTGAGGACCATTCTCTAGTAACAGTCCTAAAGAGGCTGGAGGGAGGAGATCCTTCATACACCCTTCCTACAAACTAGAAATCATCTCAGCGGGTAGCACAGCTACCTTGGACCTCAATCACTTTGTTTGCAACTACAAAGTGCATAGCATGGAAAGCATGAAGGTAACGGTTGTGCCCCCATCTCCTGCTGTTTATTACTCAGCCTGTGAGCTGTGCTGCAGTGCAGCCACTGCACAGCTGCCCAGCTGGAGCCAGAGGGCAAATCTCAACAGAATACGCTGCCAAAATATGCTCTGCCCACCCACAGACCAGCCTATCATTCCTGCAAGGGACGCACCACAGAAAACTAGTTCTGAGTGAAACTTATTACTGTACGAGTCAGAAAACCGGCCCCTGCCTAACAGCAATGTGGCTGTTCTATGCCGCATTCCAGCAAGTGACCTGTAAGGTCAACAGAAAGCACTGTCAGAGTATCAGGCTCCTCCGTGTTGCTCCTTATCTTTGTCAAGGTCACTCTTCCTTATCAGTACGTGACTCAAGGCAGCCTCCTCAGCACTGACCTCTCCCTTCCTGCCTTAGCAAAGCATTAAGGAGATGCAGACAGAAACATTATCCACATGATGGAAACATCATGTCTCCAAAACCCATCAACTCCCATTCCCACTTCATGTTACAGAGAATGAGTCTAATTGTGCATTTGTGAGGTGCCACATTGTGGGATCCTTACGAAAAAAGGGTAAGGCCAGCATTATTAAACAATACCAAAATACTAAGCATCAAAAGGGAGAGAGATTATTCCACCTGTGCTCTCAGTATTTTTGAGGATAAGTTGAATTTGACATGCAAAGACAGTAAAAATTGTACACAGCTTTTTCTTCTTTTTCTCTTTTAATCTTCTATTTCTTTTTTTAAAGATTAAAAAAATACAAAGTATTAGCTTGGTATGACCTCAAAGCCACTAGATGCAGCTATTAATCACAGGCTAACTTCTTCTCTAAAATGAACAATTAAAAAAAAACCGGTGTCAAAAACCCATGTTACCCTCTTACAGTCTAACTCTGAAAACCAGAGTTTTGTCTGAGATTTTAAAAGCGTGGTTGATAACTCACTTTTGTGGTGTTATCTGCTATTTACCTGTATAGCCTTATGGGCACAGCGTCACTCCTTTTAACTGGCTGAATTTGTTCACAGAAGAGAACAGCAAGAAGCAAACAAAAACACAACTATGGAGAATCACCATTAACCTTCTACAGTCAAAGCATCCACTGAAGACTACCTTATCAATATCTTCCTCTTCTTCTTCTTCCTCTTCCTCTTCAGAGAAGTCAAGAAGTTTCTTGGCAAGCAGGGGATGCCACTGAAGACACTTTCTTTTTGGTCGCTTCCCAGTTCCTTCTCCTTCTGTCGAATGATCCTTATTCCTACTACTGCCTTTCATTACTGTGACCTGTCATGGAAAAATATTTGTAAGTTCACAACAAACCCTTAAGCACAAGCAACCATCATCTAGATACTTAAACCAGTGACAAATACATGGGGCACTAATGCAAGACTCCCAGACGTCTTTTGGCAAGGTAACAGACAGAGGTTTATTCCAATTATCATTATGGAGTATCTTTTCCAATCTTAACATTTCCACCTAATTCCCAGATTAACTAGCAATATACAATTTTAGAGCACAAAGCAAGGGCACTAGCTAGTCCAGCTCTTGAATGTGCTCCTGTCTGAAGGACAGCAGAAAAAGCCTTCACAATTCACCGGTCAAGTGGGTGACAGACTCCACAGCTCTTCCACACCTGTGTCCACTGTAGTTTTGCACATTTTGCCACTGAAAATGTTAGGACACCTCTCTTCTGAGCAGTGGAACATATCGCCAGCCAATCATCTGCTAATCCTGCACTTACACAGAGCAATGTTGATGCAGAACCCCATGACACTATGAGCTAGGATTTCCCAAGCGCCATTAAAAAGTGCAACAGGGAAATCTGACTCCCTGCCTAAAAAAGTGAATTTTAATACATCAATTTGAAACAACCAGAAGCAGCTACCCTGACACTTCCAAAGTACTCATCAACAAGAGCCCATGCACAGCAAACAAACCAAACCATCTGCTGAACCAAGTGCATGCAGAAGCTACACATACTTACACATCTACCTTGCATGTGTGTGTCTTCCTCTAAAAAATACCTCAGAACTACCTCCTGGTAAAAAGACATGCTTAACACATGCTAACTACCAATTTAAGGAATGGCTTAAAGATCTGCTACCCAAGTAAGGGCTGAATAGCTGAATAAATAAATAAATAAAAGCAGCACATCACATTTGAGTATTGAAGCCCACAGGAAGCACGCGCTGCCGGCACACAGTCTGGTCCCTTGCAGCCTTCTGTTTACACTGTGTAACGTCAATGAATATCCTGACAGGAACGTGACTGGCTTTCCAAGAGCAAACATCAAAACAAACTGGAGAGTAGTCAGCCAGCTAGATCTTTACAGAGCAGACAAAAGTTGATAAAGTCTTACAGGGACTTTTCACCAGCAGGATAAAGAAGATGGGCTTAGTTCTAGTCCTGCAGGTGAAGCCAGGAGAAGCTCTGTTTAACTCTAAGATGGGCATCAAAAGAGATAGTGCTCCATAACTGCAAGGCCACACTGCATTTTAGGATGCTGCTTTCTGGAGGATGCCTGCTAGAGCACTGACGTTTCAGCCTACAGTGGCAGAAAAAAAAAAAAGCTGTGACACTTACACTGGTTGCCCAGGCCCTGGTGCCACTGTGAGAGTGAGCCTCACCAGAACCATCTCACACAGCAGCACTCAGGAGCTACAGCCTGTACAGCTCCGGCCCATCTCTTTCATACGTGTTTCTTGTTGGTTACCTCACTCAAGGGCATTTTGGCAATATGCCCTCATTTGCACCAGAAATGTGGTGACCCCGCAGACTCCAACAGCACAGAAAGCTGAAGGACCTTCAGACACTGCTTGCTGGAGGGAACAACTGAATCCTGAAGGAAGTAGGTTCAGAAATTGTAACCTACATTTAAAAATCGCATTTTCCTGGATGAGTATTAGATTTTGTTAGTTCCCCCCAGCTCGTCAGCAGTACCTGGCCCCCCACCAGTCAAGGATGCCCTGTAACTTTGTAGCAGCTTGCCCTTAAGTTCCACAGTTTTCTGTCCCCATCACACCACTTCTGCCTGGAGCACATTTAAACTTTGATTTCACAGCACCCGCTCCTCTATTCATTTTCTGTAACCAACTCCTGTCTTTTCAGTGAGTATCATATAGAACATAATCACACACCATTTCATCTAAATCTTTGTCCCTGACTTGCCAAGTGGATCTAAATACACAGAAACAAACACCTCTGGCTTTAAAAGCACATTAAAGTGTGGAAAAAATCAAGCCGCAATCCAGTATCACGAAATGCAAGTTTGACTTTGTTTCTGTCCCCCCCCACCTCCACCATGTACCACACTGCATCACGCTTTCCATCTGTCTCTTTCTAAATTGCTGAACCGCCATTTGCTTTTGTTTGCGGTATTTTCGGACACAAATTGACAAAGTAGCTGAATTACTGTTCAAGCAGGAACTTCAGTTCTGGTGGGTAGTAGAGATTCATTAGGTCCCAGTTTGCTAAATGACAGAGACCTGCCTATCACTGTAGTCAATAAAGTACACGGGCTATTTCTGAGCAGGATAAATGCGCTAGAAGTACAACGGGGAGTCAGCTACTCCAGCCCTTATCACTGACTTTACTAGCTGAGCTAATCATATGGCTTCTGTCTACTGTCAGACCTAAGTAAGTTGAGATTACTGGCAGCCTTCTGCCTTGTTAGTGTGAAAGTGATGTTTGAAGGGTGCTCCAAGACCCTCCTTTACAAAGCTCAGCTGAAGTCTCCAGGCTATGTCAACAACAGCATCGCCTTCAGCTGGCACCTCTCTGCCTACTGCCCTTTGAAAGATGAGCAAGAGAAAACTTCACAGGACTAAGTGACCTCACGGTGTATTTACATGTGTTCTCCATGATCCCTGAGGCCCTGCCTACGCTCCATGCTGAGCTTGGCAAGGCAGCACAGAGCCTAGGCACTGGTAACCTTGCAAACCCCAAAGGGGCTCTCAGTGTGTTACGTCTCTTTACTACTGCCCAGATCAATTTTTGTTTTGCATGCATGAAGGGCTACGTACTGAACACCCAGTTACCCCTAAAATAAACTAACCAAAGCTCACTGCACAGTAGTGCTGAAATAGAAAACGTATGCTCAGCTCCAGGAATTCAAGTGATGTTCATTAGGTTGTTTTCTTAAATTGTGAACCATTTTACCTTAGTCATCACCCTGAGCAGCAGTTCTACTATAAAGAGGCTTTTTAGCAAGATGGGTCATCACTGTGTCAGCTGCACAAGCATTTAGGAGATCTAAGACAGAGTAAGTCAGGTCCTGGCTGTTACACAGGCACCATTTAGCACAGAAAGACATACAGTCACTCGGAGTGAATCTCTGCAATTATCAACAGCAAAAAATCTCCTGATTTCACCCCACTGATGGAAGGACTGAGGTCACAGACTGACTTCAAACTTTACTTTTATGGCATGGCCTGGAAGCCCCCTGTCCCTTAAGCATGTCAAGCTATATATTCTATCCCCTATGCCCTCTCTTCTTTCCTGTAAAACAGGGGGTCATTCATAACATGAACAGATAAACTATTTCAGCCCCTATTTAAAATACTTCTGTGTTTCCAAATCCTTTTCCCCCATGTTTTGCTTATTTAAGTCCTCCTAAGTCTTGACGTACATTTCTGAGACTTTTTTGGTGTTCACATTTTGCTGATGCCTCTCTCAGTCATAAGTAGGACTGGCATCATGAAAAATGTTCTAATTCTCTATTACATCACACAAGACTTTTCTTAAAATTGATGCTGACAGTGTGATGAACTTGTCTTCCTTTGGATTGCTTCATCTTCCATATTACTACACCCACACTTCATGGGCATTTCTGTCACAATTGTTGATATAGTCACATATAATTACATAATTATGAGAGAGGCTGTCCCATTAAAAAAAAATCCAGTCAAACGCAAAACACAGCTAACATGGCCACTTCCATTTAGTTTTTGTTCAGAAGATTTTGGCAAGACATAGCGTAACTACTTAGACAAGACACTCCATGGTCAGGTGAAAACGTGTATGATTAAATGACAGCACAAGTTTTACTGGCATTCTTTATTTGTTGAATGGCAAAACATCAACAGAATCCATTTAGCAGACTCTTCAGGTTCTATTTATTTATCTGATTTATTTTTCCTCTCCACGTATCATCCATAGCATGTTAGTTGCTTGTTTTGTATGGGAGACAGGAAGCTGGCAGACAGAATCAAGCAAAAATACCAGCTCCGGCTCTCTCTCTCAGGGATCCCACAGTGCTGGCAAGCATCCCTACCAGCAAGCTTTTCAAAAGAGACCTGGACTTGCACCCTGCAAGAACTGAAGCATGTGCTTAAGCTTGGCAATTAAATAGTTCCATAGAAAGTCACAGAACAAGTCATGAGCAGTCTCTGCAGGATCCGGTGCTTAAAAGTATACAAGACACACAGCATCCAAAGTTCGCGGTAACTGGAATTTATGAACTTTATCACCAAAAAAAGCAATTTCTTTTACAGCAGCAGTAAAAATATCATGTATCTTTTAAGGCAGATGGCTTTTAAGGCAAGAGGCTTTTAGAAGTTAGCAAGAAGAAAAACAATTAAAACCAGAAAACAAGATTTTACAAGATATTTCTCAGCTTAAGGATGACAACAAAAGTGACAGACTCTAGGGAGAAAGTAGGAATATTCCAACAAGACAAGACAAAAGTATGGACAGTTTTGCTTAAAATTAGCCACACACACCTTTACAACATCACCTGAGGATACCTGTCAAGGCTGACATTCATCATCCACTGACAGCAAGAGATACCTTCAGGGTGATGTTCTACATCTACTTTTAGTGTAGATACAGATTAAATGTTACAGAGATATTACACCAGTAAAAAAAATTAACAATTTTTTTCCTTTTCTTTTTGTGTTGGCTGTATTATTCCCTTTCTGATCCTGGAATTATTAAGCAAAGAATTACAGTTTTCTTGAATGTCTTGTATCTATGTATACCTAATAGGGCTTCAGAGAAAAAAAAAAAAAACACACAAAACGATTCCTTAGGAAAAGAGCTGGATGGTGGAGGGGAGTGGGGAAGAAGAATGATTGTTTAGCTTTTTACAGCGTACGTTTCTCTATCAATTACACAACTGAATGTAAGTCTTCATTTTTTGAGTGTTCATTAATAAGTGTTTGATTACCTTCATTAAGTTTTGTTTTCCTCCTATCTTCCTCTGTTATTTACAAAACCTGACATAGACAGGTGACCAACTTCTGTGGTCCTTATTTTGGGACTATCTCACTCCATGGTTGATCTGCCACTGAGAATGCCACTAGTGCTTGTGCTGAACAATCTGCACTCACCAGGCGTTCCTCAAACTGTGCCCACAAACACCCAAATCCTTATAAAGGTCTTTAAAAGTAAATAAGCGCTGTAAGGCATATGTCAATATAGGCTAGAAAGAAATCCAAGACCTGCAAAAGCAGAATCCCAGAGATGTGAACTGTGACTATGGTGCAGTCCCTGTTGGAAGGTTCTCTGTGGAAGAATGTCTGAACTTCAGCAACACTCATTTCCATGAGGATAGTGGAAATGAATTTCTGTTTTCCTGCTACATTAAAACCACATTTCCTGGAGTCCAGCTGGGCCCTCAGCTGATGTCATGCAGATTACTGGTAGAAAGAAGCAAAGCAAAAATTTCATGTGGGTTTTCCACGCTTTCTGCTCTGTTTTATACTATCTAAATTCTCTACTACCCTACAAACACAAATACGAAAAAGAGAAAA
>Ga0181612_119421_pt1 | contig 10520 bp, 5 predicted proteins | sample HoacroProtozoa21_FD_119630 | JGI IMG/M metagenome (GOLD analysis project Ga0181612, IMG submission 119630) | Hoatzin crop microbial communities from Cojedes, Venezuel. Combined Assembly of Gp0051906, Gp0051904, Gp0051908
CCCCCTGGCTGTGCCCCTTCCTGGAGTCCGGTGAAAATTAACCCTGTCCTGGCCAAACCCAGGACACTGGGATAACTTACTTGTGGGTAGCAGTCTGAGTCAAGTTGCAGAGGATACTGAGTCGGTACTGGTAGATGTATATGAGTGTGACAGAAATTTCAGTCAGGTCTTTTGTCTCAGATTTGGAGACAAATATTTTGTGGCATCCCAGGGATGCAATCAACAAAATGATTGTTTTTCTTTTCTTTCTGTGCTATTGTTTTAATTAGGATACCACAAAAGTAATGAACTGAACAACTGAAAGAGAAAAGTAAAATAATGAAATCTGAATGTCCTTGATATGAGTGCTTTGATGTAAGATTTAGTTCAGCTGAGAGATATAAGTGTAGAAACAAGGAGTAGGATGGCTTATATCTGTCAAGTCTCCTACCATAGCTGAAAAGAATGATCTGAACAATCTGTTGTTAAAATGTCTGAGGCAGATGTTACTTTTACCACCACAGTCAAAGCAAGGGTCCTCAGTGTTTGACTTTCAAAATCCCCTCTAAGTTCCTTACAGAGACATGAAATGGTTTGTTTACTAAATCTGTAATTTTACAAAACTTGTGAGGTCCAGAGTGAAATGTTTGATTCTCTGCAGTCTCCAGTGGGACATATATTTCCTTAATCTCGTTAAGAACATACCTCCTTCAGTCCAACACCAAGTGCTATATTTATAATCTAGGAAGACAGTAAAGAACCTTTTTCCTTTCGTTATCATTTTGGCTATATTTGTCTTAAAGAGTTACAAATTTAGCCATTTTATTCTTTCGAATACATGAAATCAGTAATGAAACTCTGCTTCATGTCACACTTCTTTTTGAATGCCTGATTCATACTTACTCAATGCTCTTTTTGTCTCAAAAGATTTCAAAGGTGTTTTTAAACCTCATTTACGAAAGACTCATTTTATCAGCTGCAAAAGAGTGATCATAACACAGCAGCAGAATGCAGTAAAACTGAACACTGTGGAACAGTTTATTTTTAAGAAATACAAGTAGATGCTTCCATGAAATCTGTGCTCTATTAGAAGATATTTTTTTCTTCAGTGGTCTGATCAGGCAGTCACATCTTCGTGTACCAGAAATCAAAAATGAAACAACAGCCCAGTGGCAACATCAGGAAACAATGCAGTTAAATGGATCTATTTTCTGTATTTAAATTTCCCAATAGTGAGGTAATAGCGATTAATTCATGTCAAAATCTGAGTGATAGAATACAGTCAGACTTCAAGTAGGGCACGGAGCTTCCTAACATGAAGCAGCATCTAAAAGTCATGAAGGAGACTCTGAACCCACCGAAGTTGAATAGAGCTTGAGCTCTGGAAGTCAATGGTAAAATTTCAGTGAAGTATAAGTCAGTTCTAGGTATTTAAAAATACATTTTAAAGTGTGTTAATAGCAGATTAAGTATATTTGCTTCTCTTACCCTACATCTGTATTTAATTCAGTGACCTTCATTTGAAACTTGAAATAATTTGAAATAAAACAATCACAAAAATCATGCTTTTTTTTTTTATTTGCTGCCTTGCATTCACCCACGCTTCCATGTCTAATGTCAAACAGGAGTTTAGTGCACAGCAGCCCCATGAGACCCCGGCTCTCACTCATTAGCTGCCCCTATCTCTGATACCACAGTAATCATCAGCCAGCTCTGAATGTTTAGAATCACTGCGATTAATTGAGATCGGGACCTGAACTCTGAAGAACAGTCTGAAAGGACCAACAGATGAGAAACACATTACGACAGCATTAGCTAGTCACCATCAATCCACAAACACTGCCGCAATGTCACATGCTGATTGCCCAAATCTGACACCGAACTGACATAAACCAAGTTGCCCGTGGGTCGAACGCACGGCAATCTGTGCTGTAATGCAAGGTGAGCTGGGAAGGGCAGGAGAAAGGGGGACACAAAGCAGGGATAAGGGTTCATCTCGCCTAGTCAGGATGGGTCTTGTGTTCTCCCGAAAAAGGGGAAACAGAAAACACAGTTAAAATAAAGCAAAGACCAAAACATGTCTAAAAGGGAGGAAAATCTGACTGAGAAAACATTTCCTTTGTGACCCTGAGACATTGACTACAACTTTAGAGAAAGACCTGGAGTTTTCTCTGCTGTTACTCCTGCAAAAAAGAAACAGTAATGGACCCCCTCGGGATGGGAATTTTGCTTCTTCCCAAATATTGTACACATTTTTACATGTCCTGGTAGAATTTGTATGTAACTATTCAAAGAAATCAGTACACAGATGCATAAGATAATGCTCTTTTATAGATTCATATGGCAATAAGCCGATTCAGACATATAAAGAGATATAGTGGCTCCCCAGTATCAAGGCTTCCTCAGAAATATTCTCTCACCACCGATGATTTGCTGTATCATTTATGTGTACCAAACCTAGGATCACCTGTGATGCAGTGCACTGTATTAGAAAGCAATACAGAAGGAAAACTTCTCCACTGATTCTAGGGAAAAACAGAAAAAATAGTTGTTAAAAAAATTTTTAACAAGAACAGAAATTCTGTAGTGATGTAAAAACTATGTTTAATGAGAAGGATCAGTAATTATGTGTGTGAATATTGTGTGACTTGCTTCTAAGTGAGGAAAAGTGTAAGAAAACATATATTCTACATTTGGTGCACCAAAAGGGAATTAGCAAACCTTAGATGACATAACCTACTCTTGAACACCTTTAGGGAGCAGATTCAATCCCTTGACTCAGTCCCCTGAACTCAGTGGAATTAGGTCTATTACCTCCAGTCACATCTCATGGCCTTTGTGAATGGAACAGAAAGCTGACTTTTATGTATTACAGAGAAGCCAGAGAATTAAACACATATCCAAAATAACGTAAAATGTCTTTTCAGTAAATGCCGTTATTTTGTATTCAAGGAACCCTGAGGTTAGTCTTAAAATACTGTATGATTCTTTTTTTTAAACTTCAGCATGACTTTCCTGCCTCCTTTCCAGATTACTTTGTCAATCTTCATCATACTTCAAAACTGAGATCATGTGTCTAGGTGGTTTGCTTTGTTTTTTTTTTAATTGTATATTATTTTCAGAGAAAAATGCATTATACCTGCAACCTATTTTATTTGGATTAAAATGGTCAGAAATAGTTTGGGGCTGGAGTAGCCATTCAGTTCCATTTAAGTATAGCTGACTCAGAGACTAGCAGAGATAAGCGGGAAGTTTTGTAAACAGCATTAGTGTTTCCAAACTATCCATCCTGCGATTCCATCACCCACATGAGAGGCCTGGTCCTGGCATGCAGTGAGTTTATCAGGAGCAGCCTGCAGCAGAAAGCAGAGCTGAAGTCAAAGGAAATGACAGCAAGAGATGAAACACAAAACACTTTTGTGAACCAATTCTTACTGCCTGTAGTCACAGTAAAAGTGTTACATTTTCAAAAGCACACTAGGTGAACTCACCTTTGGGTTCATCAGGATAGCATGAAGTCCTTTTGGAAGTCTCATCCTTTGCAAGTGCCATCAAAAGCACAGAGATATTTTGCTGCTGGTACCTCATCTAATTTTATCCCACAACTCCGCAAGCTCCTCCTGTCTCTGCTTTTTGCTGGTTTCCCAGTGCTGCTGCTGGAGTTTGTCTCCAGGAGGCCAAAGTGGTGGGAGCTAGGGTGGCAGCAGTAAGGTCCTCACTTTCCTTGTTGGTGGGAATCATTCTGAGGACTCTGACAAGTGGTTAGCGTTGAGTTTATGTTCCCTGGCAAAATAACAGTAGAATCCTGAAAACCTACTCGTAGGAGTTACTAGCATGTTATCTGTTTCTGTCAGTATATCTGAAGAATATCAGTACTTGAAAACACTTGCCAATATGTTGTTCACCTCTCGGTACGGTTCTTATTAACATCCGGTCACAAAATATTGTACTTCAACTAGTCAATACTATTTCACTCTTCATAAAATGTATTTGTTTAGGGTTGTATGAGAAGTCCAACTAGCCTCTAACAGTGCCCAGTACCAAATACTCCTTAAGAAAGAGTATCTAGACAAGTCAAGCATGCAGTTGCAGTTTCTCAGAAAGCCATTTCCATTTTCTGTCCACTAGTTCTTGTATCTGCTGTATTCTGCAAAAACCAATGTCGCTGCTGAAGACAAGACATAATTCATAGTGGTGACCTCCAGATGTTCATAGACAGAGCAGTAACAGCAATTCCTTGAAATATCGCTTTAGTCCTCAAAGTTATGATGTGCTTAGACACATTGTAGTATTCATCCTCCCTATCTGGCAGAATTTCAGCAGAAGCCTAATGTAGAGTATCACATTAAGCAAGGGTAACCCCCAAAACTCTGCGTTTCTGTCTACCTCTGAAGAAAGCATTTCAAACCTACAATGACACCTGGGGTTTTGAAAAAGAACAGGGCTTTGCAGTAGTTGTGAACTCTTTTGGTAGACTATAAGCAAAACATATTTTAATAATCTTTACATTCAGGTCCCATTCCAAATACATTTTACTTTTCTAGCTGTGAAAAACTTTATTTCTACTGGGTTCAGCAAACAGAGGAGTTCAGAAAACATCACAGAGGAACCTACTGTTGACGGAATCACAGCAATTTTTATAGCCCAGCTTACATTTACAAGCAGGAGTATCACCGGGGTCACAGCCCTGCATCATGTCATGTGGCAACTGAACAAAGCTGAACACACACAGTCAGACATTTAGGTGGCCAGCTGGCACAGGAGGTATGCACTGCAATATCATTTTGCCCACCCACATAGACAATGTATTAAAACCAGTAAATAGAAATACAACAGTAGTTTTATAGAAAGGCCAGACCATAAATAATTAATCCAATGGATAAATGTTTACATCAGACAGAAAGGCAGAACTCACCAGCCAGACTTTACCCAGTAAAAAATTTTCTGGAGCACGTGTTGTTGCCAAATCCCGTTCATACACAAAATAGAACTCTGAAATTATCCAATATTTTGTTGCTTCATGCAACCAGTTACAGTGGGAGAAGTCTTTCTCAGGACATGTGCTGTATTTTCATATGCAACTATCTTTGCACCATGGAAACAGCTATGATGTCTGTCAAATAGACAGTTTCCCTCAGGACTCAACTCATTCTACAGTTTTCTCATTAATGTAATGATGATAACAATCTTATTATCAAAATGAAAGCTGCCTGTGTTAGAATGTTCGCTTTGGTAACTGAATTTGAGCATTTAAGGGAATTTAAGAGTACAATACAGGTAGATATTAGGAAGTGTGCTCTTTTCTATTATCAAGAATTTATCCATGTAAACACATCCAATGGAGAAAGCCATATAATTCTTCCTCATTATTAAATGAAAAATAATTTTAATTTTACTCTTTAAAAGTAATATACATTTGTCATTTGCGTTATCCTAACTGTGAGCTAGGCAAGCACCCTTAGGAATATCAGAGCTCTAAGTTAAAAAGCACTTAATAAAAATTATACTGAAAGTGAGCTTTGCCGCTTAATTATAAAAATAGTGCTCCAATTTAATATTCTTGAAGACAATTTTTCTTAAAAATATAGAAAAACTATTCAATAATGCATTCATTTTTTTGAGGAAGATAAGATAATTTCAGTAATTTGAAGTTTATATTGCATATAAATGACATATCCTTTTCCTATGCAACTGCTACATTTCACTGCACAGATAGCTACATTTCACTATGCTGACAGAAAAGTAAGGAAAGGGCCAAGAAGAGCTGATCTTTCTCCTGTATCAATCTTCTCTGAGATAAAATAGCAAAAAACTTAACTAAATTGTGCCCCATAAGCTGGAGGGAGGTAATCAAAGCTAATATACCATTGTTCTTTTAATTCCTGTCCAAGGAAGTTACATTGTTCACAAATCAAGTTACCGGGGCAGCAAGGGCCCCAGGAGGAGACAGGCAAAGAAACAAACTGGAATTAAAGATTCAAATATCAATACCTACCAATAAAATATTTTCTTCTGTGTTTTGAGACTGATAAATTAAAAATATGGTTTAAGGTATAGAATTTCCTAAGCAATTCCTCTATGTGTTTCTGTAACTTTTTTCTTAACTATTTTTCTACAAGTTGTAAAAAAGCAAAACCAATCAAAACCCCAACAACAACATTTTTTCAAAAAATCAAGCTATTTTGGAAATAAAACTTTATTAGCCTGCCCTTTTTACCTAGCTTTACTGACAAAGTAAAGACTTCTTAATGTAGTGCAAAATGAGCCTTTCTTTGCATCAAGATAGCATCAAAGCTAAGAATTTTTTAACATTCAAGAAAAGACTGAACAGTTACAAGACAGCAAGAAGAATTATCATCAGATTGAACGGGAAAAACACATTTTGCTAGAACTATAAAAGACAACTGTAAGTCTCAGAACATGATCCAACCTGTACCAAGTCAGAGAATTAGGCAAATCTTTGTCTCACATGAGAGTTAATACTGAGTTTTACAGAGTGTTTTTTGCCCACTGACACAGGGCAACGGGCAGCATTTGATCCTGGCCACACTGATGCTCCAGGTACCACACAGCTGATCCAAGCATAAAGTGAGGTCTGCATTTTGTGTGTGCTGGAGAAACCAGGCTCACTGAGCCTGCAGTGTGGTGTTTTCTGCAGCTGCTCGGTAAATCCTGTTCGTCACATTTGCTGCACATTCCTCACCCAGAACCTCCCTGGATTTTAAAATAGCTCTGCACCAAGAACCATAGTTTGACCCTCCCCTTTCCCAGGCTGAGTCAGGAAGACTGCCAGTTACTTGCAATTTTCATTAGAAAATAAAAGAACCAATAAGAGGGGAGCCACACAGGGTTCTTCCACATGCCTCTGTTTTTGAGAGAGTACAAATACATTTTCAGGTTCTGTCTGAGGTTTAAGCACGATTTCACACCAGTTCTTATTTCATCTTTTCTTCATTTTCACCTGGTTTTACTAGAATTCCTAAAGTTTTACTTCATACATTTGCTCACTTACACTTTACCTCCTTCAGATCGCAGGTACAGTTTCATTCTTGGCACACTATGAACAGCTACTGAAGCATGTTAGCAATCAGGGAAGTCCATGATTTGGCGGCAAGAAGTAGGAGCTGCAGATCTTCACATTGAATGAAAATCGATCACTATTGTAGCTGACACTTGGCTCTCCAGAAACATTTTCCCACTGGGTATTTTGTCATAGCGTATTGCTAAGAAAGAAAACCTTCTGCAGAAGCATGAGACTGTCATTGATCGCAGCCACCAGTCCTTCATGAAAAATCACTGCCAACTTCAAAAAGAGCTTTGAAGTAAAAGGACACATAGACTCTTAATAATTGGGTAATAGCTTTTGCTTTCCTTTCTTGAGCTCTCTCCTGGGAACTTCTCCATCTCCACTCCGTTCCTCAATGAGGCCTCCAGTTTTGAGCACCGCACCCATCTCCTCTCTATTTTATGCCACACTTGTGAAAAACCCACAGCTCTACCTGCTTTACCACTAGAGTATGAGTTTCTTTCTCATTAACACATATTAGATATAATTAAAGTTTTTGTATTGGAAAATAATGTGAATGGGGTCCACATGTTTGAAATAAAACTCAGTGCTGTGTTAACATATTTCATGAATTAAGGCACTCTTTTTTTCTTAGCTGCTGGTAGGTTATCTTGATAATCATTCATGATAGCTATTATTGGTGGCTATATAAAATTAAATTATCACATGTGTAATCAAGTTAGAGGTTTTCTCTGCAGAAGAGTGATACTGAAGAAGAATAACATGTATTAAAAATCTCTTTACTTTTTCATGAAGTTTATAAGAGTCCCTGACTATAATTTTACCTGTATTTCTAATGAATTCAGAATGAAAAATGAAAATACGGAATCCTCTACTAGTGATATGGTTTTCAAAACTAATCTCTTCACAGAACCACGGTAGGATGAGTAACACGAAAAGACCATTAGAAATAGAAAAGCTTTAAGAGAACTAATAAAGAGGTGTCTCTACACTTTATATTTTGACATCAGTAGAAATGTCCCCAAATAACTTTCATTACTATAACAGGGAATCCAGTTTTCTTCCTCGAATTTAAAAGTTTGGTTCTTAAAAGAAATGTCGGTTTGTTACCTACTCAAATATCTGAAGAGTCAAAAAGAACCACTAGATCATGTAGTTAAACCAGCAATGAAAATTGCTTTGCTCTATTTTTGTTGAATTCATTATAATTAATTTTGCTGGTTTTTGTTCTGATGGTGAAGTACATTTTGAACTAGGCAACTGGTATCAAGTAAAGTCTATTACAACACACACAGCTGAAGACATATTTGGTGGCAATGTATTTTCTATTTTAGTAGCTAAAATACATCTTTATATCTGGGTTGTCTTGTACTTCTTGTCATCAAAAATTATTTCAAGTTCAACCCCTCCATTGTTTGCAGTAATCCTTTTAACATTCAGCATGGAGAGAGCCAACAGGTCAAAAAAGTGACTTTCCCTTGTACTGTGAAAGTTAATTTGTATTTGAAAAATGCTCTGAACGCATGGGGCTATGACCTCAACCAGGCAGCCCGTAATTTCTAGCGCTCAGCAGCAGGAGGGCGACAAGCTCCTCCGTCTCACAACTGACCTCAGAGACAGCCACATCCTCTGAGACTGAGTTTTAGAAAAGGTAGCTTTGCAGCTCAGATAGTTAACATCTATGTAAAAATGCTTCCTAGCCAAATTCCTAATAGTCATGCACAGTGAGACGGCTGTATTTGCACATAATGGCATATTGTTCAGATTGAGTTGCTTTTTTTCCATTAAAAAATCAACACCTCCAAACAGAAGATGTTTCATCTCAGGGAAGAAGATGAGTCCTGAATTTAGGATACCCTGCCCTCTAAGCCTCATTTTGTTACCAGTTTAATTCTCCTTGATATCTTTTTAAACAACTCTCTCCCTCTCTTAAAGTTCTCTCTCTGTAAGATGGAAATAGTAGCCCTGTATGTCAAAAGGAGACAAATGTCTTCATATTCTCTAGGTACCTAGCTGGTATGTTGATGAATGTCCTAAATGAGACCACAAGCAAATGTATAATTCCACATTTAATTCATGCCCTACAGAAGTGAGAGGGCTTTGCAGTGAATAATGAAAAGAAAGAAGAAATAGTAGGAAACTGCCTAGAGTATGTGTGAACACGTAATTAAAGACTGTACCTTAATGCAAAAGGCAGATGAATTAAAACTGCAAATCCACTTACTGTTAGCACTCCTTGCTTCAGAGAACTTCACAGATTAATATTCTTTTAATGCATTTCCAAGTAATGCTCTACAAGCCCATATATATACGTAAGCAGTGAATGAGCAATGGATCAAATCTTTGATTCAGGTGAGGTTTACTGCATAACAACTACAGGAAATAAAATTTGGATACGAAATGTCTTTTGTACTGAAAATTAATTTCAAAACAGTCATCAATTTATTCATGAAGCTCTAATAAAAAGGACAGATTTTGCGTTCCAAGTTAAAATTAAAAGTCATTATAAAAAAACCCCACACCATTATCTTAAGAACATTTAAACAAACTCATTCAAAAACTGCATTTATTACAAACTGTAACTTTGCAGTCATACTCCTATCCTTATTTCCCCACTACTGTGATGATTTACTCAGCTGCCACCCCATGACACGCGTTCCCACAGGCCGCGTGTCTTCTGCCATCTTGGTGATCTCCTGAAGGCACAGTTCAGACCTGGTCCACCGACACCGCAAACACAGTGGTACGCATTTCAGCCCTGCTCTCAAGCTCTCAGGTTTGCTAGGGATAGCACTGAGGACGGGTTGGAAAAATACACAGGGACTGGGGGAAGGCTCAGTTTCTGTATTTTTATGTAGTATAGATACAACCTCACGATACCTGCTGCTACCTCATTTGATGGCTCGCCTGCCCTCACCGAAGGTCCAGTGTCCTTGTGCAGCCCTCTGTACCCACATCAACAGTGAAATTTCCCCCTGGGGTGACTTGTGTTTCAGAAAAAAAGACAAATAAAAAAGGGGGGGAGAGGGGAAGAGAGTATACACTCGAGCACAACTATGGCCTGGGTAAATAGGGACGCTTTGCCCTCAAAGGCCTCCTCAGAAGCTACCCACTCTGTCTGTTCCCTCTCCTTACAGATGCCAGTTTGCTACATAACAGGATGCACATTAGAACTGCTCTTCAGCTGATGTTAATTCTACTCAGTTAACTCAAAGCTCCAATGAAGGGGAGGAACAAAGGGTAAAATAAATAAAAATAATGAACCAATTGCTCAGTTAGTGTAATTGCATAAGCTTCAATAGAACTATGCTAATTTCCAGCAGCTGGAGTTCTGGTTCTTTATTTTTTATTGACTTTATCCTCTGTTCTTCATTTCCTACTCTCCCATTTGTTATTTTCATGTTCTATGGTGGCTTCATTTGGAGTGTAAATCCTTGAGGAACACACTCTTTTTTTAATTAACCTGTTCTGGTTTGGGCTGCGGCCGGCAACAAAAGCGCCACGCGGCCGCCCC
>Ga0181612_127611_pt1 | contig 10520 bp, 6 predicted proteins | sample HoacroProtozoa21_FD_119630 | JGI IMG/M metagenome (GOLD analysis project Ga0181612, IMG submission 119630) | Hoatzin crop microbial communities from Cojedes, Venezuel. Combined Assembly of Gp0051906, Gp0051904, Gp0051908
GACGGCAACTGGGGGGAACTGGGGCAAAGGGAGGAGGGGAGGAAAGAAGGGGGGGGGTGTGGGGGGGGGGGGGGGGGGGGGGGGTGTCCGGCCTGCATGCTTCCACTGTTTCACAGTGCAGACTTTTCCCACATCAAAAGGGGAGGAGGGAGGAGAAGAGGCAGGCAGGCTTGCAGGAAGACCTACCCCATTTTTTAATAAAAGGAAAGAAGACTGCCACCATTTACTGATGACACTTACTTCATGTCTTAGAAAAGGTTACTGTGCCACTTAACAGCTCGAGGATCATATTTTCCCATAGTTGTGTCACCAAGAGCTGGATCCAATTCATTATCTCCAAATAAATTTGACAGTGGCTAACTTATGCTAAGAATCTTCCAGCCTAGTCTATAACCTGCTTTTAGAAAACTAGGCAAACCCACTAAGCTGACTATTTTAATGCACCATGGTAAACTATCACTCAACAGATTAAAAAAACATAAAAGCAGCAGAGTACTCTTGGCATCCAAACCCTATAAGAAAACTATTTTCCTTCTTCCCTCCACAGCAGTTGCCCAGTCACACAGCAGCTAGCCAAATGTATCAAGTTTGAACCTTTCAAGTAGGAGGATGAAATGAGTAAGGGTGAGGAAGGGACCTATTAGAAAAACTGAGACTTCACGAAACCAGAAGTTATTTGAAACAAAGTATTTAACAGTTGTTTAAAATACGCATAACTAGGTTTGGAATAGTTATCCTGATTTACAGCAGGAGCACATCTGTTTATGTGTAAGTAAATGCAGTCTGACAGCAATTTGGATCATATATCAGAAAGAATCAACTGCAAGTTTAATAAGCATTATTTGTATTCTACATAATAGTCTATTTGTTCTTTCAAGCCACTGCAATGGTAACACATTTAACGTCTTCCACCGAGTACTAAATCTAAGGTACCTAGACAAAGCACAGCATATTCCAGTTGGATGCTTCCCAAGCCACATCGCTCAACATTTTAAATATTACTGCCATCTGGCTACTAGGCTTTGTTTACTAAAACAGTAGCTGTGCACACATTTCTACAGCAGCTGTAGTCAGAAAATTTAAGTAATGTCATTTGGTTAAGTTACAATTCACATTAAAAAACGGAAGACTGTGAAGCTATTTTATCAAACCAGTTACCATTGTACCTAGAAAAATTCAATACACTTAGCTTTCTGTTTTGCTTTCTTTCCCATTTCAGTGCTTTAATGTTCTTTGCCAACGTATTTCTCATCTACACTGGCACAGGAACGAAGTTAGTGACTGAAGAACATGTCAAGAGCAAAATCAGTAGTCTTGCTTGTACTATCTGTAATTCTCTTCCTGATAAGCATTGGTGGTATAAAAGTATGATGCAGAAATGCTATTAATACTAGAACCTCAAGCTGTTCTTAGGGTACACAGTAAATCATACAACCCTCTCAAAGAGACCCCAAAAACAAGCTGTCCAGAGGCTGAAAGCTCCGACAAATTTCTAGGACTCTTCCCAGTGTCTAGGCCACACTAAACAAGATAAATATTTCAATTATGACTAGTCTGAAACAATGCACAATGAAAGCTGGGGAAGTCTTGGGAGCAGTGGGAATATTTAAATTGGAAAAGAGCCTGTGGGGGTTCTTCCTATTCCTAATTACAGTACATTGTATTAATCAGGCCTGGAAACCACAAACCCAAGGCTCTTTGTGACTGAGTTGTCATGGCAGCACAAAACACACTCAAGGCCAAACAGGTGAAGAAATATTTCCAGCTGCTTACTGTGTGGCTATCTTATAGGTGTACAGCATATAGAGGAATTCCTATATTTAACAAAAGGCTGTGGCCTCCGAGTGGAGATAAACCTTGGCTGGATAAAAGCCACTGATAAAAAAGCTCCTCTGTAATTAGTTAAGTTCTGCTGTGCCTAAAATCTTGCCTAAAGCTCCATCCAAAGCTCCATTCAGACACTTACTCATTTCAGTATTCAAATACCTAAATACAAAAGAATTTAGCAGTTGCTTAAATTATGCACAACTAGAATTGAAATAGTTGTACCACTTTAAAGCAAAAGCACATGTGTTTGTGTGCAAGAAAATGCAGTCTGACAGCAATTTGGACCAACTACCAGAATCAACTGCAAACTTCATAAGTTAGGGGGTAATTAACAAGCGTTGTTCGTACTTATGTCAGTATGTTGAGCTATGTGCTGCTGGCCCAAGTTTTCCACCAGTAACTCTGTACAAGTTTGGTACATGCATATGCATTCCTCGTTGCAGTCACAGCTCATTCCTAGATCTGAATGAAGACTGCAGACTGACAAAGCGCTTCACAGCTCAGAACAGCTCTGCAGGCCGATTTTGCAGACACTATAGCAGAAAAGAATGGTCTCTTTGTTCTCATCCAGAAGCAGAATTTTATGTCCTATGGTTTGCTCACGTGTTGATGTTTTGGAAGAATTTAGTATTTTTGGAAGCAATAATTGGGTTTTTACTTTTCTTTCTCCTCTCTCTGGAGAGAGATAACCCCAGTCCCTGTATGAAATGATATGTTCCGGTCCACAGTGACTGACACAAGGTACAGCATCAGGCCAAGATTTAGCCTGAGCTGATGCGAGTGCTTTATACAAGGTTTCGGGCGATAAGAGCAGTCTCCTCTTGCTAGGGATTCAAACAAAGAAGATTTTAGAAAACACAATGTATATACATTTGATCCATTAGCAATCAAAATACCCAACACCACACAACTATGGGAGAAAATCCTGCAATGCACATGGAAACCAGGGAGTCTATCAAACTAACATACCTTCATGACTGGATCCTGAAGAGTCAGAAAAGTCATCATTAAGAGTCATGCATGAACCACCTACTACGCCAAAGAGAAACGAAGAAAGTATTTTCTCTTCTTCCTGTTTCATACAAGAGAGCTTTGAGAAGATCTTCTAAAAATAAAAGCTGAGGGAACCACATTAGCGTTCCTCAAATATTTTCATAAATACTGCGTTTCTCATCCATAAGATAAAATAAACCTTAACATAAAAGATAGAAGTCACCAAATATTAATGAAGAGTAATAACACAATCCTGAAATTTTATGGTACTGCTCAGCTGCTGAGTATTTGAAAACAACCAGGGCTTGCCTCCTCCCATCTAGCTGGGAAACTTACCGCAGGATTGTGCTTTAGGTAAACAAAGCCAATACAGGTTATACAGCAGAACATGCCAGGCCAATCTCTGAACAGTTAAGTAACAAAAAAAGTGAACAATTAAAGGACATCTTTCAATTTCTGAAGTTTGAACAAATTCAAGAATCGGGTATTCCTTTTTCAGATACAGACCAATGAGTGAGCAAAAACAAAAAAACATAGGTAAGAGAGACAGACAAAATACACGACCGCAACACCAAACTACTGCTCTTAAACTCTACTTAGGAACTAGAGAAAGTTTGCTGCTGTGACGCTTGCTTCAGAAGCATGTCACTCCTGCAAGAGATTAATTTCTGATGCTACAAGCACAGCTGGAAGGGAAGAATGGTATTGAAGTACCAAATTTAGCTTAACTTTTTTGGCAAGAGGTTGGAAAAAAATGCATTACCTTGTACAAAGACATACTCCTCTTTTACATTGCCTTATATCTTGTACCATGACCTTTTATGTGTTTCTTTTATCTGGTAAATCTGATAATCACAGAGAGTTGGCACCAATGCACTAAGTGTTTTCCGTGTTTGCACAGCATACACTTACACAGTTCCAGACCCAGTGAAATCCCTAGAAGCTAGAAATAGATTTATATTTAGTTTTTAAATGTGACCTCCAAGGCGTATACAGCAATCTAAACACCTACATGAAAGGTTTCAATAAGTGATGGTAGTGCTGCTTTTATTTCTCTCCTCTCTCCCTTTCCCCACCACTCTTCAGTTTTGTGACAAGAAGAAATCCCCTTTTAATCCTCTCCTCAGCTTCTGACCCACACCTAACTGCTTTTCCAGTGCTAAGTAATACCGGCTGGGGTAGCTAAGGATGAAAGCATTATTCACTTGCCCTGAGCTTCAGGAGCTGAAGTCTATGGTTCGATTTGCAGAGGTTGTCTCGATTCCATCACCATCTCTCCAACAATGCATACACATCTAAATTCAAATGTACAACAGGCCAAAGTTTAATTTAATGTTGTTGAGAAGAGGAAGGCAGAATTGTTTTGAAATTCTCCCTGAAAAGCAGCCTGTTGTATTAGAACAAAGCACCTTGTTTCTATCATTCCTTTGTTTGACAAGTTTGGGCTGGTTAGAAAGGTCATTTATGCCTCAAAGCATCAAATTAACATTTGAGGACATGAATTTTAAAAATGGCTATTTGCTTCTGCTCTCTGAATTGCTAATGATTTTTTCTTAAAAAAAGGAAAAAGAAAGAGACACCGCCAGAACCCAAAAGGAAAAAGAGCCTTTTCCTCAGGCAAACTAGGCATTGATTTTATGTCCAAGTCAGCACAAGCTGACTATATCTTAATTAAACCTCACAAATTACGTAGGTAGTTGAAATGGTGTCAAACAAAAATATCGTTTAATTACCGAAGAAATACTTTCTGGCATATCATATACAACTTTCTCGCTCCCCTCCACATAGACAAGCTCCAATACTCACAACATGAAATCCCCACTAACAGCAACAGCTTCCAAGCATGCATTGCACTGACTTGCAATCATTAACACAATACTGTTCATCCTGCTAGGCCTGATTTTAATAAAGTATGTCTCTACTTGTAACACAAATACAATTATTTGTAAGTGTCAGGGCTTTTAAAAAGAAATAAAAAAGCCGATGTGCTTTTAAACCATTTAAAGTATTTGGGACTAGGTTTCTAACATCAGGCCTTCCACTCCCCACCTGTGAAAGCCCCTGTGGTTTTCATCAACCCTTCACAACTAGCACTGGCTAAACTAAGAATTGCATTTCTGTGAAAACATTACAAGCCTACAAAACATTTGCACAACCAGTCACGCTGAACTCAAATTATTCCAAACAGGTACAGTTTGAGGAGTAAAAGCTCATGTGCTTTCTCCAGCTCTGAAATGCATTTGGCTGTTTGGCATTTGTTTCCCCCCTCCCCATAGATGGAAGCAGGAAGACAAACCGCAGATGATGTTCCCTGTCACACGGTGGTCGTGCTGGCTGAAGAGACTAATTTTAGGCAGTGATTGCCAAACAATAGCTCCAGCTGCCTGCCAAGCCAGTGCCAACGCAGTTGTTTCAAAGAGGTGGGGCAGCGGGAGGAGCCCCAGGTAGCGCACACACAAGATGCTTGCAATGGTAACCTCCCTGGGAAACATCCCCGCTTGCCAGAAAGCATCGCCCAGAATTCACCAGGGACTGGCTTTTAGTGCTCCATTCAATGGGAAATGTCTATTTGTGGAGAACAAGCCAAGTTCATTGTGAAAACTTTTAAGAATTGTCCAAACCTTTCAGCCAAAAAGAAGAACCTCCTCTCTGCTCTTTCAGACTCTGACAGCTCAAACATTTATTACCAAATGTAACAATTCACTTGCAGCCAGGACAAGACTCAAACTCAGACACCTCATGGTACCTTCAGCAGACAGTGCTCGCCTAAAAAAAAAAATCAATTAGATCATTTACCCTCTGTGGCAAAGTAATCTGCCACAGCAAAAGCACTTCCTAGATGTTGCTAGGCACTAGCTCATAGTAAATACAATTGTAAATTGCTGTATAAAAGCAGCTGTTTTGAAGGCAGCAAAAAATTTCAGAAAACTGATCCTTACACAGGCAAGTGAAGTCAAAATTTTCTTTATGTTTTCACCTAGTGATGTGAAGAGTATCTCACTGCTTTATGCCAAAACAGGGAAAATAGCAGTGAGCAAAGAAAAGAAAACCACCTGCATAAATCCGCTTATAAAAATGCTGCTTTGTTACTTTCCTGTAATTGTTATTTGTTGAAACATCAATGCACGGAAAGGAAAGAGTATTAGTATAGTGTTACCCACAGCAGTTACTTCCAAACACAGAATAATTGCTGTTTTGGAGTGTGATGAAACACTTATTAGCATGAAGAGCCAGATATTGTACATTATTAATTTTGCAGCTAGTAAGTTTTTAATAAACTTGTTAAAAACACCATGTAATTCCAGCCAGGCAGGAGCAACTATGTCGAAACCTGTGAATCCTTTTCCTTGTTATTTTTAATTTCAGTCAGCTTTCACGTCAATTACAAGAATCTGTGCAGCAAACGTCACTTCAAAGAGCATACTCTGAAATAGCCTCAGGAGAAAGTTTCCAAAATCTCATGAGATTGGACAAAACCAAGCCTGTCCTGTTTCAGTGTGTTCCTACAGATACAACAAATCCCAATGCACTAGAGAAAGGCAGTGGACGCTGTATCTCAATGCACTATTACAGTATCTCCGTGACACAAGTATCACACTGTGTTACAAGACTTTGTCAGCTAGTACAAAAGAGCTCTGTAATACGTTTTCAAGGCTACAACAAGGTTACACCATGTTTCACGGGAAATAATCATCAGTACTTGAGCATTCAGAAGGCAGTTAAGAACAAACTGAATGCAAAATCTGTTTAACCAAATTCCAACAGAGCAGCCCTTCCTAACTCCAGGCCTCCCACTAGCACAGGCCACATCCAAACCACAACAACTGGTGTCTTGCTTTTGGTATGCAGACAAAAGATACACTCAGCATAATGAGCTTCACTATTTACATCCTTAAGTTAATAAAATGCAGCTTCTATTTTGCAGAATAAAGTAAAAGAGTGGAATACTGTCAAACCAAAATTCAAATTAATGATACAAGATTCAAATCAAGCTTCAAATCAAAGAGAGACATGAGTTCAAAGTTAAGAAAAAAAAAAAGCTTTCTACGGAGACTGAAAAGACATTTTAACAGAAGTTTAAGAAAAGGCTTCATTCACTCCTTCAGCTACAGTCCCTTGTGGATACAGTTATTTTACTATTATTAGAAGCACTAAGCGAAAAATTTAAATAACTGTTACGACGGTCAAGCCAGCCACCCGCAGCGTAGTCTACACTGTGCAGAAGAGCTCCGAGTCATGCGCTGCATTTGGTGTGGGGTTCCCAGGGACGCTGACATCCAGTGCCTCCTCGCTGCTGCTCAGCTGAGACTCCTGCAGCTGCCCAGGATCTACTGGCAAAGGACGCAAATTACACTGTCACTATGGCTCACATCCTGGTGTAGGGACAATAGGGACAATATGGGATGCAGGACAGACAGACTTTTAAGCGAGAGCTGCCAAGTGTCTAGGGAAGGGGAGATGGAAATGGAAGTGATACGCAGAAAATGGAAAGGGACAGAAAGGTTGTTTATTTGTCACCCCTACCGTGTCCAAATCCCATCAAGGTCAGAGTCAAGCAGGAGAGATTTTCATTCTCCTGATCCACCAAACCAGAAGGGAGAGAGCAAAAAAAAAAGCGACAACACAACCACAAAAAACAACCGCCTTTTTAAAATTAGAGGCATTTCCATCCCCACCCCACGGAAATCAAGAAACAGCTGCAAAACAAAGCCATTTTTCTGCCATGGCACATGACGGGGAGGGGGCTGAGGGGGTGGTGGTGGCAGTGGGAGACACTTCATAAGCCTTCACATTCACTTTCTGCACAGAGTTCTACTCAGAATCACTAAAAACACCTTTTGTTGCACTTCAGAACAAATTTTTGGCTACTCTTAATACTCAGGACACTAGTTCTATTGAGCGTTACTTTCTTACCTAATCAAATAGCTGCCTAATTTATTATTCGTAATTTATCCATCAGCTGTGAGAGTGCTCTACTCTCAGCTCTCTGGCTGCAGGAGTTCACCAGATGGGCAGTCCCCAAAGATAGACCTAGTGGGGTAAAGGGAAGAAAAATTGGTGTCTTAATCACAGTCCTTGCTAAAGTAGTTTCTGTAGAAGCTGTATGTGAAGCTGCCTTTTAGTTAATGCCTCTAGAAAAGAAGTGAGGCAAGGACACGTTGTGTTTCAAACTTCTTTAGTTATTAAAACTCAAGACAAGGATGCAAATTTAGCCCAAGTACCCCTTAGCCCAAGTACCCCTTTGCCCAAGTAGCCGATACAGAAAAAAACCCAACATGGCCCTTAACAGAGGATCACCCAGGGAAAACAGCTAGTATACACGTGGCATTTACTAGGTGTTTGATCTCTTTGACTATTACCCTCTTCCCATTAACAGAGGGACACAACAGCTATAATAGAAAAGGGGTTGCTATTACATTGTTTTAGCTTTTTTAGAAGCATTTTGGTGTTTTGTTCCTCCACACTTCGACTGACATTGCTAATCGAATTGCTAATACTGCATCTGTACAGGTGGACAGGGCCTGTATAAGACAGGACCATCAGCCAGCAGAGCACAAAGGGAAAAAACAACATGCCATTTCGGTACTGGTACTGCAGCACTGCTGTACACCTCTTCTTTTCAAAATTACAGTAAATGCTATGCCACACAGGATTTCTTAATGGATACATTACCAGGTACATTTTCCTTCAGTTTACAGGGTGAGAGCCTGTCTCTCCCCCTCTCTCCAAAGTGCTTCTAGGTTTCTTTCAGTATGAGTCACGATGATTACGGACTTCAAGGTACAGGAGAGCAAGGAGCACTGCACCTTGAAAATCAGGCTCAAAAAAAAGAAGTGAAACAGCAAATATGAGGAACACTATCTACCATAACATCAGTGAAAAACCAACTACACAACAGAGATTGCTTCTGCCATGTTAATTCATAGATTAAATAAAAAAAGAAAAAAAGGCAAGCTTACGTAGCCACTTTAGCATAATCCATGACCTTGAAGTTTAATCCATCTCCTTGCATCTAATTAAACCTCTGACAGTGAATTTCCGAAGCAAGCAATATGTGAAGCTTTATGTGGTGCCCATTCTTCACAGAAATGCAGAACTTCAATGAGTCTCTCATGGCTGAAACCTAGTACACGCAGTTTCTATTCAATACACAGCAATATTTAGGAAGCTTGAAAGCTCCAAACTCCTGTTTTATATGGTCTATGTTGCATTTAACTAGACTTAGTCATTTTACAGCTCAAGAGGAAATCCCAGACTGCGCTCACTGGAACGAGAGGTGTAAAACTAGTCTGATTCACCGAGGCAACCCAGAGGCTTCCTCGTTGTCACACTACTGTATTGCTACTGCCCGGATGCCCCAGACAGAACTTGAGGCACCGCTGTGGTATGCACTGCCCATCAGCAGTCATGAATTTTAATAATATCTCCTACAGACAAGACAGGAAAAGGACAGTGGAGAAAGCAACACACACAAGCAGAGTGACTCACCCAGAGGCAGCACCTCAGCAGTACCGAAGAAATTCACTTCTTCTGACTCCTAAAGCCCCAACCACTGACTAGGTTAAGTCTCAAACAAATTTTAAAAGGTGTTTTCCATACTAGTACATCCGGCCTTTTTTGGCACCACTTTGGACTTGACCCCAATACCATCTGACAATGAATTTCATGAACTAGTCCTGCCTTGCACAAACAACTTTTTCTTTTTAACTGTTTCAGAATTTGTTACCTCCAGTCTGCTGACTGTTCTCTCACTTGTGGTCTTTATTATTAGGAGTGGGTAGCTATACTGATGCCACCTACATCTGCGTATCATTCACAGGACAGGAAGCAGGAGAGCAGAAAGAAATGTGCTTCTCTTCAGGTTTTATTTTCCATCTTCCTTCTCCTTCACAGAACTATTAGCAAATTGGTTGCATTGTGTTATTTATATTTGAACTCCAAAAGGAGTTCTGCAACCTGTATCTCTAATTTATGGCAGGATTAGACTGCTTTATACAAAGCTCAGTGACAAGCGCACACTGACCAGGGACTTGTGATGAGAAACACTGCCCCAGAAGCTTTGCAGATTTATTAGTGAAGATTAGACGCAATAAGACTGTTATAGGAGGAAAGGCAGCCCTCATAAAAACTAGTTAAAAAAAGGCAAGGGAGCACCCTCAAAGAAGCTGCCCGGACCTCCTCAGCAGGTATCCGGGCAGCCCAGAAGCCTCTGCAATCAACAATTCTCCCAAAATCCTTTGAAAAAGAAACATTTGAGTAATGTTCCATTTACCTATGTTACCAGTAAGGCTGACAGCGAAACACGCTTCCTGTCACTCTTCCGCTGCCCGCGTATTTTAAGACGCTGTCGCTTCTGTTTGTTTCATGATGGTCCGGAACGGCAGACTCACACTGAACGCGACTGCAGAGCTGAAGAGTACATCACCCGGAAGGCAGCCGACTCCACAACAGCCTGGTTTTACTCGTTTTCAAGAGTAAGCGTAACACCCCGCCACCCTCAAAACACTTCTCCACAGAAGTTTCCCCCTCACTTAAGGAAAAACAAGGGTCAGCGCGGGCACCGCAGCGTCCTCACCGCCGCCCGGGGGGCCGGGCAGGGCAGGGGCCGCCTCCTCCCGCGGCCCCCGACCTGCGCTCCGCGGAGGCCTGCGGCGGCTCTCCGCACCCTCCCGGCCGGCTCCTCCGCGGCGCCCGCATCC
>Ga0181612_131902_pt1 | contig 10520 bp, 6 predicted proteins | sample HoacroProtozoa21_FD_119630 | JGI IMG/M metagenome (GOLD analysis project Ga0181612, IMG submission 119630) | Hoatzin crop microbial communities from Cojedes, Venezuel. Combined Assembly of Gp0051906, Gp0051904, Gp0051908
TACCAGTACGATCTGACACCAACTTCAACAAGCAAGATTTCACCCTGTTCAGTGCCTTTTTTCAGTGCCCCTTCGTGGATGAGTAGGGTGGAGGGAAAGGCAGGTCTCCTGCTCATCCAAGCCCTCCTGCTGCGATGCTCCAGGCAGCCCCTGAGGCCAAATCCACCACCAATGCAGAATTTGCAGCAAACCAAACAGGGAATGCCCCTTTCACATCATGGCTGAGCCAAAACAGTGGTCCTTCAAGGTCAGCAATATAATAAACTGGCAAAAGCAGGTACACTGAGAAGGTGCCAGCTCTGCATCTTGCCAGCTATCTGTCACGCTAATGGATAGACACTTCTGCTTCCAGGATTTTCCACCCATTGCTTAACCCGCCCACAGTGAAGTCGTCACTTTATTTTAAATTAAAAGGGGAGCAAGAGGGATTGTTAAAAAGACCTAAAGAAAGCAAGGGAAGAAGGTGACATCTGAGAGCCCTGGGTCATCCTACCCTATCCAGCCTCTATCGTTGCTGCTTTGTTCCATATTTAGCTCCTGACAACTGTGCCTAGCGCAGGAACTCCCAGCTCTGTTTTTCCCTCCTCCCTCTGCTGTCTCTTCTCCCTTAGAGCCCTCAGAAATTGCTCTTTCTTTTTCCCAGTGGCCATAACCTAATACCCCTGTACTCAAGAAGATGGCAGAAAAGCAGGAGGAGCCCAGCAACACCCAGAATGGCGAACCTGACAACGCAGAAGAGGGCGAGGGAAAAAAGAAGAAGTTGAAGCGGGAAGACCTGCCACCATTTGAAATTGTGACAGGGTAAGAGGTTTAGATATAAATATGCGGGTGCAAGAGTGTGAAGTGGGGATGTTTAAAGAGCCTCAGCTCTTATGTTGGGTAATTAAAGATGGCATCTTCAGCCAGTGTGTTTCTGAGTATTCTTAAATGATGTAAGCATGGCTTTCATTATTGTGGGATTTTGTTAAAAGTTTCACCGAGTTTTCCAGAGGACAGATTCACACCAGGCTGGCAGACGAAATCTGTTTTATACAAGCAGGTCTGTTCCTATAGCATTGACCAATTCCCTTATGGTGCAAGTAGTCCCACTGACTGCAACGGGATCACTTGTCTGATGGTATTGGGACAGAAGGTATTGGCCCTTGATGAGCACTGAATATTGATTTCTTGCTGTGATCAATGGCTCTTGTCTGAAAGTTTCTCTGTCTGTGGATTAGGAAAAACATCCCTGCTATGGCTGCTTTGCTTTATGGACCTAAGGGATAGATTTTTCAACAGAGCTAAAAATCTACATTGTCAAGGGCTCCACACGCACAGCTGGAACCTGACTTTCAAAAAAGTCTAACTCGCAGAAAGGCACCAAAACAGACAGTTTTGAAGACAGCAAAGCAGCAAGCAGCTCCTTTTGCTGCAGTGAGCCTGGCCTTTGAAAAAGGCAGATACAACAGAGATCTGCTAGGAAGCTGAACTCTGTCAGACATAATTGACAGCTGCAACTAGAAAAAATCCTGTGTAATCTGCTCTCGCTATGCATTTCAGAATGCTTATTGTAGTAGTAGCAAGATGCCCTGTGTAGTTCTTCCCTCTAGCCTCCCTTAGCAGTCACCAAGGCAGCGTTCCCAGCGTGTAAACAAAACCCATTATTTCTTCCAGCTGCTTGAATGTAAAGCTGAGGCCAGACTCCTAAAATCCCACTTGGAATCCTCCTGCCTGTGAGATGGTCACTGGTGAGAAAGAGTAAAAAAATTGAAAAATTTGGCTAGCATTTCAGAAAAAAATGCGTAAGGCAGGACTGCACCTATGTCTGATCGCACACAATTGGGTTACATTTCTGCACAGGGGTGAAAAAACCATTTTTTTTTAAAACGTGTCTGCTCTGAAAAATCACTTCTTGGGTGGGGACTGTTCATAGGCTTTGGTCTCTGTCATGCACAATCAGAAATACTACATGTCTGCTAGAGCAGGGACTTTTAAGCAAAGCACATCCCTCTGCCAGGAACGGAGCTAAGCCACCAAAACTTGTTTATATAGGCCATTGGACCAACGACACATATAGTGACAACTTCTAGACACTTAAGACATGTACTAAGATGAACCTCAATGAGGAAACTAGGTTTTTCAGCCTTAGAGCACTGAACTTGCAAATAGAAGTGCTAAGAAATTGGGCAGTATCTTCAAGCCTCCTTGCTAACCCCAACAACCTGGATAGGAATTGGTGTGCTAATCAAGGATGACAAATACTTCCTTAGTGTCATCCTGCAATGAAGTTGTTTGTTGAAATGACAACAACGTTGCAGAATTTGACAGGCCTTTCCACTCCGGAAAGGTGGCAGCAAGCACGCGAGGGATGACGTGTGCTTGCAGAGAGGGGCAACAACAGGAAAACTTCATGTGCCAAGGCCTGGGAGCGAGCCACGCTGCTGGAGCTGCACCGGGGCAGAGGTACTGGAGTAAGAGCTGCAGGTGATGCAAGGAAGCCTCAGGTTAAACTCTGTGCTACGGTATCTACACACATTAAGCTGGTACCAGCCGATTTTCACATTCCCTGGTACCAAGCAAGACAGGAGTTGTAATTCTCTGAAATGAAAGTACTCAGCCATTTGGTGAGGGACCATAGAGCCGTCAGTATGTGAGCATTTATACCGTCCACGTCACAACACTATTTGGAAAGTGCTTATCAATATCCAGCAAATTCCTGTAGGAATTATGACCAAGTCTCATCTGATTATTAGTTTATAACCAATATGCTGGCTATTAAAGGTGAGAATGAAAAAGTAAAGCAGAAATCGTAAAGGACCCTGAAAGAGTTACAGAAAAATCCAGCAATCTCTTTTTCATTTTAAGAAGTACGTTGGGTGTTTAGACTGTGCCTTGGCCTGGTACAATCACTGTGGATTTTTTCTAATTATTTACAAATTTTCAGCCAATAAAGCCAGTTATGTGAATTATGAGAAAACACATAACTGCAACTGTGGAAGCACTTAAATTCAATTACGTTGCATTTCAGTTTTAGCCCTTGGATTAGGGGCATTTTACAACACACAGCCAAGTTTTCAAGCTGTTGCTTATAGCTCTAAGGAATCTAGTTTACAAGAAAAATATTGGGAATGTAACTACTCTGTTTAAGGATATTAACCCCTTTTTTTTGTCAACATTTGGCTCAACACAGTCCTGGATAAATACAAGCCCCATCTGTGTACATTTCATGACATTTAAGTAGACACATTTATTTACACTTTCCCCAGGGTGGAAATGAGACTCCTTCTAGCAGTGATAAATCCTTGGTTCCTCTTACAGTTGATCATTACAGGCTTTCTATAATCAATGACCCCAGCATGAGTGTGTTTATTTGTGAATCACTGTTAAAGACCAAGCAAAAGGACACTGTTTTATCAGCTCAAATAACCTAAGACCATAGTATAGTCATTGAACAAATCTTTAAATCTAAGGAATACGTCCTACTAGTTTACAGCATCTTTTAGATAATCCCATTTTTTAAATTTTCTTATTAGAAGTTCTCATTCTCTTCTCTGACCCAGCATGCAACAGTGCCAGGGTCAGGCAGGGCAGCTGCTGTACTCCTCCAGCCTACCTTATTTCAGCAGACTTCAAAGCACATTATCTGTTCAGTCCAGTACCATTCTTACAGACTGAGGTTTCTGCCTCAGTTTCAATCTCCATCTCAATATGATCTAACAGATTGCAAAACACTTTGCTACCCAGGACAAATACCTCGATAAATTAGTTTGAGGAATTTAGAAAATCCCTGAAGATCAGCATTTAGTGATGATCTTCAGATAAGTAGGACAATGAAGATTTCAACTTTTACCTTCTCATACACCGCAAGTGAGCTGTGTGACCACCTGTATCCTGTCGTTGGAGCAGGTGATTATTAAAAGTATTGTGACAGTTCAGCGCCTGTAAACAATTTTTAAAAGAACCCTCTATATACATAAAACTTACCTTTAAGTCTTACGCCGAATGTGATGCCTTTACTGGAGAGGGAAATGGCAAAAACCTTCACTAATTGCAAGAAAAAACAAAAGCAGAAAAGCAACTAACCTAGTCACTAAAATATCTGATATCTGCATATTTTAATAGATTGTGAAATCACATGCAAGACAATTTTTATGTTTAACATTTATAGCAGTACAACTTCTATTATAAGAAATATGAGAATGGAACTCACAGCTCCTAGCATATTTTCTAAAATTACCTTACCTTAATATTGGAACAACAACAAAAAAAGGGTAAAACAGATAATCTTAACATTCGCACACCACCTGTTATTCAAACATGGGAAAACAGGCTTGCCAAGAATCAGTCACTTACTCAGAAACAGTCTATTCAAAGCAAGACTTGAGTTTCCAAAGAAGTTGGCTTAGTTTGTTGTAGTAGCTGACACAGCTACTTCAGGAATGTATTTTGATGCTCAATTGTTTGCAAAGAGTTTTAACCTACCCAAAGAAACAATACAATTACAATACTCTACTTTGCATCAAGTTATGAGGATCATCTGCCAAGCGTGCTGTAACTCCAAGGTGAGATCACGCAGCATACAGCATTTAAGTACATATGCAGTCTTACGGTTCATATGGTTTCTTCTTGCCCGTTTTTTTGCTGCGGAATCACTCGCTACGGGGTTTTCTGATTACTCACAGGACCAGCGACACCTTGCCCAAATCCCCACTGCTGGGAAGAGTCACATTGCAAGGACTCAGCTAAGCCCTGTCAGGACAGAAATTTACAATTCACACTTGCGCTGAAACGTCCTTCCTGCTCTGGTTTACATGGGATTAAGCAGATTCTTGCTAACGAGCACACACAGCTCATTTGTTGCCTCTGTATCCACTATCAGCAAGTTTTCCAAGCTCTCAGCCAGCTTACAGACTTGGAAAATGCCCTTATCTTTGTTTCTATTCTTTATCGGAAACTTATTAATTAAGCTGATGCATATTCCATGTTGCTAGGAGGACAGATTTAGGGGAACATCCCAGCTAATTTTAGATGGACACCAAGATGATAAACAATAAAATCCATCTAGAAGGCCTGACTAGATAAACCTCTGAGTCAACACATCCTGGAACAGATTTAAACAGTTCATCAAAACATATAGACCCAATCTCATCACTGATGTAACCGCTCTGCAGTCAAGAGAGTTAAATCAGGAATGAACTTCCATGTGACTCTGATGTGCTACATTTAAATATGTGATGTTATTTTAGAACAACTTATTGTAGCCTTACAAACTTAGCTCTGAAACAAGGCAATGGGTGGCTTATGTCGGACCCAACACAGCTGGACTTCAAAGAAATGATTAAAGAATCATTAAATCATTAACCAAAGCACCTTTCATTTGAATGAATTTTTTGATTTTTTTTTTTGTCTTGAAGAAGAGAACAGAGTACAGGGAATAAGAGACACTATGCTAAATTAGAGTCTGATAATGCTCTTTAATAAAATCAGTGGAAGTCTTGCAATCCATCTTAAAGGAATGAGACTCACTCTAGTGTGTAACTTTAAGTCATCTAGCGTAAGGGAACAGAGGTCAAAACGCTAAGAAAAGGAAATGTAAGTAGTCTTTCTGGGTAGTTTAGAAATTGTGCAAGCCAGTGCAAGTTTCCCTTATCCAAGCTTGTGCAAACTCTCAATGCAAACCAGAGAACCACAGACCAAATCATACCCTAACGGCATGATTTCTTTGCTCGTTCATCAAAATAACAGTCTGCATCCACACTACTGCTTCTCATCCCTCATTCATACACTCCCAGCTAAAACAGTAATAACATGGAAGGCTCCAAACAAGCTTTTCTGTTTTTTAAGTCCTGTCTTGCACAGATCGCATCTTAGCAGGACTGAACAATGTAAGGGTTTAATTACATCATTTAAGAAGCAGCTGAAAACCTGCTTCGAGTAAAATTTCTAAAGGCAGACTTGTACTCTAAACCTCCACTGTCACAAATCAATGATGTGTGAAAAGAATTACGGTGCTCCTTGACTGACGGCAACAGCGGATATTCCCAGTGTAGAGACAATTCTATGAACAAAATCATTTCGACTTGTACATCTTGTTGCATTTGGAAGACTAATGGTCTTCCTCTCACAGCACAAAGTACAACTGTGCCAACCCAACTGCATCAGCTCTCACACCCTTCGGACCATTTGGCTGGTACACTGATACGCCGAGTGAAGTGGTTCATCTGTAAAATCATGCTGTTGGGAAATCCAAAACAGAAGTGGGAACTATAACTCCAGGCCTTTTACTGTGAGTCTGTGCAGCAGGCCCAAATGGACCCTAGATATTACTGTAGTATCATAAAAAATTAAATAGAGGGTGTTCTTTTATGTTTTAACTTTCTCAAAAGCCAAAAATGGCACAGGACTTTGGCAGGCAAGAAAATTCCTGGCTGTGTTAAGACCAGTATGGAACACATACATACTGAAGAGAAATTTCTGAAACTTTGTAAGTGGAATTAATATTTATGGAAAACTGTATTTAAACTTTTAAAATAACACAGCCAAAGAAGCTTCACAACAGCTACAATTTACTCCGAGTCATGTATTTAGACAGCACACTATTTCCAATTCTTTTCTAAGCAAGAAGCCATTTGCTTACAGTACGTAACGTAATATTTGCAGACAGGTATTACATGAAGGACGCCTATGTGCCTGTTCCCCAGTCTTTCTGCTCAGACATTCCCATTTCAATCCCTCCTATTTGCACAGAATATCTTGCTCTTTGGGGCTTTTCATGCGGTCCTAGAAAAGCCTTACCTATTGCACTCTACAGGAAGACATCCACTGATTTTAACATGCATCCCATCCAGCTCTGCATGAACAGCCCTTACTCCTCACCTGCAACCATCCCACATTTTCACTGCAGCCCATACCAGCACTTCCCACTAGCGAACTGAAGTACAGTCACTCATTGTTCCCACGTTACCAAGCAAGCATAACATACCAATTTTGACTCTCCACTCTTTTCCATACCACTCACCACGCCTCTGGAGACATCTTGTGAGAGGCTGCATCACAAATCGTTCTTTCCTCTCAGCAGAATGACACTTTGCCGCTTACTCCTGCAGCCTCGTTGCTCTCCCCAATTAAAATTTCCAAGAGTCTGAGATTCTCTCCTGACCTTTGCTCAGTGTACCCCCTGGAGAGGCCTGACATTATAATCTGACTATAGATGAGACAGGGATGAATAAGACACTTACTGTTTTACAAAGATTCATTACTGCCTCATTGGGAATATCAAGGTTATAGGTCCACCTATAGCTCAGATGAGAGGAGTACAACATGCCAGATGATTACTAGTGTGTAATTAATGAAGTGTTGTGTTACCACCTTTCATGATTTCACTTTGGCTTTGGCTACTCTGTGCAGTCTTCGCTCCCATCCTTTGCAGCATTTAGCAGGTCACAAGGCACCTTGTCAGCAGTATCCTTCTAGCTAAGACCCTTCGAGAACCAGTTCTAGTACTGACGTACTCCACACTTAGATGCTACAGGAGACAATGAGGACAGCCTGGTACTCTTAGCAAAGAACAGGTACTATTAGATGATGCAGCTTTCCTTTTTCACCTCCTCAGTCAGCAATGCATAAAAGCTATACACAGTATTTTAAGGGACTAATTTTAATTTCTTTAAATAAGAGCAGACTGCCTTGTTTGGGTGAAAAAGGACTGCAAACACATTACTCACTGTGATGATTCACTTTGGATTATGCTTATTTAGAAGCCTAGAATGGAAGAGGTTCACAGCAAATTCAAAAAAGTATCTGAAATTTATCAGTAGTAGCCATGACACAGTTATCAAACTTCAGTAGGAAATACACTTTTGCATAGCCAAGTTTGGTCTAATAAAATATCTGACATTAAATCTAAGTCACAACATAATCCTATCAAATATTAGTATTCAACTCATACTGGAAAACTAGAACACCTAAAAACTGCAACAAGTCACACTTGCCTCTACTCAGAGGAAATCCAAACTGCAAAAGCATTGGGGGTAAAACATTAATTAGCAATCCCAGAGATGTTATCCTAACAATTTAGGACAACAGATCCTGCAGATTAACATTGCAATGCCACTGTGAAAGGACTATGTTAATGGCCTAGAAAACAGCATAAGAACAGTTCAGTCTACACTTGCATGAAGACTGGGAAAATGCCAATGGCTGTCCCTCCTTACCAACAGTAAACATCATAGTCTCAAGAAATGCATTTCAGAAGCAAGTTCCTCTTCAAACACCTCAACGCAGATACCAGAAATTCCTAGTAAAAGTTTGATAAAATTGAGTGTAAAAGACTAGGTAGTGACAATGAGCCTGTAAGCCTCACCACAGAAAAACCAGCTGAATATCTTGCAATTTTAAATGTATTTTTATCCTCCTATTAAAAGGCATCTCCTTTTAACACATGGAGAAATATAGCCATCATAGACACAGCAACTTACCCAAGACCACACAGGAACTAAACCAATGCTATAACCCTCTATTATCTGCCTCTGAGATGCTTCTCTCCTCTCCACTCTCTGTAGGGAGCGCCTCCCAGCCATATTTTTCAAATTCCAGTTCAGGAACGTGGAATACAGCTCAGGCAGGAACAAAACCTTCCTGTGTTACGTTGTTGAGACCCAAGGCAAAGAGTCAGTGACTTCCCGGGGTTACCTGGAAGACGAGCATGCGGCTGCTCACGCAGAAATGGCTTTCTTCAACACAATTTTACCAAAGTGTGAATCCAGCCTCCGCTACAACATCACCTGGTACGTCTCCTCCAGCCCCTGCGTGACCTGTGCGGATCGGATAACTGAGACATTGAAGAAGAACAAGAACCTGCATCTGACAATCATGGTAGGACGCCTCTTCATGTGGGAAGAGCCAGAAATGCAGGCTGCTCTGAAAAAAATGAAGTCAGCTGGCTGCAAGCTGAGGATTATGAAGCCTCAAGATTTTGAGTATGTCTGGAAGAACTTTGTGGAACAGGAGGAAGGAGAGGAAGCAAAGGCTTTTGTGCCATGGGAGGACATTCAAGAGAACTTCCACTATTATGAGGAAAAGTTGGCTGAGATTTTGCAGTGAAGCTCACGTGAGTGAGGATTTCCACTTCGTCACCTATCTCCTTCTATTAGTATTACATACTCCTCTTTTCTTCAGGTTGTTAAATGCGTAACCCAGAGCCAATTTCAGTTACTGTTACCCTCATATGTACCCTGACTGGGTTCGCCTCTATCTGAATATTGATAAGAACCCTAGGCAGCACGTTACCCCTTCAAGGGTAGTAACACTACCATGGGCTCCCCCACAGCAGACACCTAATGGCTCTAGAACTTCTGTTTTTTCTCCTTAAACACCTTCAGGAATAAGGACTAAAAATGTACTAGGGTCACCAGGTGCAACAAGCATACCTCATTGGTCCCCACATGCATGATATTCAGGACACGTGGAAACACTGAGAACAATGTAGAGAAAAGGGCATTTTCCCCCACCCCCAAAGTCTAGCCCTCTAGAAAAAAAAAAAAATTACTCATCAGCTGTCATCGCAAAATTCCCTTTTTTTTTTTTTTAAGGCGTACTCAAGGGTCACCTATTTAAGCCATAAAACATCAAAGCATTTTTAGCTTCTTACATGTCTCTTTTTCCTTCCCCAAGATCAATTCACAGAAGATCTACGAAGAGACATGACAGACTGACATCCTAGATACTCCTGCTTTCGACAGCCTTGATTCCAGAAGGATGGAGTACCAGCTTCTGGAAGACATGGCCCTGATGGACTACAAATACATATACAACACTTATCTTTGGTGTTTGGGATTTTCCGGTTTATTTTGTTCCTTCCTCCCTGCCCCAAACAAACCCATACTGCCTCTGCTGATAGGAAAAAAGGTGGCAATATACTGTGTGGTTAAAGCCTTGAATACGATGGATTGCAGTGGACCTGCAGGAATGACTACAGGCCTCGCATTCTGGGACTACTTTACAAGAAAAGATCTTAGAACAAAGCTGCCAATTAGATAAATGCATTTAGTAAACACATATTTCATAAATGTTACAAAGAAAGGGATTTAAGATGAAAAAAGGTTTTCTTCCTCTGTCCTCAATAATCAGAGCTGTTATTTACATTGGGACTAACTGGTCTATTCTAAATTACAATGGAACTACAAGTACTTGATTTCAAACATCTTCTCCCCTTGTTCAATGTTGTTTGTGATATACGACTGGGAAAAGCAAAGTGAAATAAAATTAGAAATCACTGCAAAAACGTATAGCTCTGTTTTTTCCTTCTCCTCTATTTGCAAGAGGTCCTAAATGTAATCTGACAAGGGAGACATCCTGGGACAGCCACGTATGAAATATTTTGTAGCTGAAGTGCAGCATGATGAGACGGGAGACATACTATGTTCCAAAAAAGTTTCAAGAGTACATTTAAGTGTAGGAGACAAAGAGAGAGAGAATATGGACATATCACGTCCCATATAAAACAAGGCACAGATCAAACAAGGGTCACAGGGAGCTCATCA
>Ga0181612_165372_pt1 | contig 10520 bp, 8 predicted proteins | sample HoacroProtozoa21_FD_119630 | JGI IMG/M metagenome (GOLD analysis project Ga0181612, IMG submission 119630) | Hoatzin crop microbial communities from Cojedes, Venezuel. Combined Assembly of Gp0051906, Gp0051904, Gp0051908
CCTCAATTCTCATTAATATCTGATGTACAAGAAATAGTTAAGAACTGCTACAATCAATGAGAGTTGAACTCCATTCCCCTTGTGGGTTTTCAAGGACCCCAGGAATACCTATAATCATCCTCCCCCACCAAAATACCAATTTGCAGCGTTAAGTTTGGGATGTAGCTGGCTTCAAGCCTCTGCATGGGTAGGAAAAGAGCCCCTGTGCCAGGGGGATTCCTCTCCCCTTCCCCTGCCCTACCCACCGCGTGGTCAGTCCCATGGGAAGGCAGACCCAGACTCCACACCAGGTGAAGGACTGGAAGAAGTGACAGTTCTCCACCTCTGCCCATTGTGGCCTCATCCATCCATGTCCCCAGCCCTGGAGCACGAAATTGAAGAGTTGCAGAGAAAAACATGGTCCTGAACTGGTAATGCATAAACCCCAGTGCTGGGCAGGGACTGGGTCAAGGAAGGAGGAGAATAGAGGACACCAAGCCTCCTCCAGTACATCCCTATCTTCTATACAGAGATGGGGTGAATCAGATCTTAGGGTAAGGGGAATCACCCTTTGTGGAGGAGCTGAATCCTCTGTCATGATGGCTGAAGGAGCCTGGGTTAAGGAGGTTTCTGACTCGGGCATCTCCGTTAATTGTCTACCACAACCAGGAGGTGAACATCCAGCTGCAGCCGGAGGGACCGACAGTGCCATGGTGTCAGCTGGTCCATTCCCCCGTGCTTCAGCCTCAATCCCTGAAATGAGAACAGGAAAACAGTCAGTAAAAGTTAACTAGTGGACATATTTAAAAGAAATTAGAGGAAATGGACCCACATCCTGTGGAATTCACCCCTGCCAAAGTCTGCAAAGTTGAGTCCTGTGGCCAGATTTAGAAAGGGAGCGGAGAATTTAATGGCCAATAACATAGCTAAGCAAAAACGCCAGTGCACACCCCACAGTCCACAATAGTGAGGCTTATGTTTCTGCTTGAATAGCTGAAAGCGTCTCTGTGACATGGGGCAGGAATGCACAAGGCATCCCCCTAAACATCTCCGTTACATTTTCAGACATGCAAATATTATTAGCACTACAAGTATAGCAACAAGGGCACCCAGGAGACCCAGGGCTGGGCAACCCATCCAAGGCTTTAGAGAGGTAAAATCTGTCACCCTCGCAACTAAATCTGCCTAAAGTTAAGGTGTAAATAATCTAAATTTTATTCTCAGCCCAGGCCACTTTGCAAGAGGTCACAGAGAAGCAAAGTAGAAGTTTCTACCCCTGTGTGCTGAAATGGTGCCTTCATGCGACAAACAGCCCAAGGGAACAAAAACAGTGTGAACACAAACATGCTGGCAAAACACTCATTTGAGAAGAGTTTTGGATGCTGGTCCCTATTTCCAAAATGTTTCTGAGAGCCACCTATGTGGTAATAACCACTCAGCAACTCTGACCACTTCACGGTCCAAGCGCTGGTGTGTCTGATGGTTTCTGTCATGACCAAAGGTTCCAATTCAGCTCACAGCAGAGAAATGATTCTGAAAAACATCGGTGGTTTCAGTCCACTAGTTACAGGAATCGTAGGAGGCAGCAAAATCTTAAGCTAAAAAAGACAGTCTGTCCCAGCAAGCTGGAGTCTGGGACCTCAGAGATCTGGCTCTTCTTCCCAGTCCCTCTCCCAGTTTGTGGACCTGCCATGTCACCACCTCAGCCCTCAGACTTAAAAGTCTGTGCAACACCTTTGCAGATATGAGTTAGCTGGCAGTGAGATGCTCAAGCCATCTTTCATGACTTGCACCAAGTCTGAAAGCAGTCTTCTCTTCTCAAGAGGTTCTTCTCATATAGAGAGAATATTTGCACCTTCAAGTGCAGCAGCAGTGTCTGCCACCCACAGCAAAATCCCTATTAACCTGCGTAACAAGGTGGTGTCCATAAGGGACATTGCTGAAAAAATTCAAGTGATCTTGGATTGCTAAACACATAGGCTTGAGAACATCCTACACCAGTCCTTTCTGGGCTGGTTTCAAAGACTCTAGCAATGTTAGACCAAAACTGGTGATGCAAAAAGACTTTTTTTTTTATCCTCCGACCCTTTGGTTTGAAATCCAGGCATGGATTTAGAGGAGTAACAGCAAAAAGAAAGCAAGAAGGAAGTTTTCAGCAAATACTCCCATATGATACCAAGCAGTAGATTTCATACCCTACTGTTAGCAGATGGTTTCCCCTTCCACTTCTTCTCACTGAAGCTGCTCACAGGTCTGAGACCTGCTTTGTCAGCTGCAAGCATCTATTATCACTGTGTCGCTAGCTAAACTGGATCACATTCTCCAGCTTTTGTTGTAAGAACAGTAACATTAGTCCTGCTTTCACCTGTTCAGCAAATACCAAGTCCTGGTTTCAGCAGAGCAGGGCCACGAGTATGGTCAGTGATGTGAAGCAGATCCCAGACGGGGAACGATTGCACAGGCTGGCACTTTTCAGCCCGTAAAAGTGATGATTTATGGTTGACGTAGAGATGACTACAAAATCACAGTGGTACAGAAAGAGCGTCGGCTCTTTATCTTCTCCAGAACAAGCCATCCACCCCAGTGCTTCACTATTTTTCACACAGGAAAACCCCTTTAGGATGGAGTTCTCAGTGGTAGAACTGAAGTCCCTCATTGCAAGGAAGACTGTGACTTCCTATTGTCATGAATGGTGCCATTCATTTTTTCAGATTCCTCAAAGTGTGAGCAAACTAGAAGGAAACTGGATCTCCATCTATACAGGAGAGTTCAGAAACAGTCCAGAAATAACCAGAAATTGAACAAATTTGGGAGCTCAGTAAAAGCACTGGGCCATATTGCCATGTGCTGTAATTTTTAGCTCCAGCAGAGTTACTGGAGTCCCATCAGTCAGCACCAGCTGGGAATTTGACCCAACACAGAGCCCAGATGTTATCCCTCTTGCCCAAAGACCAACACAGGAGCAGGAGGGCCATTTCAGACAGATTTCCAACCAAACCTCAGTGACCCTGCTTTCTGGATCCAGCCCACATTGGAGCAGGCAGAAACATTATCTAACTATGGAAAATTTTCCTATTTCCAGAATATAATAACCCATAAAATTATGACATTCAGAATGAAGTCTGGTTGTTTAAACTCTGTTCTTTCAATGCTGGACCGGAGACTTCTCGTAAGATCCAGGTAGTACTCTTATCTTACTTAAGGTTTATGTGCAACTGAAATGATCCATGTGTTTCAGACAAGCAGACGCGTTTCCAGTATCACTTGAGCACTAATTTTCATGTGCTGGCATGTTCCATGTCAGATATCTGGGCCATTTTTATTAGTTGCATGCTCGTGAAAGTGAGATCAGAAACTGAAATGTCATCTGCTACTTGATACTGATTACCAACTTTCTTGACATATATTTTCCTCTTAATCTATTTTATACGGCTATTAAAAATTGCAAGAAAGGATCCACAGTGTTGTTCAATAAACTGAACTGGCTTTGTTATTTTCATTTTTCCTAAGGGCTGAGGGAGTCCTTTCGGCAATTTCTCCAGTGCTTTTTCCATGGTTTCCTTCCAAATTGCTGACACTTTGCTGGTATCAAGATGTCCACACATCTTTTTTCCTACCATGGATCTGCCTGGTGAGACTCCTCGCTCCGCAGTGTTGATATGTATATGAAGTTCAAAATTCCCCTGAATTTTATGGCTTACATGTTCTTGTAGCGTTGTATCTAATAAATCACGCATCACCTCATCTGGCATTTCTGTTTTCTACTGTGCTTCACAACTCAGGGGACCAAGCATGACGGCTCAGTAGGATCTGAAAAGATGCTGACAAGACTGCTCAGAGCCTGAGCCCCACAGAGGTGGTTCCCAAATTGTCCAAACCGGCTCATGGAGAGCAAGGTGTTTGGGGAATCTGTTGTCCTGATAGAGACCAGATACAGCAGGAATGTGCATCTGGACTGTCCTTCCCACAGAGCAGACGCAGACAGAAAATACACAGTTGTTCCATTAACAAGGAACCAAACAGCTCAAAACCAAAAGGTGAGAGGTGTAACTCCCACCTGGTGTTCAGAGGCAAGGTCTGAATATTGGGCATGGCCCATAAGCATTACTATAGCCATAATCAGAGGTCTCCTGTCCACAGACCACATTTTGATGCAGACATTTTGTACACAGCATTATTCAACATATTGCCCCAAAGCTGATGATTGCTGCTCAAAGCCAGAGGTGATCACACAGTGATGTCCTGCCCAGATGTGAGGTACGCACACCCTCCAGCCTTCACAATATTCCCCATGGGGCTGTGAGGCAGCTGGGACTCAGAGCACATCAGCTTCATGGTTGGTCCTCCAGGTTTGTAGTACCCAATGCCACTGACAGCAAGGAGCAAAGTCTGAGCAAGAGAAGCAGAGGAATCCAAGATGATGCTGATCCTCAGAGACTCCCAGAGGAAAAAAAGAAAGCTGGAAAGAAGCTAGCAATAAAAAATGATAGTAACAAAAAGCATTCCTTTAGTCCCTGTGTGGAGGTTCATTAAAGTACAGCCAAACCTACTGTCACTGAAGATTTGCAGAGCCCTAAACAAAAAGAAAACTAAAAGGCAAATAAATACATCAGCAGAATATTTAAATGGCATATCCAGAGTATTAACACAAGCCAAATGCCTATCCTAGAGTGTCCATGTCAGCCAAGCAACATCAACAGAAAACAGGTAAGGTATCACATGAAAACAGGCTGCATGGGAAATTTAAAGAACAGCCGAGGCATGAAGGCAATGAAAGGTGTGTATCACAAAGAGGAAACCAACAGATTGGGAGAGAAAAAGAAGAGAAACCTCACAAAGTCACCAGAACAGTAATGTCTCAGTGTTTCCATCAGCAGACCACCGAGTGCTCTGCTTCAGAGGGACCATGAAGAGATGTCTGAGTGGATCGGTCCTCCAGTGGTGGCACTGGCTGAAGCTCTGTCTATGATGGAGAAGAGGTTCTGAGAGGTGACAAAGGCAACACCATGGCCCACAGTTGAGCACAGGCCACATCACACAAGTCGGGGTGCAAAGGCAGCGCATACTGCTTTACTATCAGTAGGTCTGCTCTCGGCACAGTAGCTCTGCGGAAGAGCTCAGAGTTTGTACCATGAGTGCCCACCTCCTCAGCTCCATACCAAATTCCTCATATGGCCACGAGAAAACTGCAGAGCTGGGCTGGGCTAGCAATGATCCTGCAGGCAAGCAGTGATGGCAATGCAAGCCTCCCTACATGGACCATCCCAATGTCAGTCACATAAACGCAAGGCATCCAACTCAAGACCATTAGTTAAACACTTCTGCTTTACTGCATTTGAGTCTCCACCAATGAAATACAAGAAAAGTAACCCGAAAGCTGGATCAGAATCAGAAAAAACATTTTAAACTTATGAGAGTCCTTGTCACCCTGAATGTACACAAGAAACAGAGATCATCTTATTTCTATTCATCTGACAGCGAGTAATTTTTTCCAAATGGGTGATTTTTAAGTAGCTGTCACAATCCCAAATTAACTCACAACGCATGATCTATAAAACTGGGAAGATAAATCATTCAAGAATGCCAGCCACCATCTCAACGGAAAGAGACATGAATCCACAATATTTTTTCATCGATGAGTTCTGAGATCCGGTGAGACGAGGGGTAGCCAAAAAAACCACTCTCCTGACAACTAAATAAATATCTTCTTCCTTTTACAGTTACCAAAATTCAGATGGGGTTTGGTTTTCTTTTGTATCCTTGTTAGTTTACCATTAAAAATCACTGCCAATCATGAAAACATCATGCAAAGCCTGAATACTGACTGAATTTGAAAGGTTCTCAAAATCAGAGGCATTTACAACGTGCTGGAATTAAGCCCACTTTACAAAGTCACAAAAGTAATCACCAATGGGATCTTACTATTTTTATGAGCATACAGCTGATGGGAGATGTGGGAGGTAGTAACACTGCAGATCATCGCCTGCTCTTTAGTCCCTTAATACTGAGGATGAGGGTGATGTGGTGATGAGTTGCTGAGAGGTTTCAGTGTGTGCTGTCTCAGCACAGACCCAGAAGGATGCAGATCCAAAGCTGCCTTCCCAGGGTCCCCTCCAAGTCCTCACCCAGCTGGCAAACTGGGGTTTGGGTGCATAATGCCTCCCAGACTGGTCTCTCTGAGCTGTTGAGTGACAGTCGCAGAAATCAGAATGGCTAAATTCAGTTCTTACGGTGTTTGTTCCTGTCTCAGCAGGAGGAAGAATGGAAATGTTGGAGTTTTCCATTCCTGAAGAGGTCAAAAACCTCTGCTGAGACATTTGAGCTGTGCTGTTTTAGAGGGAAAACCATAATTATCTGGATCAGTCTGAACTCCTGGTGTAAAGGACGAGTCTTGTACTTCACAAATCCTGGGGTCTGTCTTCTCCCTCTAGGATGAGGGAGCTCAGGTTGAGTTGGCTTGGCTTTTTGTCATCGCCATTTCAGTCATGAATTATGGCATCTCAGCCAGAGAAGAGACCGCAGTGCATCACGGATGACGTAGTCTAGTCGGAGGGCCCATCCAAGAGGACAGGGGATGAGCCATGGAAATGACAGCTCCAAGAAGCGTCAATGCAGATTGACCCAAAAATATATCACTTTGCTTCCCAGAGGCGGTTTAGAAAGGGCAAGGGGATTTGGTGAAAACAGCATTTCATCAAACTATATTTTGATAGAAAATATCCAATGTTTGTGTAAAATCGCCAATATCCGTGCAGACACTTGTCCTTGTGTTGGGCTGAAATGCTTGTCACTGCCTGCCGAAGGCCAATTAAAATGGAGGTCCAGAGCTTCAGTTCTGATGTTCCAAAAATATGGGCCAACAGTCAAAACCAGCCCTGGTCACCCTTATTATGCTGCGGTCATGTGAAAAGTAGCCAGAAATTTAGTAGCGAGCAGGAAAAACTTTCTCTCGTGTGCTTGGTTTTTTGGATGAGAGAATCAATCCAGGAAATCAGACTTGTGCAAACAAACCATGTTATTCCCAGAAACCCCCTTCCTTCTTCTGTCCAACCTTCTGAGTGATCTGAATCCCCAGGCTCACATCCAGAAGTTTTCCAGAGCTCTACCTAGCCAAGAGCATCAAGTCAAGGATGTGGTGGGGTCCCAGCTGCAGTGCTGGAGGAAAGCAAAGCCCTGGGCAGCGGTGAAGGCAGGTAACGTGGACCAGCCGTGATGCTGCTTGCCTCCAGCCCTCCCTGCTTTCTATTCTTTGGACTTTGCAGAGCTCCAGGCATGCTAGTCTGGATGAGCCTGGAGAGAGGATGGTGTTCCACAGGTAAAAGGTAGATGTCTTACCTGAGAAGGGTGTTCACTGATTATGAAGTCCCCAGCGCAACTCATCATACCTAAACTAACCCCCAAGTTAGGTCAAGTGAAGAGCTCTTTAACGACCCTGTTCCTCTTCATTGAATAAAAAAAATGGAGCATGAGGGGAGGCAGAGACTAGCTTCATGGAAAAACAAACAGGTAACTAAAGAGTTCTGTATGCTTAGGGGAGATTTCCATACATCTCCCCAAACTATCGCACTTTCCAGGGCCAAATCGAGACCAACAACTGACAAAAAAAAAAAAAAATCATTGCATTACGGTTCAAAACTGGAGATCATCATCCCAGGAGATCATCATCCTAGGAGATCATCATCCCAGACTGCTAACCCGTTCAGGAGACAGAGCTCACCTTTTTCTCAGTGTAACTGTCCCACTCCAGCACTTTCCTCTGATTTATCTGGTATAGACCTGGTACTTCTCTTCTTGTTCACCACCCTGAAAGCTTGTCCCTAAGCTTTTACATTCCAGCACAGAAAAGGCAAGTTGAGATACCTCTGCAGTAAGGTCACTGCAAAGTAACTTCCTCAATAACTCTGCCAGGACCCACGTATGGAAAACTTTATCTCCATGGGAGCAGAGACTGGGCGAGTCTCACCTGGGAAGGAAACTGGTTTGCACTGGGTTGGATGGAAGGTGCCTGTTCCTCCCCATCTTGTCTTTCTCTTTGTACAAGTTTGGAGCACTGGCAATTTGGATTCCAAGGGAGGGACAGTCCAGGGTGCTAGCCCAAATCCCAGCTCTGCCAGAGGTTTCCTGGCTGTTTTTTGACTAAGCACATGTCACTGCGTCTTCACTCAAGGAGAAATGAGTCTGATGCAGTGAGTCACAGGGGCTGGAATGTCCTTGTTGATGCAGTTTTCTGGGTAAAGAGTCTCACTACAGGAGCCTTCTCCTACACTAACGAACCCCACAGGTTTTGAGCCTGGTTGAAATTCCCTCTGTGGGATCCCAAAGGTCTTCCTTCAGCTATCAACTGTAACAAAAACCAAAATTATGAGACAAGAGGTTTGCTAAGCCCAGACAGACCAGTTATTGGATTAGCCTTTATGGTCAAGGCACAGACTGGAAGAAGCAGAGACAACAGCTCAGCAGCAGATTGAGCGATCAATGGTAATAAACAGCAGAAGCTCAGCTGATGGTCATAAACATAAACCACTGACCAAGCGGCAGGTGCCAGCTGACTTCCCCAGTGCAGATGTGTTGCACCTGAGAAGTAAAGGAGCTACCTGTCTGCACCGTAGGTCATCTGTGCATCTCTGAGCAGGTGAAAAATATTACTGTTAATACCATAGCACAGACCCAGGGCCGAGTTTCTTGTCTTAAGAACCATGGTCTGAGGTAATCAGATGATTTAATGGTTTAATTGAGTAGTTGTTTCTAACCATTGATCTGAAAGTGCTTTTGATAACCTTTGGATGCACCTACGAAATTTTCAGAGTATCAAAACAATGAGCAGTCATACTGCATAGCTCCAAAAGCCTGTCGATCAAGGTGTCCTGTCTTCAGTAGTTACCAACAGCAGACACAGACCTAATTTAATTTGAATGCAATTAAACAGAACCTCATGCGGTGATCCCATTAGCCAGCCAACCTGGAGCAAGCCCAGGGGTCCTCCAGCAAGGTCACAGCAGCGTGATTTCAATGAACATGATCCAAACCCAGGAGCTGATTTGGCCAAAGATGCTCTGGACTCTGAGAAAAGGACAAGAGCTTTGCTCACCTTCCACCTACTTCTGGCAAGAAGGCAGGGACCATGTGCAGCTCCTCTTGTATGTCCTTCCTGCAGTGAATGCAAAGGGAATCGCTCCCAGCAAGGAGCTTTCTTGCAAAGGGACCAGCTCACCAGGGCTGCCCTTTCCTGCCTGCCTGCACCAATTGCAGGGGAACAGGAGAGAGGACAAATTTCAGAGCATTTGCAGTCCAAGCATTTTGGTGCCCTGCTCCACCAGGACCTCACCACTTGTCCGAGGCCATCAGCGACGCAGGTAGCAAGGCGGCTGGAGCCCCCGAGCCTTGGAAACAGAGTTTCTCAATCCCGACTCGGAATGAAGGGGAGGAGGAAAGCTGAACGAAAATAAATAATTTCTGGCTCCTCTGAATCAAAGCTTGTTACAATCAAAACAGCCCTCCGTCTGCAGCCAAGGCCCTGGGGCCTCGTTTGTCAAAAATTATGTGTGTGCTAGAAGCCACAGGGAAAGTCTCTTCAACAGAGAAGACCCTCCTGGTGTCAAAGGGAGCTGGGGAATGCTTTAAATCCTCTATCTCTGTCCCAGGCTCTCCTGGAGCTTGTGTGGACTCTTTGTTCGGCATTCAGCCCGGAGTGGGTTAATCCTCCAGCGCTTGCTGCAGAGCTCGTAGCAGACCCTGCCCGTGGGAATGACAGAATGCCCAGAGGGAAAGGAGTATAAGGAAATGAGGATTTGCGGGATAAATTGAAACGGGAAGTGGACAAGAGAGCATTGAAGGAGACTGGTTGCAGAAACCCTCCACACAAACGCAGGCAAGGAGCCCTGATTTTGGTTTTTGATAGAGTGGCGCAAGCGCTACTGATTTCAAGGGAATTATTCCTGATTTACAACAACATAAATGAGATTCGAAGCAGGTCCTCTGCTTTCAGGAAGCTTATACACTTAATGTTGTCCGTCAGCCTCTGTGTGTGTGTGTGCATGCGCATGTAAACATGCGTGTTTGTACAGACAGCAGTTAACACAAGAAACCAGAAGTCCCGGTATGAGAAGGTGAAGATATCTGGGATTACTCCCCCAAAAGGCACTCATTTGTGCTGAATATCTGGATTCGATATTTTCCTCTTTCGAGGATACAGGCTTGCAAGCTCCAGTTTTGCTTGACGTCCTCCAGCAGCTGTCTGCTCAGGGCTGCTTTTATCGTGCAGGTATTTGTGAGCGGCTGTGCAACACCGCTTCTTGCAGGGATGTCCTTTTGGGTAAGAGCTGTGTCCTGGTTCTCCAGGGAATCTCAAGAACAGGTCCTTTCCCCCTGTGTGCCAATGCTAGTGGGGAATCTGCATGGAAGTCGCTTTCACAAGGAGGATGGAGCAGCAGTTTTGCCAGTGCCAGAGACCCCCAGGTGCAGCCATCGCTCCAGAAATGCCAGGCAAACATCCTTGACCCACTGGCTTTGCTAAGAGGTTGGAGAGGAGAGAATGCATAGAC
>Ga0181612_172578_pt1 | contig 10520 bp, 7 predicted proteins | sample HoacroProtozoa21_FD_119630 | JGI IMG/M metagenome (GOLD analysis project Ga0181612, IMG submission 119630) | Hoatzin crop microbial communities from Cojedes, Venezuel. Combined Assembly of Gp0051906, Gp0051904, Gp0051908
ATGCTTTATATGTGTGTCTTTTACTTCTATTTTGTAATCAACTAAGTTGAATTCTTCGTCTAATTCATCATTTACTGTAACATAAAAATCATCTGCTTTTTCATAACCTTCAGTTGTATTTACTTGAGAAAATCTGTATGTTCCATATGGTAAGTCTATTATTCCACAGCCTGATTCATCTGTTACTATAGTTTCATATAAATTGTTGTTTTCATCATATATATTCCACATAATGTTAGCCTCTTGTTTTAAATCATCACCAAAACCATATTTTTTATTGATAGTTACTTTTTTACTGATTACTTCATCTTCTAAGTTAAGATTTACGTTAGTATTGTTTTTAGAAAGGGTAATTTCATATACTTCGTTATTTAATTTGTAACCAGTAGGTGCTTTTAATTCTTTAATGTAATATTTTCCAAAATCTAAGTTGTCAATTGAATAGGTTAGAGTTTCGTCGAATATTACTTTTTTAATTAGTTCATTATTTGAATTATATATTCCATATTCTGCACCAATTAGACTTGCTTGACCTAGTGCTTCTTTTGATTTAGTTATTGAATCAACTTTATTTAGAGTAATTTTAGTATCTAACATATAAACTGTAACTGTTGCGCCTTGTGACTCTAAATCTCCGACTTTTGCTAAATCCTGTCCATCATTTGTCTCATAGAAAATACTCGGTTTGTTATAGAAATTATCTTGTTTTGTTAAATCAATTGTATTTACACCTTTTGATAAATTAGTCATAATTAATTTGTTTTGACTTATTTCTGCATTATTAGAGTTAACTATGTAATTAGAAATAGTATTATTTTCATCAGTTAATTCAATTGTTTCTCTTGTTGAAAAATAATATGTACCACCTTCAAATGATGGAGATGATTTATAATTTTCAACTAAATCATTTAGTTCTTGAATTTCTGATTCATATGGATAAACTGCTTGACCACCGGCAGTATAACTTATATAGAAATTATCTTCAGGTAATGCAGTTTGCCATATCAATAGTTGAGTTATTGCATACCATTTGTCACTAGTATGCTCCTTGTAACCATATCCAAAGTGAGCAATTAATTTTATTTGTTCTATTTGGTCGCTAGTTAAATCACTTGGATTAAATACTTCTTCGTAATTTGAATATTCACTAAATACATTAAATGGTTCTAAACAATATGCAAAACTTGAGTCACTTGAATCCCTTATAAATCTTGCTTTAATGTAGTATATTGTTGAATCATTGTTTCTTTGTTTATTTAGCCAAATATTATCACTTAAGTATTCTCCTTCATAAAATTGATTTGATGCATTAGTATTAACATATAAAAACATGAAACATAATACAAAAAGACAAAAACATAAAATTTTTTTCATACTGAACCTCCTTTCAGCGATAAAATACTACCACTTTACATAAAAAAACACAAAAAGGAGATTTTTAAAATTCAAGGCGTTTTTTGCCCGAAAAAGTGCAAAAAAGGGCCTTTTTTGCATAAATTCACCTAAAAAAGTGCTTGAATTTTAAAAATTCACTTTTTTTCAAAAAAATTGCAATTTTTTTGCTTAAGTTAGCAAAAATGTTAAAAGTATACAGAAATTCTAACGTATGGAGCACAAAATTTAAAAAATATTGATTTGTACAATATTTTGTCAATTTACATATAAATTTTGTAAATTTATTGTAAATTTTACTACGTAATAGTAAACTTGACTAAAAGGTAGGGATGAATATGAAAGATTTTTTAGAAAATGTAAAAGCAAAAGTTAAAAGTATAAGTTTTAATGAAAAAGAAAGAAAATTTATTGTAACATCTTTATGTGTATGGGGAGTTGTATTAATTGGCGCAGGATCTTCAATTAGATCTAATACTCCATTAAATACTCAAGTAACAAAAAAATATAGTATTAGTATTTCGCAGAAGAAAGTAGCTCAAGTTGCGACAAACGAATTAGTATTAAAAAATGTTACTCAAACACAATATACTGCTTTATCATTAGATGTAAAAGATTATTTAGAAAATCCTGATTCTATTGAAACAAGTGTAATTAATGCATTAAAGTTAGATACTTCAAAAGTTAATATTAATGAAGTAGGTACTTATACATATAAAATATCTTATAAAAAGAAAACATTTACTGGAACTGTTGTTGTTAAAGAAAAGACTTTACCTAGTGCAACATTTACATTAAAGAATTTAGAAGTTAAAGTGGGTTCTGCCTTAAGTCAAAATGTTTCAAGTTATGTAGAAGAAACATTATCTGATGAAGTATTAAATAATGTAACATTAGATTTAACTACTGTTGATACTACTAAGGAAGGTAATTATCAATATACGTTAACTTATGATAAACAAACATATACTGGAACAATTATTGTTCAAAAAGAAGGAGCAACTGTTAAGACTAAGGATGCTACAAGTGAAGAAACTGAAGAAGAAAAAGAAGAAGAGAAAGTTGAAGAAAAAAAGGAAGTTGAACAAACTCCAATTATATTAGGAAATTAACTATTAAAAAAACACTTGCTATATGGCAGGTGTTTTACTTTACATTTATTATTTTATTATTAATTACATCAATGTTTTCATAATTTGGTTTTTTTGGTAATCCTGGCATTTGTACAATACTTCCAAGTAGTACTGTAACAAAGCCTGCTCCATTATATAAAACAACATCTTTTACAGTTACTTCAAAGTTTTTAGGAGCACCTAATTTTTTAGGGTCATCTGATAAAGAATATTGAGTTTTAGCAATACATATTGGGTATTTACTAATTTCTGTTTTTTCTAATTTGTTTATTATTTCAAGTGATTCACTTGTATAATTTACTTTTTTTGCTCCATATATTTTTGTTGCGACTATATTTATTTTTTCTTTAAGTGATAAATTATAATCATATAATTGTTTAAATTTATTATCATTTTTACATATATTAATTAGTTTGTTTGCTAAATCAATGGCACCACTTGATCCATTAATATAAGATGAACATATTGAAAATTCAACATTTTTATTCTTACAAAAATCTTTTACTATTTTGATTTCATCATCTAAATCATTATCATATTTATTTAGTGTGACAACTATATTATTAGAGTATAGTTTCATATTATCTATATGTTTTTCTAAATTAGAAAGTCCTTCTTTTAATGCATCATAGTTTTTTTCATAAATGTTTTCAGTTTTAACTCCGCCATGATGTTTAAGTGATTTAATTGTTGCAATTAATACACATGCATCTGGCTTTTTATCTAAGTTGGTTGACTTTATATCATAAAATTTTTCTGCACCTAAGTCTGATCCAAATCCTGCTTCTGTTACAACATAATCTGCAAGTTTTAGTGCAGTATTTGTTGCGATTATGCTGTTGCAACCATGGGCTATGTTTGCAAATGGCCCACCATGAACAAAGCATGGAACTTTTTCGTTTGTTAATACTAAATTTGGCATCATAGCATTTTTTAATATTGCAAGCATTGCTCCAACTACTTTTAAGTCTTTAGCATATATAAATTCATCATTTTCATTATATCCAATAACTATGTTTTCAAGTCTTTTTCTTAAATCATCTAAATTTTTTGCTAAACAAAAGATTGCCATAATCTCACTTGCTGCAGTAATTGTAAATGATGTTTCAAAATCTTGGGTTAAAACATGCCTTAAATATCTATCATTTACATCTAAACATCTTCTAAATGTAACTTTTTTAATTTTTAATTCATTTCCTTGATATATATGATTATATATGGCTGATACAAGCAAGTTGTTTGCTGCTTCTATTGCACTAAAATCTCCAGTAAAGTTTAAATTTATTTCATCACTTGGTTCAATGTATGCTTTTCCACCACCTGTTGCACCACCTTTTTGCCCAAATACTGGCCCCATTGAAGGCTCTCTTAGGCATCCAACTACATTTTTATCTAATTTACTTAATGCATTAATTAATCCAATTGTAGTGCAAGTTTTGCCTTCACCATATATAGTTGGAGACATTGCTGTAACTAAAATTAATTTTCCTTTTTTTTTGCTTTTTATATTATTGTAGTTTACTTTAACAATATCTCTTCCATACATATATATATCTTCTTCATTTATATTTAATTTTTTACATGTATCTAATATTTCCACATAAATCACCTCTGATATAATTCTATCAATATTTGAATAGTTTGTAAATTAATACTATTGTATAACAATATGTTTTCTAAGATTTTTATCTTCGCAGATTTGAAGTGAAGGTTCCGCAAATTTGAAATCAACATTATTTAATGCTTTAAAATCATTAATATTTTTAATTATAAAATTCTAGTTACGTGATATAATTTTATTGATAGGAGGGTTTTATGACAAAGGGAGATAAATATACTAAGGAAATATTACAAAGAATATTAGATGAAGGGTGTTTAGATAAAAATCCTAGACCACATTATGAAGATGGAACACCTGCTCATACATTAAGTGTTAATCATGGTATGTGCACTTATGATATTGATAAGAACGAATCGCCTATGATTACACTAAGACCAATTGCGATAAAAAGTAGTATTGGTGAAATGCTTTGGATTTATCAAGATGAATCAAATGATTTAGATAAATTAAGAGAAAAATATAAAGTAACATGGTGGGATGACTGGGATATTGGCAATAGAACAATTGGAAGTGTATATGGAGAAACTGTTAGAAGACATGAACTTGTTAAAAATTTAATAAAAGGATTAAAGGAAGATCCTGATGGAAGACGTCATATAATGTGTTTATGGCAAGAAGATGATTTTAAAGAAAAACATGGATTAAAACCATGTGCATTTATGACAATGTGGAACGTAAGACACGAGAAAAATGGTAAAGATTATTTAGATATGTGCTTAACTCAAAGATCTTCAGATTTTGCAACAGCTGGATGTATAAATCAAATGCAATATTTAACTTTACAATATATGATAGCAAGACATTTAGGATATGAAGTTGGAAGATTTACATGGTTTTATAATAATATTCAGATATATGATAGACATATAGAACAAGCAAGAGAGTTAATTAATAGAGAGCCTGTTGAATGTTCTCCTAAAATAGAATTAAATCCAAATAAAAAAGACTTTTATGAATTTGGAGTGGATGATGTTAAACTTGTTGATTATCCAAAAGAATTAATAAAAACAAAAAATCCACAATTAAAATTTCCACTTGGTATATAAACATGATATAATAATTTCAAGGAGTTTTTATGAAACAAGAAATTTTACATTCAGGTTTAATAGTATTTGTAACGTTAGTTGTAAGTGCAATAATAATGATTTTTATGAAAAAGATTGCATTTCATATAGGTGCAGTTGATGTTCCAAATAAAAAAGAAGGACATAGACATTTACATACTAAGGTAACACCAAAATTAGGTGGTGTTGGAATATTTTTAGCATTTTTAGTAGGTTACATGTTATTTGGAGAGCAATCAATGCAGATGAATGCTATACTAATAGGTAGTTTTATAATGGTTTTAACAGGGATATGTGATGATATAAAGGAAATTAAGCCATATCATAAACTGGCAGGGCAGTTTATTGCGGCATGTGTAATAGTATTTTATGGACATATTTTATTAAGTGATTTAACTGCATTTGGTTTTTCTATAGATTTTGGAATACTTGCTTATCCCATAACAATATTATTTATAGTAGCATGTTCTAATATAATTAATTTAATAGATGGACTAGACGGACTATCTGGTGGAATTTGTTCAATATTTTTCGCAACAATTTCTATAATTTGTTTATTTCAAGGAAGATATGGAACACTTGTTATGATATTATCATTAATAATGCTTGGAGCAACACTTGGATTTTTAATACATAATTTTTATCCAGCAACTATTTTCGCAGGAGATTGTGCAACGTTTCTTGGATTTATAATATCAGTTATTACTTTACTTGAATTTAAAGGGCCTGCACTTATTTCGTTTTATGTTCCTGTTATGATTTTAGGTATACCTATATTGGATACATTATTTGCGATAATTAGAAGACTACTAAAAAAACAAAGTCCATTTAAAGCAGATAGAAAACATATGCATCATCAACTATTAAAAATGAATTTATCACAAAGAAAAGCAGTACTTATAATGTGGGGAATTAATGCATTATTTGCACTTGCTTCAATATTTTATATATTAGAAGATCCTAAAATAGGTATTATAATATATATAGTAATATTAATTATAGTTTTATGGTTTGTATTTAAGACAACTATAATTACTGATAAAAAGCCTAAGTTATTTAAGAAAAATGCTAAATAGTAATTTTTCTTTTTTCTTGTAGAAATAATTATAAAATGCTATACTAATATTAAGAAGGAGATGATGTAATTGAAAACAATTATACATGGAAATAAAATTAAAATTACACAAGCAATGAAAGATTACATAGAAGAGAAAATTTCTAAACTTGATAAGTATTTTGAAAATAGTGATTCTATCGAGGCAACAATTAATGTTAAAGTAAACAAAAATGATCAAATAGTTGAAATTACTATTCCACTAAAAAATGTTATATTAAGATCAGAAGAGAAGAAAGATGATTTTTATGCGGCAGTTGATAAATCTATTGATAAATTAGAAAGACAAATTAGAAAAAATAAGACTCGTATGATGTCTAAAAAAGTAAAAAATGTTGATGATTTTATATTTGATGAAATAAAAGATTCTAAATTAGAAGAAACAAGAAAAGTTGTTAAAAGAAAAACTATAAGTCCTAAGCCTATGAATGAAGAAGAAGCTATACTTCAAATGGAATTATTAGGACATGAATTTTTTGTATATATTAGTGATGTTACAGATAAAACTTGTGTAGTTTATAAAAGACATGATGGAAATTATGGAATTATAGAGCAAGATTAAGAATAATATTAGAACATTTGATGATTGCTGAAATGTTTCTATAAAAGAAAAAAATAAGTGTTACTGTTAAAGATAGAAAAAGTATTTGGTTAATAAAACCATTACTTTTTTAATTTACATTAATAAAAAAATATTTTATAATTATATTAATAAATAAAGGAGTTTTTATTATGTCAAAGAAAAAAAATACAAATAAAAAAGTAAAAAAGAAAAATAATATTAATTATAGTAAATTAAATAAAAATAAAAATAATTCTAATGTTAAACAAGATAAATTAACTATGGCAGTAGATCAAGCATTAAAATTAACTAATCAAAAAATTGATAGTAAACAAAAAGAATTAATTATTCAAATATTTAAATTTGTAGTAGTAGGTGGAATCGCAACTATAATTGATTGGACAATATATACAGTGTGCTGCAGGGTATTAAATATTTATCCGTTAATTTCTAATATAATATCGTTTTCTATATCAGTAATTTATAATTATTGGGCAAGTTGCAAATACGTATTTAAAGTAACTAAGAATAAATCAAAGAAAAGATTATTTATAGAGTTTTTTGTCTTTGCTATACTTGGATTTTTATTAAGTGAGTTATTATTATGGATATTCTTTGAGAAGTTAGGCTGGGATGAATTATTAGTTAAGATTTTCTCAACTGCTATTGTTATGGTATTTAATTTTATTACAAGAAAGATTTTTTTAGAAGATAAAAATTAGATTATATAAATTAGGGGGTAAGAAAATATGCATAGAAAAGATGTAGACGTAAATTTACTTAGTCCTATGATGAAACAGTATATAGATATTAAAAATAAATATGAAGACTCTATTGTCTTTTTTAGACTTGGAGATTTTTATGAAATGTTTTTTGAAGATGCTATAGTTGTATCTCACTTATTAGAATTAACTTTAACTGGTAAACAAGCTGGATTAAAAGATAGAGTTCCTATGTGTGGTATACCATATAAAGCATATTCTAGTTATGCATTTGATCTTGTTGATAAAGGATATAAAGTTGCGATATGTGAACAATTAGAAGATCCTAGATTAACAAAAGATATGGTTAAAAGAGATGTTGTTCAAGTTTTAACTAAAGGAACTAGATTAGATAATCAAATAAGTTCTAATACAAATAATTATATCGCAAGTATCTATTTTTACAATAATATATATATTATTAGTTTTTGTGATGTATCAACTGGTGATATTTATGCATGTATTCAAGAAGATAATATTGATGAAATAGTAAAATATGCAATTAAGAATAACTTTATAGAAGTAATTGTAAATAATGATATAGATAGATTATTAGTAAGTAAATTAAGAGATAATTCTATAGTTGTTACAATTGTTGAAGATGATATTGTTGATATAAGTTATAGTTATATTTATAATGATTTAGATGATGATAGATTAGTTGTTGGAATAAAGCATTTACTTTCTTATATTATAGAAAATAAAAAAGGAGATTTACATCATTTAAAGAAAGCAATTAAATTACTTGGAAAAGATTATTTAAAATTTGATTCAAATACATGTATTAATTTAGAGTTAACTAAAACAATTAGAACTAATCAAAGAGAAAATTCACTTCTTTGGTTACTTGATAAATGTAAAACTGCAATGGGTTCAAGATATTTGAAAAAAACTATAGAAAATCCATATAGAAATAAAGATAAGATTGAAAAAAGATTGGATTTTGTAGAATTATTATCACAGGAGTTTATGTATAGAGATGATTTAATTAAATCATTAGATGAAGTATATGACTTGGAAAGATTAGTATCAAGGATTGTATATGGTAATATGAACGCTAAAGATATGCTTCAATTAAAAAATTCTATAAAAGAATTTCCAAATATAAATAATATTTTATCTAATTTGAATTATAAAGATAAATTAGTTGAATTAAATGAAGTATATGAATTATTGGATAAATCAATATTAGAAGATGCTAGTTTAAATTTACATGAAGGTAATTTAATAAAAAAAGGTTATAATAAAGATTTAGATGAATTAAAAGAATTATCTAGTGGATCAAAAGATTTTATATTAAAGATGGAACAGGAAGAAAGAGAAAAAACTGGTATTAAGAATTTGAAAGTTGGATATAATAAAGTATTTGGTTATTATATAGAAGTTACTAAAAGTCAATTGGGTTTAGTAAAAGATGAATATAATTATATAAGGAAACAGACTTTATCTAATTGTGAAAGATTTATTACTCCAAGTTTAAAAGAAAAAGAAAATATAATTTTAGGTGCAGAAGAAAAAATAGTAAATTTAGAGTATAAATTATTTATGGATATAAGAGAAATAGTTAAAAGATATGTTAAAGACTTACAAGAAAACGCTAAAGTTATAAGTGAAATTGATATGCTTCAGTCATTTTCTATAGTATCTGATTCAAATAATTTTGTAAGGCCTAAATTTAATAATGATAATGTAATAAATATTATTAATGCAAGACATCCATGTGTTGAAATAAAATTAAAGGATAAGTATGTTAAAAATGATATTATTATGGATGAGAAAACACGAGTTTTATTAATAACTGGACCAAATATGGCAGGTAAGTCAACATACATGAGAATGCTTTCAATTATTGTTATTATGGCACAGATGGGCTGCAATGTACCTGCTGACTCATGCAATATACCTATATTTGATCAAATATTTACAAGAATTGGTGCAAGTGATGATTTAATTGGTGGTAAATCTACGTTTATGGTAGAGATGCAAGAAGCTGAATATGCAATAGAAGAAGCAACTCAAAATAGTTTGATATTATTTGATGAATTAGGTAGAGGCACCGCAACATATGATGGTATGGCACTTGCTCAAGCAATATTAGAGTATATTCATAATAAGATAGGTGCAAAACTCATATTTTCTACACATTATCATGAATTAACAAGTTTAGATAATGATTTAAAATATTTAAAAAATGTGCATGTTAGTGCAAAAGAAGAAGATGGCAATGTTGTTTTTTTACATAAAGTATTAAATGGACCAAGTGATAAAAGTTATGGAGTAAATGTTGCAAAACTTGCAAAACTACCTGAAAGTCTAATAAATAGAGCAAATGAAATATTAAATATATATGAAAATGATAACAAAAAAACAAAACAAATTAGTTTGTTTGATGAACAAATAAATGATGAAGAAAAAGAAGAAAATAACAAATTAACACAAAAAGAAATTAAAATATTAGATGAAATAAATAATATAAATCCAGTTGAAATGACACCCATTGAGGCAATAAACTTTTTATATAATTTAAAAAAAGATATGAAAAAAGAAGACTAATTTTTAGTTTAAATTAATGCAAATTTATAAAATTCAAGAGATATTTCCCTTGAATTTTTAATTTCTAATATCATTTTAATTATGAATTAAAAAAAATGGTGATTTTAACTCCTGAATTTTAAAAAAGTCCAATTTAAAAATAGCATTGACTAATAAAATTATTTAGTTAAACTAAGTCTTTAAGGAGGAAAAATCATGCTAAAAAAAGATATTTTATTAGACGGATATGATTATTTAGATGCAACAAGTGATGTTGTATTTAAAAAGTTATTAACTAGTGATAATGCACATGTTTATTTATGCACTTTAATTAGTAAAAT
>Ga0181612_113887_pt1 | contig 10519 bp, 2 predicted proteins | sample HoacroProtozoa21_FD_119630 | JGI IMG/M metagenome (GOLD analysis project Ga0181612, IMG submission 119630) | Hoatzin crop microbial communities from Cojedes, Venezuel. Combined Assembly of Gp0051906, Gp0051904, Gp0051908
TCAAACATTCATCAGTCCAGGCAAGGCTGTCATGGCTAGCAACTGTTTTTGGAACCACAGATATTTATGTATTATGTATTGCTATCAATCACAGCAGAGGTATCACCATTTTTTGTGCTCAAAAGAAAACAGGTACACACATGTCCTTTATCATTCTCTTCTCTTTTGATGCTGCTTCTCACATAAAGGAACTGCTACTTTCATATCTTAGCAACTGGTAGTATGAAGTATTAGAAACCACTCTGGCCTGCCTAGTCAGAAATTCAAGCTGAATTTCCCAGACATCAGAAAATAAAGTACTGTAGAAGATTCTTTAAATGAGGAATTGCAGAGACAGAAATCCAAAGCCAGGTGGAGATGGAGATTGAAAAGTTTATAAAGGGATTTGGCAAAGTACTGCTGACTGCAAGAGCATACAGCGGGACACAGAGATGACAGAGACCTTCTCTAATTACATAATTATTATATGCATTCCTAAATATCCTGTTACACTAGCACCTTGGTGCTATCTTCATCCTCGAGTTTGTGCCTTCCCTGCACGGCGCTTCTGCGTGGAAAAACGCTGACAGCTACGGACATGCCCCTCTGCATGCAGACCTTGAGTGCAATCGAAAGCACCCCACGCCTCCAGAGCAGCCACCGCCCTGTGTCCCTGCATCCCCATATCCCCGCGTCCCCGTGCCCGGCCATGACGCTGGCAGAGCTGGCAATGGGGCTGCCCGCCCACAGCTCGCTCCCTGGGCAGCCCCGAGGGCCGCACACCGCTCTTGGGAGAAGCCGGGTGTTCTCTGCACAGATAGCCTTAATCAGCAACATCAGCACTCATAATCAATAACAACAGCTCAAGTAATACCCAGCTATAACAGTGCCATAAACAGAAATCAAATGCTTTCATATTAGCACAATTAAACTGTAGATAATAAAGAGTCTCTTAAGCCATCACTGTGGCATTCGAAATAGATTACTAAAACTTGAAATAGACTTTATTTGATGTGGGCTTTATCTTCCAACACACGGTGTTTTCAGATCTTTGCAGTACTTGCAAAAGCACCGCCAAACCTGCTTACTATCAACCTGAGCAGTGCTACCATAGCCACTAGTAAACCGAAGGCTTCATAGCAGCCTCCAGTACAGCAGACTGCGGGACGGGGCAAACAGGAGAACGAACAGTAGCCTTCCAGCAGAGAGTTTCAGGAGGGATAATGGGATAGCATAAGCCAATAGGAAATCATCTACGTTTTAAAACCAAATCAACAACTGGCCAACCTCCTAAAATGAACAGCTAGTCTTTTTTTCTAATGAACTAGTCATGAGGCTTTCTACTGATTTTTTTTAATGTCAAATCTCTGGGTTACACATAACCATATTATACAAGGAAATCTTTTCTACATTGATCACTTCTTTTTTCTTTTTTTTTTTTTCTAAAAGAGCAGGTTTTATTGCTCTTGAGTAGATAGGAGATGTGGTTTCACCCCTAGACAGTGAAACTAGAATATCAGCATAATCCTTCTTAATGCTTTCTTTGCTACTTTAGCTGTGTAATCGTTTCCAAAAATATGTGTGTGACTAGGGATCCAAGTGAGCTTAACAACAGCTCCAATCGATTTCAATTGTTCACATAGCTGTACGACTTAAGAATAAATCCTTTATCCTTATTTGGATTGCTAACCGAGACCCAGTAAAATCCTGTAGGATTTTATCTGTTTGTGTGAGACTGCCTCCTGAGTAAAATTAACCTGACAGTTTAAAGCTGGGATAATACAATTACCTAGAGCTAGATCTTGCCGCCCTACTTGCATCTGTGAGCACACAAAAAAACTCAGGAAGCATTGAGTAACCCACAGGAAAAAAAAATCCAACCAGTGCAATGAGGGGATACATAAATTAGCGTTTCCAAATTTACACTGCCCAAGTTGATGGGAACTTCCACAGGAGCATAACTAGGCCTCTAGGCAATTTGCATTCTTTGCCAAAATTAAAAGATGAGTAGACTGCCAGCACAATATTAATGTTAATATACCATACCCATGTAATTAAAGACAATTCTTAGACAGCAATTTTTAGAATATTACAAGGCACAGATGAAGGGGAGAAGCAATTTCAACTGACAGGTTATTGATTCACGTAATTTTAACTACACCAACATATACCAAAGTATTCAGTACTGGTGACACTACCACTATGTCATCACAGTCGACAGGTACAAATAAAACACCGGGAGCCAAAAAGTTTAGCTTTCTATTTGTCATGGAAAATGCAAACTATTATTCTCATTTAGAGTGTTTCTTGATCCCGAAATGTATGTTGTGTTGCGTTGCACACCTGACCTCCCACAAGGCTTCTTTCTGAGAAGAAAATGAGGTCTTCCCACCTGTCATGCTAGCGCATACCATTAGGCTCCCAGCGTAATATAAGGCTAGACTGAAAGTATTTTGCCAAGTCATGCCAAAATACCAGTGCTTAAACACTTTCTATAAGAAATTGCATAGATGAGGCAAAGAAAAGGTGGCTATTATCAACAAATTGCTTCAGCTATGAAAGAGATACCAAATACATTTATTGATATCAGGTTTAACTGTTTGGCTTGATTGGGGGCAAGTATTTGTTACATCCCAAAACCACTGCTCAAGGCTTTAAAAGAACCATGACCTTTGGTATAGATATTTCCATTGCTCTGAGGTGGTCTGTCTTAGTTCTTGGGAAAAGAATAAGCTCTTGCAACACTGTGCTACACTTCTCAACCTCAGCAGGCTTCCACATTGCTTTTCAGCTAAAGCAGACTAAGACCAAGGTGATTTTTCAGCTGTTTCTTCAGTTTATTCCCATGACCTTCAAAGTACTTCATCCTGTTTTCCCAAGTGATCCAGTACTGATGACTCCCTTTCAAAGGGTTTTCCAGGAGATGTTTGATAGCAGAGTTCTCTACAGTATGAAATGATATATTAGCAGCACAAAACCTCTGCAAGTGAAGAAATTTCTGCTGTATGGTGCATTTTTTTCTATCTTTACAGAAAATATCTCTTCTGACATTCCTTGCTTTTCCTACTATAAATTTAACATAGAGTTACTTACACCTATACAAACCTTCTCAAGATGTATTACATAATTTGTTTTTCAGTGGGTCTTCAGGACCAGATACCAGTTTCATGGACTGTCCACGTTGCCTCCTTTGTATTTATATTTGCGTTTATGTTCCCTGTGTGCTTTCTTTTGAAGACACTATTGTTTTTACTTCAGTGGCACTGCTATCTTGGACACCTGCAGTTCTACTGCTGGCCTATATCTCTATATTTCCTTTCTGCCTGTTTACAATAGAAGAATAATTCTGGAGATAGTGAGAGAACCTCTCAATCTGGCGTACTTTCTCCCAGTTTGCAATATAATTTGTATGATGTAAAGTCCCACTACAGTTAAGTATGTTTTTATGACCAATTTGCAAGACATTTAGGTAGATGATGTTCTGTGATGGCTGGCTATATATATCTAAATATATATCATAAAATAGGCTTCAGATGCTGCAGTTATAATAAAATTACCAACGTACAGTTCATCTCCCTTTTGTGCATCCATTTGCAGTTACTGACATATGCACTTCTGAGTATTAAGTTTAAACTTAATTATTTAATAATATATAATACAATGCTTTGATGTACGTTCTATGTACACCTGAGTTTAGGACTATAATGTAATAATAAATCAATTTTTTCAAAAAAAATGATATGGATTTAATTTCAAACAACCATGTATTTGTCAATGCAGGATAGAAATTACATTCAAGAAGACCAAAATAGCAATTTTTTTGTGTCTATCAGGAAGTTACAAGGTGAGTGACCACATGGCATGTAAAGGATTGGAGTACCAGGCCCTTTGTCTTTTTTTAAAGAAGCGTGTGTATTGTCCTAATCATTTCATTCCTTTTTTCCTGATGATTTTATAGTCCCAGATCTTATAAACAAAGCTCATTTTATATGAGAAGCAGAGCATAAAAATCTATATGGGAACTGCATATTCTTCCATTTAGTAAAAAAAAATTCAGTGTATGCTGTTCTAATGATTTGAGATGGAATTTAAGAAACTGATTAAATCCAACCTCTCTTCTTGATGTGAGAAGCTTACATTAACCACCACGGTAGAAGTAATTTAATATTTAATGGTTTTCTTCTGTTTTAGAGATGTTTTGAGAATTTCATTTTTCCTAGTGTCAGAGGAAACAGAAATAAATCCTATAAACTGGCTATAATAAACCAGCAAGAGTTTCCACTATGCCTGCAACATTTATCTGGGACAGTTACTTTCCTTACTGGCAGAAGTTTTACGATTCATGTCATTTATTACACCAGAGTTTTACTGTGTAGTGGTATTGCACACTGCAGAAAAGGCCACAATATGCATGTGGAGGGAAGAAATCCGCCTGGGCATTCCCTGACGGTGCCCTTAACTCACAGCACCCTAGCAAAGAGCAGGTTTTTCACTGCCCTGAGGGAAGTTAGGCAGCCTGCTTCCCCACCCAGCAGCCACCCAGGCACCCAGAGGATGCACAAATGTATCCAGTGTTCCCGCAACACTCCCACCTACGTCTAGTCTGCCCCTGCTCCCACCGGAACCCCTGAAAAGGAAGGTTTATTTAAGGCAGCACAAACCCTGGGAAGGAACATGAACTTTGGGGGAAAAAAAAATAAATAAAAAAATCAGTGCTGTATTTAACTTTGCTTTCTTTTGTGTTTGATTCATACAACGCTTCTGGCCAGGAGCCAGCGAAAAGTCAGTGTTGACAGAGGAGAATGGTTTGTGGTCCACCACAGCATGTTCCCTCTTCCCCATTTGAAATTTGACCTTCTGCCTCCTAGGGCAGGCACTGAACCAGCCCGCGGCCAAATTGGGACACAAAGCTTCCAGCCTGGAAGGAATGTTATCCCATAAAGCAGGTGGTTAGAAAACCTGCTTGTGCCCTTATTTCTGCATCTACATTCACTCTTTTTGCACATCAGTCAGATCGCACTCCGCAGAAGAGATAAGCCATGGATCTCAGTAGGACTTTGGCATAAAAATGAAGGTACCATTATGCAAGCTCTTTTTAACATTTCCTTTCCACCTAGTAGATTTTATGTTGCCATCTTGTCAGAACATGGCTTGGCTGACTGCAATGTGCTGTACAACTGAGGAACGAGGGCTATCTGTTCTTAGACAATACAAACTAATCCAGAACATAGGAACCCATCTCCTCGCCCGATAGTGAACACCAAGAATCCTCTCCTTTGGGTCTCACCTCATGAGACTGATGATATCCTTGGCCAAGTCTTCTCTGCTGCCTAGAAGCAGTAGCTGAGGAATGAGACTCCACGGAGCAGAGCCCTACAGTCCAGCAAATGTGGCATTGCCATTGCTAGTAAGAGCTCACAACCTTTGTATTGGGTCTGCAAAGCCTTGGAGCTAGGACATGTCAGGATGGCTTTATTTGGATTGTCTTGGCCTGCCTGAAGCTTTGTTTTAGCTAGCTGAGCAGTAACAGCAAGTATTTACTTGCCAGGTGAATATTATTTCATTTATTTAAGATTTAGCTTAGCTTTGTAGGTTTGTGTATTATAGTGCCTATTGTTATAATACTTTAGAGATTTCTGTATATTATAGATAGTAGAGGAGAAGTAGTTATTTTGTGTAGAGGCAGCTATGACCTAGACTAAAACTAGTGTAGAGGATTATACAAGTAACAGATTTTAGCAGAGGCTTTGTAAGTGTGGAGACAGGATGAAACCAGAGGCTCCTAGGCTATCAACAGATCACTAACGATCAATTACTGGTCATTAAGCCCTTAGGAGGCCAGTAAAACTGGCTCTAGAGATAACAAAGGGAACAAAGAACAAATATTCAACACATGTAATTAAAACACACTATATATAGTATATTCAGATATAAAGTGGAATTGTGGACCAATGAAGAAAGAGGAACGTGTAGTACGTGCTAAGAAACATATAAAAATAGCCCCAAGCAGATCCTGGAGTAAGGTGTAAGAAATCCTCAGCAACACTATATTTCTTCCAGTGAAGAACTCGGGACATTAACAGCTCACCATAACCCTCTCCCCTGCTTCTTGAGGACCAACGGAAGGGTAAGCATAACACCGAAGAAAGGGGTAGACACAAGCAAATTGGTGTGTAGAAGTTTCAATTGCATCATGACTGGGAGTAAGCTATAATAACTGGAAAATTTGGAGTGTTGGTTTTCTCAAAATGGGACTAATAATAACTCTTTGATTAGACTGCTAATACCTTAATTAATTCTTGGATTGATATGTAAGGTTTAGGGTTTTAGTCCACACAAATTGCATGGTGTGTTTTGTTTGATGTGTTTTGTACCCATGAAGCTTAGTTCTAATTGTGGATGGAACACAAAAACACATTAAGAAAGTTGTTGTTCCCAGGAGCATATGGTCTACACGATGACAAAAAAATACCAAGTGCATGAGACAGAAGTTGAAGTATGAGTTAGTACTAAACCAAGGATATTATCTACAGGAGACAGAGATTTCAGAGAGACAGTTCAGTTGTGCCTATTGCTTGGAAAAATAAATAAAGCGTCCTTGGTTTGGAGAAGATGAACACTTTTTATTCTGACAGCTCTGTTTTCCCATTAGTAGCTTCCCATGGCATTGCCATCACATTGTTGACAGAAATGTGGTTTGTAAGTATTAATTTCTAGAAGGGGTGGCTCTGTCCCTTAGGCCATAATTTTTGTCACAATAGAAGCAGCTTTTCACATTGCTAAAATTAGTCTTTCAGTTGACTTTGCTAGCAGAAATATGACAAATGCTTCTGAAAATTCTTATTAAGCAAATTTCATGGAGATATTTATTGTAACTTCCTGACATTCTTAAAAAAAATGAAAACACAAAGCACTCCTCTGAGGTATATGCACACATTTCACAAAAATAACAGGATGTAGATAAGAATGGTCAAGATAGCAATGGCTTTGCTGTAACACATGCTGGTGTTTCTAGTTCCATTGCTACTATCTCATACAGTCTACCTGAACCTTCTGACTGTGTGCTTTTTGATTTTTCTAAACAACAAAGTGGTCTGGGGTGTTGGAGGACTGAAGACCAAATAGAAATTAGTAGAAATTGTCCTCTTTTCCGTATACAGTCTCTTGGGACTCCTGTCAGCTTATATTCAGAGCACACCTGCCTGTGAAGTACTACTTGCGAAACCTGAAAGTCTGCATCTTTACTTTTTCTGGGACACCTCTCATTCCCTCTTCACTGAGTTAGCTGTAAACACTATCTTCACAAAAAATAATCTTAACGTGGCTGGGATACTGTCTGAGAAGGAAACCAGAGAAAAACTCACTGCTAGTAATAAGAATACTTTTTAAAAAGTTGAAAGAACAAACAGAGAAGATGGAAGAAAAAGAAGATAAGCAGCGAGAGCATGGTCAGCACTGTGAGGTCAGTAAGAGGAAAGCGTGAAGGGAAGAGACTTTGAGGACAGAACATTTGTTGTTCTGCCAAGATCAAAAGCAAGACCTTTTGGAAGAATTCTGTCATTTAATAACAGCTCACAATCCCTTCTGAAGAACTCGGACTCACCCTTTCCAGTGGGTTAGGTGCTATAACTCTCTCACTACAAAAAACAGAAGGTAAGTCACAGGGCTTCACATTCTCCATCCAGATGAAGACAGCTGATCAGCAGCCTTTCAGCCAGCCAAGGTCCTCTTTGAGAGAGGAGAGAGATGGTGGGATACTTACCTGTATCTGCTCACACTTGGATCAACCCCAACTTTGCAGTTGCGCTCCAGGTGACAGCAGCAGGGCTGGCTAAAGCTGCTGTGTACACAGCCACTCTTCTTATACCGTTGGCAAGTGCAACCTGGTTTCCTTAAAGAACTGATTTATGACCTTCTTTTCATCAGTCTGAGCCACACTGCTCAAGTCCTGCTAAGTAAATGAGAGTAGTTGTCCAGACAACAGTGTCACCCAGTGAAACCAGCACCTTACATTGTTCAAATGATTTCCTCTTGTGTCTTCTGCTTGGTGGCCAAGCAGGGCAATGATAGCCATTGATATCATAAGCAATCAAAAGCCCTGAATAAAACTACTGAGCAGTCTCAGAGACCTGATAACACTACAGACGTTCAAGTCCTCTCTGTCATTGCCAGGCTGGCACCAGAAGTCATTTACTCACTTAAGTAGCCTATTCGTCTTCATGTCCCTTTCTTATTGCTCTCTGTCATAATGCAGTACAAATCCTTTTTCTCTGATTAATTGTAGTATCATAAATGTAACACTGGACAAGAAGTTCCAGGCTTTTTAAGGTAGCAGAGCTACAGAGATTTCAAAATAATTTCTCCTAGGCTAAATGTTAACTTTCATTTCTGTCCATGTCTGCTGGTTATTGCTCATATGATAATGAAGTTCCTGTTTTCAAAAGGAAAACAAAAAAGGAGGGAAACAAAAATATATTCTATATGTCTAACTAGCCTAGAAGAAAAACAACGCTTTTCAGGCTCGTCCTGTGCTGGATGATACTGAGAAATATCTATTAAGAAGTCTGTGTCTGGAAAATTATTTTTACAAGTTGTCAGGAAGGATTAAAGCAGGACACAAATACCATGCACATGCAGTCAGAGCTAGCTTGACAGGGTACTTGGGCCCTGCAGAGCTCAGAGGAAGAGATTTAAACTAATGTGTTAGTATTCATTGGAATAAATGAAAAGTGTGGACATGAAGAGATAGTATGGCTCAGCTGATATGTAGTAAATCCTTCAGCTGCTGTGGCTTGGTATTATGTTTGAGTATTTTGGCAGTAGGGGTGATTTTGTCAGCAATTAAACTCAGCAAAAAGTCTGGCTGTGCCAGCGGTGTGATTACCTGGCTGCTGGAGTGAGGTGCTGAAAATGCATTTGAGGCTTTTGTATTCTTTCCGAGTCCAGCAAATGGACTGGTTGATCTCTCTACATTTTCTATGCTGTTACTGCTGGGGTTAATATTTCTCCTTGCAGCTCATTTTTAAATTAGCTAGCCAATAGCCGTAAAAACACTAGACAAATAGGATACAATAGTCTGGTAAGGTTATGGGCAGAAGAAGTTCAAAAGATGATTTTCTCTCTTACAAGCGACTCTGAATTTCAGAATATGGTTGCATCCCAAATGTAGGAAAAACACAAAATATTTTTTTCAAAAGTGAAGTTTAAAAAATAATTTCAGTTGAAAGATCTATAACATTTTGCAGGTATGTAAATATCCAGAAGAGATATTCAGCTTTCCAGAATACATCAAACACCTCTTGTTAACCTCTCCTAAATATGACAGTTCGGCTTCATGGAATGGAAGCAAGTCCAGCTAGAAGTATTAAGCAAGGGAAAAATCATCATTGCTGACTTTTTGTTGTTCATAAATAAACTTTTAAGAGAAAGCACTAGATGTACTGGAATGATTTATAGGACACACATGGCTTGTAGACCATGAGGATCTATTCCAAGTAATCTAGGCAGATTTCAGCTCAGAGGCATTACGGTCTGTAAATAAGTATTTCCTAAATTAGTCTTTATTCTCCTAGCACTATTTTGAAACTGTATGGGATATGAACACACAATCTAAAATATGGCACCGATTCCTGTGAAGTTCAGAATACGGTGTCCTTTATTGTTGAGCACACGCTACAGAAATAAAGCACTCACAGTATGACACCATCACATTTGTGCAATGTTCATACCTCCCCACACCCCATGGAAAAATACACCCTTCCCATTCCAGAAAGGATCCATCAGGAGATCACAATCTACACTTTGCTTTGGGCCATTGACTGAAATGTTTGAATGTGTTTTGAGATCTCTTTGTTTTCACTGTACCAGGATATTCTTCCCAGAATAATTCAGTTGCAAGTATTTTGTTTTCCATCTCACATGAAATCACAATATAGTTTATATGTGAAATGCTAGGGTGTTAAAATCCTACGTATTGCTCCACATCAGACAATAACTGTATCTAAGATGCTAGAGGATGTTCTGGCCTTCTGGTAGGCACTGTCATCAGCAGAGTATGTTCCCAGAAATTAAGTGAGCAATAGTGTCACATGTTTGTTGCAATTTAAGGAAAGACTAATTAGAAACGGAACAACAAGTTTGAATACAGCAGGAACTCAGAGTAGCCCTCAGAAATGCACACACAGGAGCTATCTCTGGTCACAGGGTAGCTTGATTGGCTGAAACAGCAAGGAAGGCTGATACCAAATGGTATTATCATCTCAGAAATGGAAGTGTCACTCTCTGAAGAGATGACAAACGCCACCTGAAACCAAAATACCTTTATTTAGCATACAAAGCTATTTTAGCTGCACGTGTCTTCAATGCCTTTAATCATCACTTAAAAGCCAAAATGGCAGGTAGCCAAAAAATAGAAAATAACACTAAAAATGGAACAGCTCGTACAGCTGCATTTTCCCATCTCCCACTGGCACTATTATAAGTAAGAGGTCCCTTTAGGATTGTCTTTACTGATGTTCTTATGTGCATTGAAGACTAATGA
>Ga0181612_115905_pt1 | contig 10519 bp, 8 predicted proteins | sample HoacroProtozoa21_FD_119630 | JGI IMG/M metagenome (GOLD analysis project Ga0181612, IMG submission 119630) | Hoatzin crop microbial communities from Cojedes, Venezuel. Combined Assembly of Gp0051906, Gp0051904, Gp0051908
AAAGATGCACAAAAAGCTTTTTTTCCTAATCCCACTGAGTGTGTTACAAAATTCTGTGCCATGCTGCTGAGCAGTGGAGTCGCTCTTGTTATTAGAAAAACAAGGAAGATCCCAAAAAATGTAACTGTAGGAGGATGATCCTAATCTATTTCCTTTTTGCCATTCCTTCAGATGAGTTTCAATTGGATGTGCCATTCAAAAATATGAGCCACATTTATCAGGGAAGGGCTGGAGGGGTTTCTCTCTAAAGGGTAATTATTTCTCAGACAATTCACACTGTTAGTCAGTGGCCAAGTGATGTGTATGTCTCCGTACAGCTCCTTTTTGTACTCTGTCTAGCCAACACGCCTCTCAGATCCTCTGTGTCTGAAAAATGCTTGTGAATAGCCTTTTAAGTTTTTCTTTGTTGCTGTCATTCCTACAGAAAGACACTTACCATTTTGAGAGCGGACTGAGAAAGAAATGACCTGCTCAGCCCTCTGGCAGTTTAGACTGGGGCATCAGTGTTCAAGGATGAGAGCATTTGCACAGGAGTCTTGCCTCTTGCTGAGACTGGTGCTACAGACTGGGAACAGAGTCTGTGTCTACTCATCTTATGACAGTTACCTTTAGTTTAACAACTTTTGTTTCCACCTTCAGCTCTCAAGTCTTCGTCATCATTGTAGAAGGCCAGAAAAAAAATTTGGATAAATTTCTTTTGACAGCAGAGAGCAATAAGTGGAGGTTTATAAGTACCCTTTTATACATTTTAATTCTAAACAGCAGTTCTTTATTCCAGTTACAGTTTTCACATTTATTGCTGGTTCATAACATACTGGTCATTGCATCCTTTCAACAATTTTATCGAAGCAAAGAAAAATGTTATACATAAAAAAGAGTCTTGGGTATGATATTCTTGATAATGGCTCTATTAAAGTGAAATAGCAGAACATAAAAATCCGTGGTATGTATTAACAGGAGAAATTCACCGGAAAAAACCTACACATTGCTTGTAAATGATTACTGAATATCACTGAACAGTAGTCAGTTTTGATTGTAACAGGTATGTATATTATGCTTGCTGCAGAATAACCTCCAGGTGTTCTTGAAGCAGAATCAATAAGAAGCAACTACAGGATTTAGCAGGCTGAATATTGTTTAACTTCAGTAGAGCAGATACTAAAAATGAAATATATATAAAATGTTACCTTGATTTTTCAGATGTAGGGATAATTGTGACAGTTACAGCCATTAGTCAGAAGTCATGGACAGTTTTCAATTTACATATTTATAAAATAATGTCTCATTAGAGTCTTATTGATAATAATGCTATGTCTGTATGAATGCCTTTTCTTTTGGGGGGTGAGGAGGGTGGAGAAGTGGGATATTACAATGAATTGCAAGGAACTTTCAATGTAAGAAAAATGTCCATTTTGTCTATTTATGCTAGAGCTGTGCAGGCAATAATATAATGTTCTCTGCCTGTTTACTTCTACAAGCAGAAAGCGATGATACAATTTTTTGAAAGAGAACCCCACTAGGTAATACAATGCAAAATAAAATTTTAGTGCTAAGAATTCAAGATTCCTATCCTTGATCCATCAATTAAAAAAAGAAGAAAAAAAGTGGTTTTGAAGAAGATGCTGTTCTAGAAGTTGCAGTCTTCACAGTACAAAGATTTGTGCCATAATAAGGGATAGAAACAGGAAAATGTCTCTGTTGCTGATAGACCGGCAATAATCCCTACCCAAGTCTCTCCTCTCCCCCAGACTTTCCATAAGATCTTCCCTAGACCTGGCTATCCTGTATACCCAGTGACTGAGTCACTGAATAAAAGTGACTCTTCTTGTTTTCCCATTCTGTGTGGTTTATCTTAATTATATTTGTGAGAGTGAAATAACTCTGGCTATGTCTACCATCTTGTATTGGATCTTTGTTCTGGATGATTTCACCTCTCCTAATTTTACTTTGTTGAACCTGTATAGTAAATGGGGCATCAGCAAGAAGTGCAAACAATGTCATGGAGTTTGAAATACCCAAAGTTAAATGAAGAAGAGGAGGACACAGAGGCTGGGTAGCTTGATCCACTTGATAAGCAAGAGAGGGACTCTTGGCCACAGACTTAGTCCCCATAAACTTTGGGATAAGATGTCCTCTCACAGTCACTTTCTGCTAGATTTCCTTAAGAAACACAGGCAGAAGGCAAGCACGTTGCCAAAAGTGAGAAAGATATACAGGCTGAGTAATAATTTTTGTGAAGCATTGTGTGAAACAGTCTGTGGAAAACATTGCCAAAATTACTAAAACTCCTTTCTTTGTCACTTAGAATAAAAAGCAACACAAAAAAAAAGTGTAGATCAGAAGTTCTCCCTTTCATAGGTGAGTCTGAACTCCCACAGTATCATGTCTTCTTAACTACATTTGTAGAGAAAAAGCAGTTGAATTGTTTCACCAAAGTTTCCCTTTAGTACTCAATCCTTAAGAATGTTTAAACCTGCAATGACTGAAAAGAAGTTAAAAGATAAATACACAGTGCCCTTTAAAACTACTGGGCAAGGCTTTTGTTTTAGAAGGATTTATCTTAAATGGCAGCTGACAGCTTAATTTTCTGTAATAGAGAAGTAAGATAAGTAAGAGATTCAGAAACAAAATATTAAATTTTCCTCCAAGCTTTTTATCATTGCGTCATTCTGAAGAGAAGCAAACCTATTGTACTCAGCTATGCTTTATGCAGTTACACACCATGCACTCATATGACTAATCACCTAGGATATTTTTTTAGGACATTGTTAATGCAGCAGAGACACAGACAGAAAAAAATCAGTATAAAATTAGAAAGTCCTTAGACAGACTGACCGAAGACTAAGAGAGAAGTCTCATCTTTATTTAAATGGAACTGTGTTAAGATTTCTATGCTATTTTAAACAGTTGTTAAATTTACACCATGAAATAGAGCAAATATAGAGCTCTCTTAACTAGGTACAACTGAGCTAGTTTGGAAGCTTGAAGCATGTATATGGGTGCAGTAGGTTACACTTCTCACTGCCTGTGAGGAGCTGTTTAGTGTTTCTGCTGGACAGAGTCTGAGGAAACTCTGTATCTTGCCGTGTGGGGTGATGACAACATGTCCAGTAACTTCCTGAAAGCCTGACTTGTGTACAAATATATAAAGAGCTTATATGTATGTACATACATGTGTGCACATAAAGGTGTGTGCATGTGAAGTATGCAGTACAGATATATACTTGGTTTTGCCAAAATGCAGGTAATGCAGGTATCCTAGCTGTTCCATGTAGCATTTCTCCTGCATGCCAATTTTTTACTATCCATTCTGGCAAAGTGAGGTGGATTACCCAGCAAATGCAAGTCAGATCTGGAAAATCACAGAAGCATTTTCAGGTGTTTTGGGACTTCTCTGAACCGGATAGTAGAAGCAGCAAAACTCAACTGAGAGCCAAGTATCTGATTTCTTCTTATACCCCTGTCTCAGCTAGAACTAGGGATATTGCAGAAAAATATTCGGTAAACCCGAACACCTGATATGCAGCAATGCTTATATTAACATTGAACCATGTTTGCATGTGTATGTATCTAAACATGTATGTGGAATTTAATCTGAAGGCATTGTTTCTTTAAAAATAAATGAGAAATTGTGTAGATGTGGCACAAATAATCTAATCAATACCTTGTGTTGACATATATATGTATACTTTAAAGCACAGAAAGTCTGCTATGACTGGTGTGGTAAATCCTAATTGATAATATTTAACTGCTTAAATACAAACTCACAAATTTGAGTCATATATTTCAATTTAAAAATTGTTTATGAGAACAATCATGAAAACCAAATCATTCTTACAGTTCACAAACAAGAAACAGACCAAAGCCAATTGATAGTTCAATTTGAAGGCCAGATCTATTGACAGCAAAGAGTAAATGCTGCTCACATCTGGATAATTATGAGCTCATTGAGCAGAACATTTTCCCCATGTGTTTTGACACTGTAGAAGAAAGATGATCCAGAGCACCCACCAATCTTCCCACTACTACACTAGAGTTCTAGAAATGGGTGTCACTGCACAGTTTATCACAGAACGGTTCTCATCTCTGATTGCTACTGCCAGCAAATATTATCCCAATTTCTTTAATAGCCAGCACAAGCAGACTAAAAAGAACAGAATGCTTGCTTAATTTTGTTTCATTTAATATTTTAAGAATATGATCTCAAAATAATTCATTGGTTTTTTTATTCAGAAACGGAAAAGTTTCAAACAGGCAATTTTTAATACTTATACACTGTGGTTTGTGTTGCCAGGAAATTTTTGCCTACTTTGATTTTGTAATTCATGATAGCTACGAGCAGCCATTGACTAAAGAATTTATAAATGTTTCATATGTGCCAGCATGCAATTACATTTAAATAAACAGCTTCAATTATGATCACAGTATAACATAAAAGTTAAAAATCTTTCCAATTAAAAAGGTAGTCAAATACATATTTTGGAACAGTATTAGTGGAGACAGAATAAGGAAAGAATAAGAACAAATTGATCATAAACTATAGAGCATTTTTATTCTAAACTTCAAAGGATGATATTTCTGCAGAAGTCTGAAGGCAGGACAGCATGAAGAATTCTTGAGCATAGCATTGTGACAGAGGCATATTATTTTAAATTTATCCTTTTTTCTTTTCCCTTTTGTATGTGGAATACAAAATGGAATGTACTTTTATGATAGCTAACAATTATTATGTGTTACTTTATTGTGCTCCTTCTGCGTGAGACAAGCTATGAAAATCCTGCTCAGTCATGTCCTTCTGATGTCTGACATCTTACAAGACTAAGGGTCACCTAGTCTTTTAGATAACATCACGGCTTCTGAATGACTTCCTTCTTAACATTAGTTAGAAATGGAAAAACACTTTTTTTTTACTTTGCTGTTCCAATATGCCAGTGAAGAGTATTGTTGAGTGTACTGAAAAAAACTGCTGCATTTCTTCCCTACAGTCACCACATGGTGTCTTCCGTGGTACTAATTAGATCTTTTCTTCTGAAAACATCTTTTTTTCCGTCCCCCCCAAATCAAAATTTTGTTAAATAAAACCTAATAGTTTATAGAAAAATCTAACATTTTCAGAAATCGTTCATAAGAGACCTACTGAACGCATACAGCAACTATACTCAGAGCCTGTCACTGTTTTTAAGAGTACTGCTTTTAATGTATTTATGCAATATTTCTGACACTTTCAAGATGCATTAGACTGACTCACTGTGCCCGCATATATCAGTATATTAGGTGTGCAGTGAGAATGATGTCTCAGAAGCATTGATTTTATGGCATATGCCATCTATAGACAACTGACACCTGAACAGTAAATCAGGTGCTTCTTTCAATTTCATATATGTGCAGTTCCTACACATATGATATTGATATACAACATAGTATATGCCCATCCCTTTCTGATACAAATAAGGGCAACTTTGATTGTCCCTAAATCAAAGATACTCCTAATATGGGGCATGCCTCTCTGGGTCCTGATCCTATGTTATGGTCTGACTGATGTGAATCTGACCTGTTAAGACCTGTTAAGGCCTATGGCACTTTGCACAGTGTAAGGGTGAAGAAATTAAGTCCAGAGTTTGTAAAATAATAAAAAGTTTGTTTGGTGTTTATTGTAAGGGAGTTATGATACAAATGCAAATTACTGTCATTAGAAACTTTTGAAGATTAATATACCCAAGAAAAAAAAAATTTAAAATGGCTTAGTCTATCTGGGGGTTACATAGTTTATCAATAGGCCTTATTGTATTCTTTGCTCTGATATGCAGAGTTTGAAGGCAGATTACACTAGAGTAATGTCCTGCTCAGTTGAGGTGGGAGGACAATTGCACACCTAAGAGTGGGAGATTTTTTGAGGCAAGACTGATGTTAACTGTTGTAAAACAGAATAGGCACAAGTATGCCTTCAAAAAGAGTTTTCTTTCCCATACGTTTAGCTCATTAACTGAAAAGATCTTTGTGAAAAACACACATAAGCAGTTTTCGCATGTCATTGTGCTATGAATATAAATTGCAATTTCGAATCGTTCTGGCAGCCTGCTAATTTTCTTTGAGATTTCTCCAGGACTGTTTAATGTTAATCCATCTGGGTACAGGAAAAAAAAAGTCAATAAAGCTGGAGCAGAGAGATGGAAAATACACCTTCCTGTGTTAGCAACAACTTACCCCTTAAGCAGAACTTATTTTCAGCAGTTTTTTCTAGCAACTTTGACAAGGATGGAGGGACCCAATTACAATCACAAGAAGACATCTGCTGGTTAGGTTTGCAGCAGACAGATGCAGAATTTTTGCATGCTTCAGGTGCCTTCAATTGCCCTTTTATGCTTCTTGCCCATTTCATAAGTAGAATTGCAGCTGCTGAATACACTCACAATCTGGCTGCTGGCCTGGGGTGGGTGAGGAGCAGAGAATGAGGAACTCCACCTGTCTTTCTGCTAGCACGTGCTGGTGTATCTACGGCAAAATGTGTTACATACTCAGCATGGGGAACTCACAGAGAAATTGTGAACTAAATACAATTTTGCACCATGAATGCTTTACAGGACAAACTGAGTGACCCAAATGTTTTCCAGTAAAAATTATTCTAAAAATGAAGCACATTGAAGAAAGGAGTGGAAGCACCTCATGGTGCCCTTTGGTTGTAAACTGGGTTTTCTCCAAAGCCAGGGCTCACCCTTTCCTTCCTTCTCCTTTACTAAGGAGTTTAAGTCAGCCACAAGAAATTTTGCACCAAATTGGCAAATGGCAATGTTACCCAGATAACTGGTCCTTCATCATTGGTGGGACATAGTTGCAGTCACTGGAAAAGTTCTGGGATTTTCAGAAGAGAAAATGTATTTGGATTCAGATGTGAAGAGTTGCAAAGCAGAAGAGGAACAAGTACGTCTTCAAAGACAGTTGGTTTTCCATACCTTTAGCTCATTAACTGAGAAGGACTTTGTGAAAAACAGAAGTAGGCAGTTTTCACAAAGCTTTGTGTTGTGTTTGGGATTTTCAGAAGACTTTAAGACACAGCTAGTGTCTCTATATAGTAGCAAAGTTCCAGCCCTGACTTTGGGGATAATTTCATCCTCTCTTTAAGTAGCTCCTCATTTTACAGGGGTTTCGTAAGATGCACATGTATAGCTGTCCTCTTCAGTTCTTCTCACATAGGGATGGGATGTCCCTCAAGTAGAGCCCAGGATTTGAAACTCTTATTTCTCTTCTCTTTCTGAATACAATAATCTGTTCTTATTAAGCAAGGGGCTGCTCCTACTCTAGCAAAAAAGACACTTTGATATGTATCAACAGCCTTTTTTTTTAAGGGGATGTTGTGTCAACATCTTCTGTGTAAGAATCTTCCTTTTAATTGCATTGTGGAAGGTATTGGAGGTTTTGTGGTTTTTGTTTTGTTTTTTTTTTTATTTGGTTTGGTTGGGTTTTTTCTCAGATGCTAGTTGCTTTGGCCTTTTAACAAGTTTTAGGTTCTTTGAAATACTGATATTTCTGTGTTTTGATTTTATGCCCTTCATGGAAAATAGATCATAACAGTGTCAATTTTTACTTGCTGTCCACTCCCTGAGCCTATGAAATTATTTCTTCTCTAAGCAGGAAAACCTTGCAGTCAGTTGAGATCCTCTAAACTAAAACTGCAGTTTAAGGTTACGAGGGTCACAATAACTAATGGAGGACTTCAGCCTTTAGATTTATGAATTACTTTGAGGAGAGGAAAAGCCTTCCTATGTTTTCAGCTTAAAAACTGAAAAGGCTTAGAAGAACCTCCAAGGACTGCAGTAAGTTAATCACATCCTCGAAAGGTTGGTTAATGTAATAAAGTATGGGAGGAGCTGCTAGGAGGCTCAGCTTCATTTTGGGGAGGGAGGGAGAGAGAGGGAAGGAATAAGCTCGGAGTGAAGGCTGTTGGTTCTTACTAAACATTGTAACACAACCGCTACGCTACCCCTTTTCCCCCTTTTACCCCTGCTGTTTTCATTGTGTGTATATTTAACCTTCAGTGTCTTTCCCTGCTCCACTGTTGGTCCTGCTCACAGGCTACAGTCCTGCAGGAGCAACCTGGTCTGCCCTGGGCTTTCACTGGTCTGCAGGGGAACACCTGATATGACACCTGGGCCAACATCCTCCCCTCCTTCTTCCCTGACCTTGGTGCTCATACTACTGTTTCTCTCACTTTATTCCCTCTTACTCTGCCTGTGTGGTGTTTTCTGCCCTCTCTCAAACATGTTTTCTTCGAGGTGCCTCCACCATGGCTGATGGGCTCAGCTTTGACCAGTGGTGGTTCCGCTGGAGCTGACTGGACCTGCCATTTACAATCAACACAACTGGGCTTGGTGTTGATCTTGTTGAAGGAGAGAAGAGACCTCCAGGTTTGACCACTGAGCTGGGTGTGCCCTGCCGGGAGACTGCTGGGGCTCTGAGGCACATCCTTAGCACCAAGGGGTTTGGTCTGTAGGAAACAGTCTGTCCCTCGGGGCTCCCCAGGGCGACCAGCCAGCTGTCCTGGCCATGGCAGCCATCCCCTGGGGCAAACCTTTGTGCAATCACTGCTGGGGTTTTGGCCTCGATTGGTAAGGAAGCCTAGAAAAAAAGGCCTTCCCCCCTCTTTAAGCCACTCTTCAAGGGCATCGTGTTGCTTAACCATTAGCATGATGTCAGGAAGCCTGATGGCTTACACAGCTTTGACACACTCTTCCAAGTGGGGTTTTTCCAAAATGCCTGCCGGGGGGAGGGAGCTGCTGGAGTCAGGACTGGCAGGGCAGGTACTGGCAGCCAGGACCATCCCACCACCCCACCAAGGAGCAGGGCAGATGCCAGGCAGCTCCAGCCCCGGGCAGTGGGCACTTCCCTGGGGCCAGGGATGGGCAAGGCCGGGCCAGGACAGGCCATCTGCCTGCTGGCCGTGGCACGATCAGGCTCAAAGTGGTTGCTCAGGTGGGAGTCCAGCACCAGAGCCTCAGAGGAAAGCAGCTCCTGGCAACCAGCGTCAGCCCGTAGCATTTACACAGCCCTAGTCACTTTGCTGACCAAGGGACAAAAATAATGAGAGAAAAATTTAAAAGCAAAATGAAACAGAAACCAAAACAGGTGAAACTGAAGCATTAAAAAGTTAAATATTGTATTTGTTTATGTTTCTGTCTGTATGCAAATGAGATGGCTACAAATTTAACAGGAGAGCTTTGTTAACACCTCAAGGAAAGATTCCTTCTCTTGATAAAGTCTGAGAGCAGATTTTAAAGAAATTCTGTGTTTCACAACAACATGCTTGTGTGATGTCCTAAAATGGGGATTTTCTTTTCCTATCACAAAGTTGCCTAAGAAATATTTTCCTCTTTAAATACAATTAAGAACTCTTTTCATAATATGAATCCCTTTAAAATTAAAATACCTACTCCTTATAACTCTTTGCAATATGAGGAAGACAGTGATTCCCACTGAGAATGGTGCAGATGGGTAACCAGACTGGTCAGCTTTGATTTCACTCCTGTACAGAAGAGTGGAAAGAGGCAGTGATGGTGCTTTGAACCATTCAGTTTTGCTGAGCGAGAAGAGAGGAGACAACAGGAAGAAAGCAAGTTGTGAGAGTGTGTTTTAAGTGCTTGACCTTGAGATATACAGCATGAACTCTCCCCCTGAGATGTGGTTCCTTCCCTAAGCTGTTTCCAGGGTAAGACAGCAGTAAAGCACCCTTCTGGTAAATCTAGATATAAAAGTGCAACGTAGTATTTAATTAGTAGTAAATTAGTCTTTAATATAGTGCTTTTCGTGCAACTTTGCCTTTGGATACTGTAATATTATTGCTGAGTGATTCACTAAAAATGGTGAAAGGGCTGAGGGGTGGCAAGCGTCTCCTGTATTAATGGTTCTACTCTACCTGAACATGGTACCTTAAATAATTAGTTCACAATTCACTGCAAACCTAAAATCTCCTTTTTTTGCAAGTGCCACCAGGCACATGTTGGAAATAGCACTTTGCTGGAAAGCTTTGGATAATCTCAGTCAAGTTCTGGAAAATGGAAAATTACTGTTCAATAACTTGAAAGAAGTTCCAGTTGTTGTTAGGAAAGTAAATGATCCTAATTGTAGTATCTCTGTTGGTATATTTTTACCTGGGCTGAATTCCCGTGTAGTTGCTCTCTGGTCTTAAGTTACTCAGAAGCAACTATTTCATTACCTTTCATATGTGACAACTGTCAAAGGCCAATTTTGCAGTAGAAGATTTATTATTCTTTGTAGTTTATTCTTCTTATATCCTCAGAGTGGTTTTACTTAAGACATAGCTAGTTAAGCTGATTAAAACTGTTGTGTTCAAAGGAGCTCAGATAAAATATTTAATCAGTAAGTACCCAAAATTATCATGGGTGGATTTTGCAGGTTTTTTTGGGGCATAGAAAGGGACCCAAAATCATACACAGAATCACAGAATGGTAGGGGTTGGAAGGGACCTCTGGGGATCGTCTAGTCCAACCCCCCTGCCAAAGCAAGA
>Ga0181612_146905_pt1 | contig 10519 bp, 2 predicted proteins | sample HoacroProtozoa21_FD_119630 | JGI IMG/M metagenome (GOLD analysis project Ga0181612, IMG submission 119630) | Hoatzin crop microbial communities from Cojedes, Venezuel. Combined Assembly of Gp0051906, Gp0051904, Gp0051908
CCCGCAAGTGAGGAGTCATAAAGGGTCGTGCTCGCGGGGACGGGTGACCCGATACTGACCAACGAGGTATTCCACGCCACGCACGTCATAGTCAGTTTAAAGCTGGGGGATCACAAGGGTCTCACTCTTCTTCGTCCATGGCCACCCTCTGAAGAGGACCCTGCTCCTTGTCCTGCCTGTGATCCTGATCCAGATCCTGACCGTGCATTCATGAGTCCAGTTCCTGCCCACTGAGGAGGCCAGTCTAGGACTGCCTGGTACAGCCCGGCAGCTGCTGGCAGGACACTGGCACCCCGGCAACTCAGCTCCGAGAAACTCACTGTCGGTTTTGTATATTTTGCATTATTTCTCTTATTATTAATATTATTACTAGTATTATTAGTGTTATGAATGAAACTTTTTATATTCAATTTGTAAGTCTCTCTCCCTTTTCCTCCTTTTCCCTTCCTCTGGTGAGAGGGTGGGGGTTAATAGAGAGCATCTGCCGCTCAGTTTATTGACACCCTGCTTTAAACTGTGACATTTATATAAATATATATTCAGTATGTCTGGATTCCCAAATCAACAGCTGTATTTAGAGTTCTTCCATACATACCGGCCATAACTCTTTTCCATATGTCTTTTTTAATCCCCAGTAAATAAAGCTGTTTTGAAAGTATGACATGCTGTCTTTTTTTTTTTTTTTATTTCACGTATTGAAAATATTTTTTTTTCAACTTACAAGGAATCACTGTTACACACAGATTCAACATCTGACATCAAAGCTCAAAAAACCCAAAGAAATCTGGGAAAAGCATGATGACTTACAAAAACAATCTATAAAATTGTGAGGTGATACAGTGGCAGCTGAGTTGAAACAACTCATTTGTCCTGACTCCAAGATGTGTTTGGATCTCAATTCTATAAATGTACAGTCACAAGCAGGATATTTAAAAGCGATAGCAGAACTTTGTGAAGACAGAGCAATAGTGACAGAAAACACTGTAACATCTTGCTATCAGGAACAAAATACTACTGAAAGTGTTGGAAGACTATCTTCTAATGATTGCTAACCATCTCAGCAGGTATAGATACTTTGAAATACTTGTTCCTAAATATTCACGGATCTCAGCACAGGCATTTATAAAGCCACTGAGCAGATTCACATTTTCTTGACTCTGACTGCCAAGACCATGCTCATTCACTGGAGCTCCTTGTGCTTACTGCACCAGACTTTAAGGTTCAGTTACAGCAAGTCCTGCCTCCATTCATGTTAAAATAAGTATAATTTTTGTGCTTCAGTCAACTCTTTTTGTTACTTGATACCCAAAGTTGTTATGTCTTCAAGCAAAACGTTTCCTCTAGCAGAGGGCAGTATGTGAGCCCGTCTTCAGCCCATGAATTTCCTTCTCCGGGCTCTCCATAGATGGCAGCAAACCTGCAACCCCAGGAGGACACGCTACGTATCAACAGGCTGTCCAAGCACATTAAACAAGTGTTCCCAAAACAAAGGGCAGTAAAAGGGAACTAAGGCAGGGCCACGACTTTTGCTTCATCCCTTTAGCAACATCAATGAATCCAGCTGCTCGTACACCAGAGGCCCAAACCACCACCAGCAAGATCCACGATGAGGCACATTCAGAGAAGTGCAAGCATCAATTTCCGATCAGGTATCGCGCAAGCATGGAGGGGAACAATTTTACAGGAGAAATTTATTTAAATGGCTCAACAACAAATGAAATAAATGAACTGTGAAAATATGCACAAAGTTTTGGATGTCTCTTGGGTATAATTTAATTCAGAGAAACCAGTATTTTGCAAGCAGAAGTATGTTAAGACTAATTTCCATTTCTGAGGTCTCTCATCGACTAGAAAGGTTCTTCCTCAGATAAATCATTAATATAGGCATATACGTGAGGGACAAAATAGTTTAGGATAATTAAATTAATTGGCCCCACAAGAGTTTTTCACCTTTCCTAATGCAGTTGATGTCCCGTGGGCCACAGAGCTGTCTCTCTAGCAGCTTCAATACATTCCCTCTTACCTCTGTGCCAATAAAGCCATTGAATTTATTTCGAATTCTCCTGGCGCAGAGTTTTTACTTTTCTGATTCTAAACTGTAATTTCTGTTGGTTTTGTTACTCAGTTTTAAGCTACAGTCTGAAGAGGAAAATCTCTGTGGCTTTAATTTACTCATCTTGTCAGTCAAGGCATTCTGTGTAAGTGCTGCGCAGACAGAGAGCAGGCTGTTGCCCTGACGGTGGGAAATAAACTACGCAGCGCAACTCTAGTTAAATCATTTAGAGCAACCACCAAAGTGAAGGTGTGGGGAAGAGGCTGCAGACCTTTTCGCCCCTGTCCTCCCAGAAATGCACGCAACATGCTGCAGAATTTACTATGGACTGCACTGTATATTCAGTAGGATTTTAGAGCATTCTAACTGTAATTTCCTCTTTCATATTCACCTATACGTATGTGAACCCACTCATTTCTCTGCACATGTATGGGCACAATACACAGATGTGTCTCCTATAACAACCTCAGTACTCCAGAAACTATGAAATTCTCAAACTGTGAGAAGATGAACAGGTAACCAAACTGAAGCAACTCTTCCCAGACTGGATATAGGTAAATAAGAAGATCAGTTATAGAAAATGTTCCACAGCTATCATGGTCTTGTAGCTACACTTTATTCTTAGTTGAATCAGAGTTCAATATGACACTATTACAGGAAAAGCATTAAACTTTGAAGCATATCAGGGCTAAACTCTTCTTAGGGTTCACGTAATCTTTTTGTAGGTATTTTTTAGAATCTGAGTAATGTAAACACTCAAAATTAATTAATTCAAGGCATACCTTGAAATACCTTGTCCAAGGTATAAGATAACTTTATAATTGCATGCTCATTGTAAGTGTATAATAAAATTTATATCTGTGTGTCTACATAAAAAATTATACAGAACAAAATGGAAATAAGACAAAATAACTAAGATGAAAAATCTACTCATGTAGATGTAATGTACCATCAGCTCACAAATCTCTTTCCAAACTGAAGCAGAAACAGTGAAATAACAATTTATCAGTTGGCAAATTCAATTTCAGAAGGTATCAGCCACTAGTAAAATTCATGATCTGTGGTTTTAAGAAGCACAAGTAGTTTGTGCCACTCCTGTTTTCCAATTTATTCTCATTATATGAAACAAGAGTGGTAGAAGTTGGATGAGGAAGCTAATAGCAAAAAACCCCTGACATTTCTGTTTACTAATCAATACTGCTGACCCTTAAGAAATATGACTTTTTGCTTTAGTCTGTGAAGAAGAAAAATTTCCAAAGCAACATGAATTTAGTTGGCTGATACATACTGAACCTACTGTATCAGTCAAGCAAGAATTAATGCTTTATTGTTTCTTTTTCCTCTGTAAATTCTTAAGATTGTATTTGTAGGGGGGGTCTTTGCTTTTTAAATTAAAATACGAAAAATAAGACCATTCAAAGCTGAGTATCACACAAGGCTGCTAAAGAGACTAGAACATACAGGAACATTATCATTTGGGTGTTCCAAATTTTACACCAATATAAAGAAACAAGGACAGAACAAAGCTATGTTATATAAAGTGAACACATTTCCAGTGCGTATGTGTTCCACCGCTAAGACCTTGTGACTCTTGCAACTGCAGTATCACCAAACACACACAGATAAATCCGTCTCCACACAGATTCACCTCCAGGACTGTCTTGTGTCAAGTCAAATGCACTAATTGAGATTAATAAACTAATAACTGAGATTAACAAACTAATAGAAATAACCCTGTTGGCTTGTCCATATTTTAAACTGCTGCAGAGACATTTAAAAGTAAATTCTAACCTTTAAAAATACATATGCACTTCATGAATGAACAATTTCTCCTAGATGTTCTTTTGACTACTCAAATATCTCTTGAACGTGTGTTAGATTGATAGACAAACATTTCTGGACCTGTTTCATTAGCAATCAGATGTATCATTGAACAGCTCAGAGCAACAGCACACACGACCTCAGCAAATCAAACCAGGGCTCCTGCACAGATGATTCCCAGCCAATGTGCATTCTCCACAGGCATTTAAAGTGCCGTGCTTTGAATAAGGTCCTGATGTTCGACTTTGAGGAGACTTCTTTTTATAACATACAGTTTTCAGTGCTAGGAACAAATACTAAACTCCCTTGTTGCCTTTAAGTCACACTAAGCTAATGGCATTTGTATTGCTGTGCCTGCCAATTTCAGTGACTGTAAGTTTGGGGATATTTACTTCCTTTTGCACATTATTTAAAATAGGTGGCTCTAATTTCAGTTCATCAGTGATTCACTTATTTGCCACATGTTTTTGTCTTAAGGCTAAGGCATTTTAGTAGTGAATTAGCTTGAGATTCAAGCTCTGCTGGTTTTTACCATTGCCACTGTTAAGAATGATCACAAAACACAGACAGACACGTACCTTGCTTTTTTCTTGCTGAAATTCTATCTGGATGTTGGTTAGTTTAGTTCGTAGCTCCTCATTAGCAGCTTGCAGAGCTTCAATCTCCATGTCGGGCTTCTCTCCCTTGACACGACTTTTCTTTGACATAATTATTTTTGAAGTTTGAAATAAAATTTTTGCTCCACGCTGAGCTACCAGCTAGTGCCTTTTACTTTTAGCATTGAAGAGTCATGCAGTGTTCAACAAAATCTTTCACACAAACCTCTGCCATTGTGGGAGCAGTCTCTCATGTCCTGGAAGAAACAAAGTAGTGGGAACAGAATCAGGCTACAGCATTGAGCAGAATCAAATATCAGACTTAACATCCAGTTTTAAAGCACACTGAACTTCCTTGTAATATATACCCTATTTTATAGTGTACTAGACTTTGAAAGAAATTGTGTAACAACTTCTTTTCCGATCCATATTTCGTCACCTTATCTAAACCCTATCCACTGTAATCTGATGTCAACAGAAATAAAACTCTTTACAGTTACGATGAATACAGCATATAGACAGAAATCATATCTTATTCAAGGCCTGACTTGGTCCAATCTCAGGATTCCCAAGAGGCACAGGGACAACTATAAATTAGCTGAGACTGGTGGTGTTTCAGTGGGAATAGTTCATTTCCTGTAGTAAGAAGAAAGCACTTCTCACCTTAAGGTATTAGTATGTATTATCCATAATTATCATTGAGTCTCACAACATCAGGATATATGGAAAAGGTATCACAAAACTGGAAAAACATTCTAAAATTACTTCTTAAAAATATCATATATATACAAACTGCTTATTCTCAGGGCTGATACTGTAAACATGAAGGTATTTAACTTCATTTTCATTCCCCAGCATGCCTCTAAGCTTAGAAAGTATTCAACTATTTAAATCAGCTTTACTTAATATTCAAGCAGAATATCACTAGCAGACAAAGGAGAATATCAGTAGCAAAGAACCCTAGTTCCAGTAATTAGGAAATCCCACAACTAGTTTGCTTCATGAGGAGTTATAGAAGCTTAATCTGCATCTTTTTTTCCTCTCCACTGTCCTCTGAGAATAACCTGGTGCTCCACAAGCACAAACTGAGCAACAAGTGCTATCAATGCTGAACTAGTTTCTAAACCCACGTCCTCTGCTCGTTTTAAATATAAACATAATTTTCATCATTAAATTGCTGTCAAAGCAGAGAGGTTCCTATATTAATACTGAACTACATTCCTGGAGTATTGTATTTCCAAGGAAATTGCTACCAAATTGTCTTCGTACAGTAAGTTGCTCTTTCCAACTTAATTCTCTCGTCAGTTATTTTAGAAATTGTATGAAAATCACACGTATTCTTCAGCACATACTTTCTAAAGGGTTAACAGCTAATACCTCAGGTGTGTACAGACACACACTATTTTGTGAGTTCAACTAAATACATAAATTTTATTCTCCTTTTTAAAGACTGGTAAACAAAAAATGAGGAGTTAAATATCTTGCTCAAGATGACAAGTTAAATCACAAGAAAAGTGAACAGAACTCAGGACAGCATGCCTCAGTCTGTTTGACAATATTCCCATGGAGTTCTTTCACTTATAAAAAGCAACTGAAAAAAGACCAACTATAGCAATTATTTGCTAAAGTAATTCCAGTGAAATCAGTTTTTTGCTTGCAATATCAGATGTCTTCCAGACTTAATAATCTATCCTTGCAGTAAAATTTAAACCGTTCCTTAAATTCATTATATTGAGCATTTTTAATACACAACTTACAAAAAAAGGAAATAGAATTAAATTTTATTTATGTATCAAACCTACCTTACAAAATAAACAAACACTGGTGCTACTGTGATTTTACCCGTTGTTGATTCAAGAAAAATAAATTAGCAACATTCTTACATTAACTTGAAACAAAGAACTCTTTAGTGAGTAGAAGAAACTTGAGGAATTATTGTTCTTAAGAAAGGAATTTCACACTACCGCTCTACGGAGTTTCAATGATGCTAAAGACTAAAACTAAAGACTATTTAATCAATGTAGTTCATCCAAAATCCTTAACTGTATGGAAAATTTGAATTCAAAATAAGTTGCTAGTGTTATTTCACCAGTCAGCTTGTAAATAAAATCTAAAATAACATAGATGTGTAAATCCAGTCTATAATAACGCCACAACATTTACAACGGTGGAAGGGGAAATGAATTGTTCCTTATCTCAAAAGCTATCTGGGGTATTCAGATACTATTGAGGAATTATTCCTTAAATCCTTACTAAAACAAAAGTCCTGATGCAGCCAGACTATATATGATTTAATTCAGTAGATGATTAACTTAGTTAAGGCAACCAAAAACACCCCTCACTGGACTGGCTACATGAATTTTAACCTCATTAGATCCCCTCCCCCATCCCAATTAAAGCCTGGAATAATGAACATTTAAGTGATAGACATGTTTGCTTTTCCACCAGTAAAACGAGAAAGTGAGGTAACTGAGCTTTATGTGCATATACATGACATCCAGACAACCAAAAGAGATTTGAAATGTAAGTTTTGTTCAGTAACAATAATCTCTCCTGACCGTACCATGTTCCCAAGCATATTATGAAGATACTAGATCATTCAACATGAACATCTGAACTTGTATGTGTGCACTTCAGCAGGTGGCCTGTCTGAAATCTTGGTCATGCATAACTCTCAATGACTGCAGAGTTCATATTCTGTCCCAGAGTCACCATCATCCTTAACAAAGTCCTATGATCAGGTACAGGAATCAAGCTGTTGTCTACATTTGACAATGTGGGGGTCTAAATATAATATGCATTAAAGCTGTTCAAATTACATTTAGTACTTAAATCAGCCTTAAAAATAAAGAGTTCATCACTACCCTTTGACGTACTCTTTAGAATTTTAAAAAATGGGAGTCTCCAAACACTGTTCTTAATCTTTTTCCTGTCAACTTGCAACAGTTAAAAATTGTACCTTTCAAGTAAAATAAAAGCTTAGACCCAGAACCTGAAGACAATCAACTTCTTATAGCCATTAAGAAAAAAACCAACAACCAATCAAAAAAACCAAAACAACTCATCAACCTGCGTTGGTGGGAACAGAAACATTTCCATTTTCACTCGTCCCCAGATGCATCTTGCAGCCTGTCTATTTCAAAAGCAGGAACTATGGCAACACAAAGCCTCTCTCTACACTCAGAGCGGCACGAAGCCCCGACACACAAGGTTTACAGCAGAAGAGGATGCATCTTGATTCCCAAATGAAAGGGTTAGAACAAGTGAGTGCCCAGATTCCCTTCTAGTTGACTACCCACACTTACTGTTTGGATAAAGGTCAGGATAAAAACAAACAAACAAAAACCTAACTTGTAAACACAGCGAGAAAAAGGAAGGAAAAAATATTCTACTCTGACAAAATTTGACTTCATTGACTCAGAAGCTTCAACTTACAACCTATTTACTAACTCACCATGTCAGCTGAGCGGCAAGCTCGTGAAGCCACCACGATACAGTCCCACAGTCACTCCATGAATAAAAATAGCCACTTCCTGTGCCGCAAGTTCTAAACGCTTATTGCAAACTTTAAGATCATTTGAATATATATTTCACAGAAAAAAGGATAGGAAAGAGTAGTAGATTTTAAATCACAAGTCACCTTTTCAGCAGCCTCTGGAACACACCAAGTGTCTCACTTTACTTGATAGGTATAGAGGCATTTGTCATTCAAAAAACAAAAAAAGGACAAGAAAAGACATAAACTCCATTGGAATTGAATCAACTGTTCAACAGTTTGGGGGATTGGCGTGTGGGAGACCAAAATATTTAACACGATTAACAGATTATTATCCCATTTGTGTTAGATCTTTTGGGAAATCCGTTAAATTTCTAAGGTACCTGGAAAACCAATCAGCTGAATAATGTTCCAACCATAACTTCTCTTCTATTTGCTTTATAGGTTTAAAGGAAATACTTTCTCACTTCCTCAATCTCCTCCCTGGTCTTAGCAAGAAAAGCCTAGAAATAAGTCATGAATTGCTATATGATGCTCCTAGATATTAAATATTAATAGAAAGTAACAGTAAAAAAAAGAAAAATTAGTGCAAAAAGCATGAAAGTGTAGCATTACAGAATCTTGATTACTTAAGAGTAAGAAAAGAAGGAACTTCATAGTTTCTGGTGAAAAATAACTCCATTTAAATAAATGCAAGTCTTTAAACATGATTCTGTACTGAATACATGAAAAGAAGTGGAGGGTTATATCTTCAGAGAGCGAGTCTTACAGTAACAAACAGTAGCCAACAGGAATAGCAAGTAAATATGGATAAAATAACATGGTAACAAGAAAAAATTTCTAAATGGTGTCCTCCAACATTCAGCATTCCAGTCTTGGTTCAGACTTGAAAAATGTTATTCAACATAAACATAATTTTTGGAAGGTGAAGTTATTAATGAGTCATTTCTGCTGAAACACCAAGCAAAACCACAGGTACGGGGGTGGGGGGGAAGCTCTTTCATCTAGACATTTTGCCTCCACATAAGTGTTTTTTCATTTTACTTCAACCTTTCTCTTATAGTACTGCAGAACCTACTATGGGCTACCCACAGCTCTCATTATGCTTGTGAACATCAGACATAAGTACATTCATAGTACTGCACACTTCTGAATATTCAAGAAGTTTAAAACAAAGTTGATTACCCTAGCACCTGGCAACAGTAAATGCAGTGGACACAGGTACAATGTTAACTTCAGACGTAACTGCCAGTTCACCTATATTATAGTTTAAAAAACGAGTCATTATCAACCAGTGACTGTATGGGAGAGACAATGTTCATAGCTCTCAATGCCCAAGGTGCATTACTCACATGGTTCAGATGACCTACATTTCCTGCTTCCATTCGCAGTTCTATGGAATAAAGCACGACTGAATGGATAAAAGCAAAATCAACTCTACAAGGTGTAAAATAATACTTTTCCTAGCCAAAAAACATTAATACGAACTACCAGAATAATTTTCTAAGTATACTAGTCACATTTTCGATACCGTTTTGTTAGCTACCTACAGAGACAGATCTATTTCTGTAACAGTAGAGCTTTTGAGGTTTATTTTAAATCTTATCCCACTTAGGGAAATGCAGAGTTTCCTTACAGAGGAACACTTTTGTAAGTGCCACTTGTGATTTTTTTGGTGGATAAAAACAAAAACATTTTTATTGTTCACTAACAGCTCCACATTCATTTTTGCAGATTCACAGCCTACAGTCCTGAGCCATTCTTGCTTTAGTAACAATATACCTATAGGTCCAAACTATATGGAAACCAATCACCAGGAAGCTCTATGCATTTTTAAGGGTTGTGTTGCAGAACAAGCTCATAGTGATGTAATCCTGCTGAGCACAGTTGAACAGAGGTAACTTCTTTGCTTTGTAGAGATTCCAGTGTAGCACGATTCACACTTCCATGCCACCTCACTCAGAAGGTTCCATAGCAGGTGGTACCTGCGGATGAGCACAGTATTTGTAAGTCACTCAGTTAGCTCTCCTGGCAAGGACAGTAATTGCTTCCATTATTTTTTCAATGGCACCTCAGGAAAGGTGATCTGCTGACATTCTGTATCTCCAGTCTTTCAGAAAATTCCCACTGCCTCAAGGAATCAGCACCCATGTTTTAACCCAGTGCTCCCACCACAAACCACTGCCTTCCAGGGCCTTACAGAACAGTTAACCAAACTAGAGTTTGGCAAGTTTCAGAATGAATTTCACCAATGTATTAATTTGCTCTTCAGTTAATTGGTTGCCTGTGTCACGTACGCATCTGTGAAAACACATGCAATTAAAATATGTTTCCAAGTCACTGCATACCACACAAAAAAAAAAAATCAAGTATATCAAACTCATTTAAACCCTACACACACCCTCAAACATATGTGTACCTACCACTGACAACCACATAACACTGAATAATTATTTTTGGTTGGTACTACTGCAGGCGACTGGATAGCATCCAGTACATTAATGGCTTCATTCTAATAAAAGGACTTATGCAGCTGATCAAAAAAAAAAAAAA
>Ga0181612_162465_pt1 | contig 10519 bp, 6 predicted proteins | sample HoacroProtozoa21_FD_119630 | JGI IMG/M metagenome (GOLD analysis project Ga0181612, IMG submission 119630) | Hoatzin crop microbial communities from Cojedes, Venezuel. Combined Assembly of Gp0051906, Gp0051904, Gp0051908
GGCGGCCCGCTCCGAGGCCCCGGCCCGCAGCTGCACCCCTCAGAGAGCGTGGGCTACGGCCGCCAGCCCCGCTGGGGACGGCAGAGGCGTGCCCCAGCTCCCCAGGGCAGCCGGCCGGGGCCTCCGGGGAGAGTCCTGGGGTGCACCGGGAGGGAGAACGGGATGAGAGCTCAGGGAGAGCTCCGGGGCGCGGTGGCGGGCGGGCAGGAAAACGTCAGCAGGCGACAAGGAAAACTCGGAGCTCCGGGGGCGCCGAGACGCAAAGGGGAGGGAGGGTCCTGGGCCCCACGGGAAGGAAAATGGGTGGCCCTGGAGCACGCCAAAAGGGCACTGGCAAAAGTCAGGGATGGGAGGAAAGCTGGACAGGAAGCATTGCGGCACAGTGTATGACAAACACGGGGCCCTGGGGCACACAGAAGGACTTGGGGGGAGCCTAAGATGGGAACTCTAGAGTTCAGAGGGCTCCAGGGCACAGCCGCATCCAAACTGGTGCGCATCAGAGGGGCTGTGTAGCACGCCACAGGGCTCAGCACGGCTGGTGGGAAGTGGCCCGCAGCCACCACCAGACCCTGTGGAAACTCACTCGCTCGGCACTGCTTGCGCTGGCCCCAGCCCTTCACCAGTACCCTTGGGTACTGCATGTGGTTGCCCCCTTTGGGGACCCTGGAAGAAGAAGCCTTAGTGAGCTTGTTGGGAATGAAAAGCTCACAACCTGTATTCCTTCAGATCCTCCTCACTGTCCCCTCTGTCCATGCTTGCCCCAGACCAGCCCTTGCCGTGCTCCGGCCTCACTCGCCCCTCACCTGCTGAATGCACGGGGTTCTCCCACAACTGACTTGCACGGACTCAGCTGAGGGACCCCGTGCCCAAAGCCTGCCTCCCCGCAGCTCTGGAGCGTCTGCATCTGCAAGAGCAAGGCCGCCTGCACAGGCCCATTACCATATTTTACTACTGTTGTGTGCTATTTCCACTCAGACCTTCATATGTGCATACCTAGCCAAAAAATCTCTTAGCCCTTAGCAACTTCTGTCACTCACAGCACTTAGGTTATTCCCCCTCTCAAAACTTACTTGCTCTTTCCTTTCTTGTTGTTCCACCTCCTTGGCCCTTTCTGTACATTCTTCCTTAAAACAACATGACTGAAATCAACAAAATGGGTCAAGCAGCTGCTCTTCAAGTTGATGGCTCTGCGAGGATTATCCTACAAATGAATCAAATGACTAAGGTCATTGGACAAGTCTAGTTTTAGAGTATTTTTCCAAAGCCTTAACTGTGGTTCCCCGCTAGGTTACGTGAAGAAAAGCTGGTCTCCATAAACTGAAAGTCCCACAGAGGCACTATGCCAGATAAGGCACCTCAGTGTTACCTGAGATTGAAAATAACTCCCGAAACACTCGAACTATGTTTAGAGAGGAGACATTGTTTTTATTCTGCGCAGGGTGCAAGGTGGGAGATTCCCACAAGTCAAGCATACACACTTCACAATCACATTGCATATTTAGATAGTAAAAAATGTTAAAAAAATGTTAGTACCACCTATTAGCAATACCTTTCTAACTACGATTGGTTAGTTCCCTTTTGCCTTGGCTTAAAGATACAGTACTCCTAAAATTCACTAGGCATGCTCAGTAGGTAGGGGTCTTTGCCTGGGCTGAGGTCTCCAGCTCAGGGGGTGTGATTTTTAGCATTACAATGCGGGTAGTTCAACTAAGGATACATGAATACTCAGTTCTGCTGCCACATTTGCAGCTTGCATACACATTCTGATTAACTGTCCTTCTGAACATCCAGTTGCTCCAGCATGTCCTTGGTTAAAGCTACCAAGTGTTTGTTCTTCTGATTAGAGATGATTTAATGTCCTCCACTTGTCAGCAATCCCCTGGCTTAAACAAGTCTGTGACCATCAGGTGCTCCTTATCTGGAATACTGGCTGCTACTTACATAATTTTTCATGAGTTAGTAACTATCCTTAAATTATAACCTTATTCTTAACTGTTAGTTTGCCTTATTAAAATATATCCAAATGTTAGTCACCAAGGTAACACCAGTGACCCAGTCAGAGAAACAGAGCCGCTGCCCTGGCTCCTCCCAGAGCTGTCTGTGCAGAGCCATCAACCCGTGGTATGGGGTGGCATTCGTCACGGTAAGTAGCCGGGAGAGGCCTTCCGGATCACCGTACAGACTGAGGAAAGTCACTGCATAAGGATATGGGACCTGTTATGGGATGCAAGGGAAAAGCATTTGGGGACTGCACAGGATGTACAGAATCACAGAATCATACAATAGTTTGGGTGGGAAGGGACCTTTAAAGGGCATCTGGTCCAGCCCCGCTGCAATGAGCACAGACATCTTCAACCAGATCAGGTTACTCAGAGCCCCATCCAACCTGGCCTAGAATGTTTCCAGGGATGGGGCACTGACCACCTCTCTGGGCAACCTGTGCCAGGATTTCACCACCCTCATTGTAAAAAACTTCTTCCTTAAGTCCAGTCTGAATCTCTCCTTTTAGAGTAAAGCCATTACCCCTTGTCCTGTCGCAACAGGCCCTGCTAAAAAGTCTGTCCCCATCTTATAAGCCCCCTGGGGATGCAGTGTGTATGTACTGTGGTATGTTTACCAGAGGAATGAAAGGTGGGGAAAGGGAGGTATCAGAGTAGTTTGGGGAGGAACAAGCATGAGAAAGTAGTAGGACAAGGGGATAAAAAGAGCCGGTGGCATGCAAGTAGGGTTGCTGGTCAGTAGGATTGTCTGGCCATGCCCTGTGCCTGATCAGCACAGGCTGTCCTGTCTTCTCATTAAACTCCATCTCTAGATATTTTCCTGACTGAAAGGTTCTCTGTTTTTGTGTGTGTGTGTGTAGGTTTGAGTGCCTACAACTGAAGTCATATTACAGGTCATAGGGTGTCTGTGGTGCCAGCAACTGGAGAGACCCAAATGAGGGAAATCAAGTGCCAGCAACTAGAGTCAGAGCACAGGTCATAAGGACCTTTGCCAGCTAGTGCCAACAGCTGGAGCAAGTGAGGGTGTGTATGTCAATGTGTGGTCACGGCAAATACAAAGCCAGATTAGCCCGTGAGTAGGTTGAGTGGCTTAGGAGTCAGGTACATGTGTATGTCTAAGAAGGTGAGGCACCTGGAAGAGCTGGCTATTGCAGGGACCAGGACACTTGTTTGCACAGGTTTTTGTCTGTGTGCAGGAGGAAAGCAGGGAGGGCAAGAATCCGGAGCCAGTTACTGGATAGACTGTGCGTGTAAGCACTGTTGCTTGAGGGATCCACAGTGACAGGGGGACCGTGAGCCCCAGGGGCTCGTGTGCCCAGGTGCCAGCAGCTGGGGAGGCCTGGCGTCTGAGGACCAGCCACTGGATAAACTGTGTGTCTAAGGCCAGCTGCTGGTGTATGTGCGAGTGAGGGGGGGCTGGAGACCCAGGGTCAAGCTACAGGACAGACTGAGTGCCCAAGCCCAGCTGCTGGAGCGACTTGCTTTCTACGTACACTGTGTATTTCCCGCTAACGGGCCTTCATCCGGATCAGCCAGAGAGAGGAACAGGATGTGGCCATTAGTGCTGTTTGCATTTTTATGAGTGCTGAATGTTGCTGCCTGTGTTGATCTGTGTGGCTGGCACATGCATGTTGCATTTGCGTGTTTGCCTGTGCCAGGGAACACATGTGCAGCCCCACTGCTAGCTGGACCCAGGGGCGTGGAGCTGCAGCAGTTCAGCAGCTCCCTGACACAGCAAATTAACCTGGGTGTTTGTGACTCCCTCCAGAAGGTTTGCCATTGACATCCCACCCCGTAGCCTGAGGCAGAAAGGGCTGCCAGGCCTTTCGCCAGGAAGGAGATTTGTGCCGCTGGCCACAGCCCTGGAGCCCCAAAAGGCACTGACCTCATTGGGATGATCATTTTGCCCAGAGACTTTTTGCCCAATGTTGTGCTGGTGAAAGCAGGCAAGTGGAAACTCACGTGTGGTGTTTCCAAGCTAAATGAGCAGAGCAGCAGAGGAAATTTGAGGCTCTTGTGGAGGCTAAATTGCTTAAACCTAGGCTTGTGGGTGTTTGCTACAGTCCTAAGATGTCAGTATTGCTGGGAATCAGAAACGTAGGCCTGGTCCCTGAGGGACAGATATGTGAACACAGTCAAGATTCCAAATGTGCAGATAAACACTTGCTGTTTCTGAATGGTCTTTGTCCATAAGTTTTGGCTGAGGGGGTCCATTAGCCTGTTAGGGATAGCTGACTGCTTTGCTTTAACACACTGCTCCGCGGCACAAGGGCCGCCCTCATGTTAAGGTGCTGAGTACAACTTTGGTGGCTGCAACTGCTGCACATTAGTCAGATCTTGTATCTTGCTCTTTTCAGTGTCTCTCAGTGTTTAAAATAACAGTATCAGGAACAAAACTGCAACAGACACTTCATTTCCTACCACCAACAGACAGCTGTCTAACAGCATCTTGAGAGACACATTTATGCAGACAATTTGTTAAAATGTGCCTTCTTCCATCACTGAAGCCTAAACTACGCATGTGTAAGGGAGAGGTGTCTTTCCTGCATATATATGTACCTTTTTTAGTTTACCGTTAAGATCCTTTCTGATGCTGTTTATTTGCTGTTCCTTTAAGCCATTTAGTTCTTTCACCACAAAGTGGTAAGCCCATGTGACAGCTGCATCAGGTAGCTTTTCTCTGCTCACTTTCTTTTCTTTATTGGTGTTGCTCTGGCTCCCTGATGAAAACCTTCAAAACCAATATGCATTGACTATTTTCAAAACAGGAACTATCACCCTATAGCTTGCTGGTTTCCTCTAGTGTCGTCACTGCTGCTCTCTGTTAGGAAAACGACTGATTTTACTTCCTGCCTCTGCTGACCCCCTTGTATTTCACATGCAAATACATAAACCACAGACCTAAGTGGAACATAAACCCTTTCCACCAAAGCATTGCATTAATCACTAGCTTTCTTCTCCTGCAGTCACTCAGCCCACCAGTTCTGGGCAGTTAGGCCACGTTCTTTGGTGTGACCACCTTTTAATAGGTGATGTGAATTTTCAGCCTACTTTCACCATAACCACCTTACTGTTACTGTGATGCAGGGGCTAAGCAGAATACTAGTGCCTACACATTGCTGTCTCTGTGCAGAACACTCTGACCTGCTTACAAGAAGCAGGGTTGTCTTAATACCTGACTCAACCCTACAAAGAATCTTTTCCTCTTCTTTCATCTGCGTTTAGTTCCCACAGGCCTCCAGCACGAAAGTTTCAATCGATTGCTGTTGATGTATACTTGAATTCAAATACTTGTGCTATTCATAGCAAGATGCTTGTTCAGCTAAACACTTGCCTGTGTCAGGGCTCTTTCGATCAAACTGAATAAAAGACTTGAGCAGGTATTCTGCATAGCCCCAGGTCATACAAAGGAATTCACCAGTGCAGGGACCATATGCAGTATGCAGCATAGATCACATCCAGGGTTCCAGCAGACAGAAGGAAAGATTCCGCCACGACAGGACTTGATCTGACTTTTGAAGCCTTTAAGGGCATTGTTCAAGTGGAAGGCAGAAAGAGATAGGTAAGTGTGTCCAACTAAGATGATTCTTGTGATCCAGAGAGTGAAGTGCAGGCTACACACAGACACATTACTCATTCATTCTGAACATTTAATTTTTGTCCTCTTTTCTGAGGACTGTAAAGAAATGTGGTGTTGCATTTAACTCCCATTACCCACCTCAGTGATGGGATATCTCAGTGACAGGATCCCCACTGTCCTGCACTTCTCTGTCCCCATAGCTCACTATCATAGGATCAAATTTCTCACTTCCAATTGGAGACATCTGCCAGACAGTGAAAAGGATGCAAGAATGCCTGTTTGTTTCAGGAGGAACAACAATCAAACCGTAACATTTTCACACTATTGAGAATGGGCATTAAGTACAATCTGTGGTCTAGTAGAACAGATTTTGCTAGCTAAATTCAAATCCCATTCCCAAGACTCCTGGGAAATCACAGCATTTACTTCTCGAGAAGATAAAGCTCCAAGACATTTGAAGGACTACCCCAATATGACTTCTGATGTTGTTTTGGGGAAAAAGCTGCACATTATGATCCTCTAGCTGATGCCTCCTTAATGTTGTATTATTTGAAAAGAAATGTGAAGGCAAGCAAAATTCTCAAAGCCTTTTAATAATTTGCACTTTTTCCCCTCTCTCAAGACCACTACAGCTTACAAACTTAGAGTAATGAATATTAACTTTTGACTACAGAGACAATTTGCAGCTCTGAAAATAATTCATTAACTTCCTGGCAGAAGAGTTATACCAAGCTGTAGTAATATTAAACTTCAATCTATTCTGCCACCACCAGTGAGCTACTTCTACCAACTTCAACGGAAATCATGTCCGAGCAGTTACTGCTTTCTCAGAGCAAATGAAACCCTTGTTTTGAACTGCATCCAATACAGGATGATTTCATTGTAAATTTCAGGTGTGCGGTTTTGTTCTGGGGATTGTGGTTTGTTTTGAGTTTGTTTTTTTCCCCAGGTTTTTTGTAACTGCATCTTTCTGAAGTCAGAGCATGAGCATGAGAGCAGGAGACATCAAAGCATGCTTTTTAACTGAATCTTTTCCAGAATCATTAAGAAGACTTTACCAGTTTAAGACATCGTATGGTAAGACAAGATACAATGTAAAATTATATTTCAATAGATATTCTGGCAAGTTAGTAATGCTAAGAAATATCATCCAAAGCGCCGCAGCCGGTGCTTCCTCCGCCGGCAGTTGGTGCCCTGGTGCGCAGCCGGCCGCCCCCATGAGGCATCCTGCTTGATAAGCGGATGGTGAAGACACGGTCCTCAGATGTGTGTCCTGCCTTAAAGCTGTTTTAAACCATCTCCCACTCAAGGAGAGACGGGCATTTCCATCATGGCTAAGCCACGTTCAGCCTGTCTCACCCCTCTCTGCTGCGCTTTCTGCTTCCTCCAGCCCAAGGATGGGGGCACGGTGCAACAAACTCCAGCAGGGAACTTAAAATTAACCTGTCAGTGAAGGGGGGAGGAAGGGGTGCTGTTTTTAACCTAACTCCTGGCCTGGTCCCACAGTCAGTTTAATGCCACAGAGGTGGGAGCAAATGGCAGCCGTCAAGTTGTGCACCACTGCTGCCAAGCGCAGCGCGTCTGCACAGCGAAGCGCTGCCAGCGCCCTGCCCGCAAAGCGCGTGCCATGGGCCAGCAAGGACAGAGCCAGGCTGACCCCGCTGTGCCGTTGAATCTCTTGGGCAGCACGAGCTTTCCCTGGGACGCCCGTGCCCAGCCCGCCACCTGAGAGCCCTGCTGGCCTGTTACCTTTCCCTTGCTTCTCGCCTTATGCCCACCTCATACACCCAGGTTCTGCTGTTTCTGTTTGTGCTATACTTGCTGAGGAATTAAAACGTGTTTGAACCGTCACTTCAGTTGATCCTTCTCGTTTCTTGGTTGTGATTCTTGCTGCTCATACTTGGTGCTTGCTTTCATCTGCCTAAGCCTCCTGCCTGAGCATAGAACTCACCAGCGTTCACCCGTCAGAGGTCACATCTGTGTGTCCCACAGCGTCTTCAGGCTGTGGAAAATAAGGCTTGGGATCCACACTCCGACTAAGCCTAGTTTTTCACCGAGCCACTATCTGCAGCCACTCTCTTTTATCCCTGGGTTCACCACATACAACTTGCTGTTTTGGTGAACAGGCTCCCTAGCTGCTCTCAGCATCTGATAGTCCCCAGAGTGGAAGGAGCAGAAGCTGAACTCTGTACATGACTCCTGTGATCCTGCAGCAAGGACCCTCACCTTGAAGAGGACTCCTGGTTCCTTGTCTCTGTTCCTAGTACTATGTTATTCTATTAATCATACAAACATAAAATACAGGGACAGTTCTTGGAGCAGAGACCAAACACAGCTCTAGCTTCCAGCCCGAGGGTCTTGTCTACTCTGACTCTTTTTCTGCATAATGACATGTTTCAGAGGGAAAGAAGTGGATAGCAAGAACCATTCCTTCCCCTTTCTCCTAGAAAGACATGGTGTGATCATTTGAAACGTGCATATTTCCTGGAGATAAGGAGAGAATTGGGCTGCCTATCTTGCTTCTTGAGCGTATGCTTCAGTCACTGGACTTGTAGGGACCTGGGGGAGAAAGCCATTGGATGTCAGGAGAAGCCCAGGTTTGACAGCATACATTACACTGAGAAAACTCCCTGGACCAGGGCCCTCATGTGGTACAGAGAAACATTTGGTATCTGCATAACGATTGGACTTAGCTAGCTCTAGCACCACCCACGCTGTTCTTAGCTGACCTAGGACAGAAACAGGACTTTGTGGCTTGTTCTCTCTGCAAAATAAGCCAAAGCCAGAGAGCTAAGCTCAGCTTTTGGACCCCAGTCACTCACACTGCATAACTGCTAGCAAGCACAGCTGCTAGCACAATTTTGGCCCCTGCTAAGTAGCAATTTATGAGAGGGCTCTGGTGCACCACAGAGCAATAGCACTTGCTGGGTATCATTGATGATGGACAGGACAGATGGGACTGTATCAGAACTGGTTCCCTGAAGACTTTGCAGCCGCCTTCTGCAGGTTTTATGCATCAAACCACATCATACACCCTAACACCGCACTGCACAGAGGCAATGCACACTCTTCAAGCTTACAGCACTTGCTCTGTCTCAGGCACTCCGAGCTGGAAAACCACACATGCAAGAAAACCTCCATGTCTTCCACATCTTCATGCCAGATGGTCCTCACATGAAACCCAGCATAAACCCAGAGTTAGGAGTCAGATAATAGGGACATATCCAGTCTACACTGCACGGACTCATGGCAGAAAGCAGTGCAATAAATGTATCAAATATTTACAATAAATATACTATTTAATATAATAAAGTTACCATTTATGTTATGAAATTTTATCAATTCAAGTTATCATGTCATATTTAATGCTTGCATTTAAAATATAATAATTTCCTTCTAATTACATAAGGAAAACGTCACTGTGGAAGTGGGTAGACACTGGAACGGGGGCCCAGAGAGGCTGTGGGATCTCTGTCTTTGGAGATGCTCAAAACTTAAAGGCCCTGGACAAGGCTGTGACCAAGCTGATGTGACTGTGCCTGCTTTGAGCAGAGGGTTACACTAGAACCCTCCAGAGGTCCTGTCCCCATGCAAGTGACTGATTTTTGACCTCTGGTAGCACTGAAGCCACACCTTAAACTCTAATATGGATCTGCCAAGCAGACTACAGCTTGCTTAATTCTTCCGACATACACATTTCTCCGATGCATCTCAGGTATTTTGTGACAGGAGTTCTAGATGAACAGAGGGAGAAGAGAAAGAATTAAAGAAAGATGTTAAATCCTGTCTGCTCAGTTGCTGGTATCTGAACAGTTTGTAACTGTGCATTCACCATTAATAGGAGATATACTTTGTGCCACTGTACTCTGCAAGCAAATAATCAGTGTGGTCAAATGTGGATAAGGTGGTTCCTGTTTGACAATATTTAGAACTCTGTAGTTCTTGCAAATAAAGGCCTTATCCCACTGGGGCCGTACATAGCAAAGTCTCAAGCTAGACATTGCATGGCTGTGAAGTACAGGATGAGACCCTGGTTAGCAGTACTAACCAAGCCATGAGGTCAGTACAGGACAATGGGGAAAACTGAGCTCTGCTACAACTAAATGTCATGTTGATAAACGCAACTTCACCGTTTTTTATAAACAAAATTAAACTTAATTTGCTTCACAGTAGCTAAGGTGCCATTAATTCAAAACCCACAGAATAACTCACTGGACACAGTTAATAGTCAGCAGACCACATAGGCCAGGCTTTGAAAGCATTTAATATTCACTGAAGTGCTTCTTGTATCCAATTATAACTCACTACTTGCCATCTTAATAATTTAAATCTGTCCACTCTTTAGAGAGAAAAAAATGCACTAATCAAAGACATGAATGCACCTTTTGCTTTTGACAGCATTAAATTAAAACTAAATGGTAGATCTTGAATGAGTTACTCTGCAAGAATAAAGGCATTAATGAGGTAATTTCATTATAGAGGCTCATCCAAGCCTATGTGAAAACAAGGGAAGTAAATGGAGAGGAAAGCCGCCAAGGAAATTAGGGTTCCTTCCACACTAATTAATGTTTTGGGGCATTTAGTACAGGCACCAAATTAACTGCTCCAAAGAACTCCATTGAAAAAAAAATACATTGTTGCCCTGCCATGTAATTAGAAGACAGTACAAGCAGAACACTTAATGAGTATAAAGCCAGCCTTTAACTTACTCTGCCCAGCTTCTGAAAACATGCCATTGTGGAGGCCTAAGTTTAAGGAAGCACTAGGCGTACAATATAGAATTGTTTAGGTCCTTCTGTTCGGTGAGCTGTAAACAGGTAGCCCTGAATGAGAGACTCTGAGACTCCTGGGAGGCCCGGCTTCCCAGAAAAAAAAAAAAAAAGGAAAAAAAAAAAAAAAAAAAAAAACAAAAAAACAAAAAAAAAAGGGGGAAAAAAAC
>Ga0181612_182366_pt1 | contig 10519 bp, 3 predicted proteins | sample HoacroProtozoa21_FD_119630 | JGI IMG/M metagenome (GOLD analysis project Ga0181612, IMG submission 119630) | Hoatzin crop microbial communities from Cojedes, Venezuel. Combined Assembly of Gp0051906, Gp0051904, Gp0051908
AAAGAATGGGGAAAATAATTGTCAGGGAAAATAAAAAAAAAAAATCGTGCAAGACATGAAAGAAAATTGTGCCCTACCAAATACTTGGACAGTATTTCTTTTAATTGCTCATAAAACAGTTCCTTTTGAAAAGTACCATTGCTAGTGATCAACTTGGCTTTTGTACTTTATGTATTAATCTGTCTCCAAATATTGTGCCAGTAAAGGAGTACTTTATCTCCTTCTTACAGTGCAACTTCTCTTCATATAAGTAGAAATCCTCACCCATTTCCCATCCTGTCTGTTCTACCACTTTTCAACACAAACGTCCACAGCTCATATCAGGAATTTCAAGTCTTTCCAGTTCATCCATCCATCTGCTTCATATCCATTTATACAGGCAGCTTCCTCAGAGACACATAAAAATTATTGACTGTTGTATTCCAACCACGAGATCTCACGTGCACAAATAGTAGAAACAGCAGGTTTCATTAGGCGAGAGAGCTGTGAAGTGTCCTCCTGTCATATGCCTGATATTCATAGTTTCCCATTCACTTTTTTCCTATCCATCCATTAATTAGATTCATTATTTTCTTTGCACTATAACGATATTTTACAAAGCCTCGGTTAATCTAGTAAGACCCGATCAACATCTCGAGGTGGATCCTGAACCATCTAGGTCAGTTAGAAGTTATCAGCTATCGCTGCTGCTGTTACAACCTGGGAGATTTTCACCATGACTTGGAAGGAATGGAGAGTCTTCAGCACTTTTCTTTGGTTTCACTAGAGCTAATGCCAGTTTTGTCAGATAAGGATTGAGCCCATATATTAAAAGTTCCAAAAATTTCAGATAAATCCAGCACAGCACGAAATTTTAATCATATCCTTTGTTGAGTGATGGAAAAGAACAGCAAGGACTACTGCAAGGTTTCTCTTTGATTAAGAAATACAGAACCACTGCAACAGGAATAAAGTTATATAAAGCTAATTAGTTATTTATCACCTTTGAAATAAATAATTGTGCTGATTAATACCCTTTTTTTTAAAGAAAAAATGCTTAGCATTTCCTAAAAGTTTTATTATGTACTATATTAGTTTTGTAGACTCCTTGAATACAGCAATATTTTTTTGCAACCTCATTTCAAAATCCTGTGTGTCGAACAACTACAGTGCAAGAATTGTATAGAATTGAAGAGGGCATAAGGGCTAAGTAATAAAAAATGAGACACTGACTTCCTCATGGATGCTGTTGGAAGCAATAGAGAACATAGGTCTGATTGCAATGGAAACAAAAATATAGATAGAAGTATCTCTAAAATCATCACATGTGCTAGGAAATCTATCTAAATGTCCTTATAAATACCATTTTATCTATTACGCCTTTTTCTATGCAGTCAAAATTTTTTATAGTATCAGGTACATTATTTCATCTGTTTCCCTGTGTGATGTCAGTGGTAAAAAAACATAATCTTTCAAAATCTATATATAATTTTCTGAACTTAAGCTTTTCTGTTATAGTTGATTGAGGGATTAACATCAACTAAATTAAGTAATAAGTTTTACCTCTTTTTCTGCTTACAGCCTATCCATGAACATGTCACACTTCCACAGTTTCCTTGCGTTAAGTAATTCTGTTTAGTACCGCTAGACTTCCTCCACACTGAACAAAACTATAAAGAAGTCACCTAGAGCTTGCCAAGCAAGAGTTTTCTGCAGTATTTTGACATTTCCTGTTTGGTCGCAGGCGCTTAGTTCTAACTCATCACACTTTTTCTGATTTTACATTCCGCATCCAGAGTAATCATGTAATCTAGCATTTTCATGCAAGTTTGAAATTGAGGGTTTTATTTTTCCCACAATAATCTTCACAGACAGCAGTCAATTGAACAAATAAATAACAAATTCAAGGACAGCACAAGCATTATTCATTATGACAACATTTTAATATTTCAGTGTAACTTAGGATGATGCAGCAAAAGAAGATAAAAAGATTCAAATTGAATCCAAATTGAAGCACCACAGAAGATAACTGTAACAGGCAACTAAACTGAGGGGAACAGAAGCACAAAGTCTACGATGATTGCAAATGACTTAAAATGTGTGTGTAAGCACTGCACACAAAAATCTTAGAATGATTCCCAGTAACCCCAAAAATATATCTGTCTTATTCATACCCTTGAAAAACAAATGACAAGCCTGCTATAGTGTACTTGTTAGCTAAAATGCTGTCCCTTGACCCACTGCAGATTCTGCTTCAAAAGTGAAGTAGGATTAAAAATGCCTTCAGCCTCTGTTTTATTCACAGTCAACAGTTTTTAAACTTTCTATTTTCTTCCTCCAGGGAAATACTGTATACTAGGGGGGTTTGCGAGTTTTTTTCCCAATTACAAAGAGGTCTCAGGTGACTTGGCAGGACATTTCCATTTGAATCCAAATAATCTAAGAAACATAGAACACAATGAAGACTTAAAAAAATATGTATTTTTATTATGGCATTACCCCGAAAAGATAACTCATAGAATCAAGTATGCATATGTCCACACAGGAAGTACTTCAAATTAGGGAAAGATAGATACAAGTAAGAGCTTCTAGTTATGATAACTTTGGTACAAAATCATGGCACAGACATGCATGCTTTGTAATACTTCCAGAATTTTAATTCTAGAGCTGGAGAAAGCATTTCTCTTTCAGCAGGAAATTCTGGTAGTCCTCAAAGTATCTTTTTTTAAAGGCAAGTAAAACGGATTATTGAAATATTGCGTATGAATTTATCAAAAACATTTGCACATTGCCTAAGTAGAATGTTTTACTATATTCTTAATTGCTTTAACTTTCCTACGCTGCTAGTTTCACTGAAATCAATACACCTTCATATTTCATTTCCAAAAAGAAGTCACATCTTCTGAAAGAAATGTTTCCTTTTCCTAAATGCTTCTATGGAACAATACTCTTCTCCAGATGCATTAATCATAGAAATGGGACTCATTTAATTGTAGCTACTTAGACATTACATAACACTGTTTAGTATCCTTACAGATGTAATCAGAAATTGCCTGGTTAATTATCCACTTACCAGAAATCATAATCTTTTGTCAAAAGTTAAAATTATTCTTACTAAAATATCAGCAATCAGAAGTGACCAAACAGCAGTTTTATCTCACTGAAAAAAAGATCTTGCTCTGCAGCTCTTGCTCAGCCTGTGTCAGGGTTGACTGCAAGGCAGAGGAGGCTTCACGCCTGGAATTTTTTAGAAAGTGACGGCTCCAGGCTGAGGGCTCTATCTCCTCAGCTCTGCTGGGTTTACCTGACCATGGGTCGGGGTGTTGGGACTCTGGTATCAGTAAGTACATGGTCCAGAAGAAGCTCTAGTCAGAGAGGATAAGGGAAGTCTAAACACCAGAGAAGCCTGTAGACATGCAGCTTAACAGTCAACCTGTGCGTAGTGAAATATACTGACATTTCTCAAACAAGTCCTAAGAATATTCATGTTCTGTAAAAATCTCTAATATTTCACCACTTTTATAAGTTTTATGTGCTTCTGTGTTCTTCAAACACTTCTAGCTAGATCAGTTTTACCATGAGGGTGGTGAAACACTGGAATGGGTTGCCCAGGGAGGTAGTGGAGGCCCCATCTCTGGAAACCTTCAAGGCCGGGTTGGATGGGGCTCTGAACAACCAACCTGGTCTAGTTGAAGATATCCCTGATTATTGCAGGGGGGTTGGACTAGATGGGCTTCAAAGGTTCCTTCCAACCCAAACCATTCTATGATTCTATGATTCCATGACTCTAATATTTTTTTCAGTGTGAAAACTTGATAGAAATTAATTATATTATTTTTCCACAATTCTTCTATATTACCCTGAAGAGAGATTGCATAATTTGCAGTTGCATTGTAAATACACATTACTTTCCTATTCATATTCATTAATAAATTCTATTCCTCCTCATTTTTATTTGCTTGGAGGTGGAGGCTATTTGAATAGCAAATCACAGATATTGATTAAGTAGTAGAAGAGGAAACCATCATGTATTACAAGTTTATCCTTTTATCAGTGATTTGACTGCAGTGTACTTCAGAAGGAAGTTCCCAATAAGGCCAGCATCAAATATTTAAAATAACCCAGTGTCTTGGAAGAGCACTGGTGTATTGGTATACTCAAATGTTAGGATAAATTGGTAACAATTTAGGAAAAGAGAACAAGAGAGAACAGACTATCTCTTGCTCGAGACCTTTAAATCAAGATGGTAAGTGGGGGAGATCCCACTATATATGTTCTGAAAGTCTTTAAATTAATGAAGGATTCATTTGGAACATTTTATAAGTGGTGTTCTATAAAAAATTCAACTTTGAAGCAAATAGAATATGATCTTTTTTTTGTTTGGATTCAGAAAACACACAGTTGGTTTTTTTAAGTTTGGCCACATCAGCATGATTTGAGAAGTCTTACGTTCCTGGGGAACTAATGGGTTCAGCATCAGCGTATAGCATATTTTTTTAAAGTTTAGGTTCTGAAACCATTGGTCCAGGATGCATTTCCTATAATTGACGAAAAGCATTTTCCAAAGGTTGCATCAAGAAATTTACAAAAATATGTAGGTTCTGCCTGCCTAAACAGGCTTCTGCTAAAATTCTCTTAAAATAATTCTTCAAAGATTTCTGTGTGTTAGCATACTGCAGAACACACAAAGTCATTAAATCATTGTCTATCACATGAATTCATTAATTTGCTTCCTTCAGTGACGTAAACATATTAATTAGGAGAAAGCCCACACCAGGAGATGAACCCCTGATCTATATGCAAAGTCTAATAATCGTTGTACCACAGTGATTAGAATGATGATGGGGATACTGTGAAGAATTCATTTGCAGCAACTAAGCCAACAACTTTGCATTTGTTTTGAAAAACAATTATAGAGCTTAATTGGGAGCCGTGTAATGATGACAGCAGTTATTTCAGTGATTGATTCCAAAATTAAAGAGAACTGGCAAACTAAATACCCCAGTATCCTATATTAGAAAATTGAAAGGTTTAGACAGCATGTACCATATGTAAATCCTGAAATATGGCAAAATCCTAACACTACTATAGACTACTGCTTCACAGAAAAGGCTCTTGGGTAGGCACCAGCTAGGATTTTTCTCATCTTGAGGAAAAAAAAAAGCCAAAAACCCACAAAACAATAGCAAAAACCTAGACCAACTGGAGGAAAACATAAGAAAGAAGTAGAGTAGAGGTTACAAAGGGTCAAAAATAAGCTGTAATTGATAGGAAGAATTGCTCATAGCCCACTGTTGTCTCTAAATTTCTTAATGTAGATCCATTCATGAAAGAGGAGGCAGTGATTGACAGATCCAGATAAATTATTTGATGTTACTAGAATTGGTTCATAGTATTCAATTGATTTCTTATTTTAATCAGTCACTACTCATCTTTAAAAACAAGTGCCCATTTAAAAGGTCAGGATCCTTGCTTCCCTTGCACATATTTGTGAAGATTTCCCATGGAGCACAGAATTGCAATCCACAGCACATTTTGAAAATCTTCTTCCTAAAGAACAACTACCCGTGCAGTCTGATTGTGTAGCGAAAGCTCTGTGGGTGTTAGAAGTAAAGCACTGGGCTGTATCTCCAGGTCAGATTTTCCAGAAATATAGTTATGGTGCAAGCTTGCTCCACCTTGTTAACTGTGGAAACTACCATCACTGTCAGTAAGTTCACCTCTGCAAATAACAACAAATAGAAAATTTTTATGCCGTGATCCTTCAGATAATTAACAAGGAGACAGTTGCCCTTGTTTCAAGCACTGTCATAAAGCCTTCTTCAAACTCAAAGTGAGCCATTAGCAACTCTTGAGTGGTCTTCACATCCTATGGAGGGGCAGGCATCTTGCCTACATAGGTCAGCAGAAATGATGCAGGCTAAAGAGATGGTCACAGTATAAAATCAGGACAACAAAATTTGTGGTTGTGTAGTTTTCGGATTGCTGCCAGCCTGAGGGTGGTGTAAACAAGCCCAAAGCTTGCAGATGTCAGTTACTGGGGTCCTTTATTCTTGCTTTGGGCCTCATGTGGACAATGAAAATTCAACCCTTACATGTTTAACAGTAAAGCCACTGAATTTCCCGTCTTCAAACAGACAATACTTATTTTCCTTGAAATATAAATTTTAATTTGACGTTTGTAAATAGCTGTGTAATGTTGCAGACACAATCCATTTTCCACTTAGTGGACTAACAAGGACAAGTCATCTTATAAAACAGCATCAGTCTCAAACTTGCTATATAAAACCTTCCCTCTCTGCTTTCTTCTGTTCTCTGAAGTGTAATCCTTCCTGATTTATATTTCCAAATCATTTTTCTAACCAAATTTATGACATCATTTGCAAGGACTGTAAAGCATATTCAGGTGCCACTTATATTATAAAAAATGAGGTAGCTGAAGTCAGGGTGTATACCATACTCCCAATTGGATGGATAACTTAGTTTGTGTGAATAAGTTATAATTACTTTTTGTACACATTTGGATGGATGCTGGTGACTAGCATAAAAGCAGCAAAGATTTTTCAAAGAACAGAATTACTGATATCATTAAGATTGATATAAGAAGCAGTCTTGTGTGAGAAATGATACATTTTTGTGATATTTAACTACATTTTTGTCATTACAGGTATGCTACGGCACACTGTTTAAGAAAAATATGAATAGGCTCTGTAAAGTATAAGCATAATTTGATTTTTTTCCCCTCAAAGGTGGAAGCAAAATGGCACAGATATTGATCTTACCATGAGTTATCACTACAGGTTGGTTGGAGGCAGCTTGGCAATCAATAACCCACATAAAAAACAGGATATTGGAACATACCAGTGTTTGGCCACAAATTCATTTGGAACAATTATGAGCAGGAAGGCAAAGCTTCAATTTGCATGTAAGTTGGGAAGATCATATTTATTAGAGCATTATTTTCCAATTAATTCTGCACATTAACTGTAATTTATTGGATAATTAAAGTATCATCGATGATTCTGTTCAAAAGGTTTGGCTTACTTCAGCAGTGCTTACTCTTAAAAAAAATTGTTCCTAGTAAGTAATAATAACAAAAACCGACATCTGATGGCTGCCAGCCCTCAGGAACAAGAATAACTTGTAGAAAATTCAAAGGTCAAGAAAGATAAGTGCAATTATTTTAACTTAATAAAGGTGTTTTGGCTTTTTAAGACAGTGCTTTCTTTGCTATATTGCAGATAGTTACAACTGGGGGGGGGGGGATGTTGCAAAAAGTTAGGTTTTCTATTTTCTATAGTGTAATGACATCTAACTGAATCATAAAAACATTGCACCCCTAATTGCCACACTGACATTTTGTTACATTATCAGAGTAAGAAAGGCTTTTTCCTTACGGAGTGTGCAAAATGCTAAGCAGCGCTCTGAAATGTTTCCTATTTCAGCTCGAATGAGCAGAGCACATGCGCTGCCTTGAGATGATTTTTAATTTATTTTAGGCTTGCTCCTCATTTCACTTCTTCACAACTTCACGATCTTTTCCACAAGGTTTATCTGTAGTGACTGAGTTCTGTTAATGCCCTGGGGGGAACAACAACAACAACAACAAAACCCCCAGATATTACCTCCGTTCCTTTTTCTGCAGCATAAAGGTCTGAGCTGTCTGCCGCTGGGAGAAAGCAATTGTTTTCAAACCTCATTAATAAAACATATGTCTAAAGCCAACCTTGTGTCGCTATTTCAGACACCAGCAAATGTATTAATTATTTATCTTGTTCCATTTCTCATAGCAAATCTCATGTCGCAGGGGTTATACAAAGGAGACATTAGAGGTCGTGATGGTTCACAGACTCTCTTTTAGGAGAGCTGATCAAATGGTATATCACTAGTATCTCATTTAATAATGTTTTACCCTGAATTTCTCAAAGAGATTTTAATTCCCAAGAGCTGATCAAATGGAAACACAAATTTTGATTCATTGCTTTCCCACTTTTTCAGAAACATCTTTGCAAGCCAGCCTTCCTGTATAGGAAACTATTTCAAGACCTCGAGACAAAAATTGTTTAGTGACAGAATAAATCCCATTTTAGAGAGAAGCAAGAGTAGATGGCCTCCTCAAATTTGTCTGTGGGATCTGTAATCCCCAAGAGACCACGGTAGGCCGGCAGTGGAGCTGGAAAAAGACCTAAAGCAAAGGAATATCACCAAACAAAGTCACGAAGAAAGTATAAAAAAAATGGGGGGGAAAAAAAGGAGAAACAGGAATAACTGTGAAAGCAAGAAGGCTCAGGTGATTGTTCAGCATATCATACTAGGCAATGATTTCATCTTTTTCTGCAGAATTCTACCTCTTACGCAAATCCTTGGAAGCACTTTGGTTTTCCAGTCATGGCTCCGCCAGCACATATGGAATGACACTGGCTTGGTGCACCAGTTCTTAGAATAACAAGCAGCTCTTCCAGCCAGTGCTCCTTCGAATAGTATTTAATTTCATTTCCTTCCTATGGTTTTCTATGTTTACTTTTACCTATTGCCATTTCATAACCATGAGGAGGACCAAAGCTAGCTCTGGAAAGTTGTCTTGTTTTAACACTTTGCAAGGAGAAGGGTTTGGAGAAAGCTGAAAAACTGAAAGAAGGGTAAGAAAGCTTATGGGGAAAGCCTCACTCGTAACACGAGAAAGCAGAAGGGTCCTTTCTTAGGACGCTGGTCCATGTTTGTCCCTACGTTCATGAAAGCATCCCTACTAGTCTTCAACGATTGAAAGATGCTGCTTGCCACAGAAGTGTCTCATCTTCAAGCTCTTGTAGCAAAAAGTGATCCTTTGGAAGTTTTCCCTAGTAGAAAAGACAAATTGTACATCACAATGCATAGTTTTCTTTATGACACTGGGTTTACTAAGGATCTAAAGGGGGGTGCACACTTGGAGCAGAGAGTGAAGTGGCTCCGCAGAGCCCTCTCACCATTGCCCCACTCCTGGTGCAGCTGCAGGCGTGGGTTCTGCGCTCAGACATGCAAACCTGAAAGAAGTCACCGGTGATTTCTGGCCTGTGTGCAGCAAAGCACATCCCGGTGCGATGCAGCTGGTGCCACTTTGCAGCTAGTGGACCTGTTTGCCAGAAAATGGACTTTGTCAATGGCATTAAGTATTTTCAGCTGTTAAGAACCAGGTCTTTAATACTCCATGCTGGTGAAACATTCCCTCTGAAGCGCTTAACTCACTAATAGCTCAAAGTCTCATGCCAATATATGACCATCAAACTAGGCTTAATATCAAGCGGTTCCTTTACTTAGGCTTCATACCCCCACCAAGATACTTCCCAAATTTACAGAGAGGAGCAGGTCACAACAAAGTCAGGTCTCATTTGTCCACAGCAGCAGACAAACCCACAGCTACTGCCCTGCTTGAATCCTCCAGTTCTTAACAGCAGCCATATAATGGTAGATACATCCCATATTCAACAAGCACACTACTTTTTCATTAGCAGTGACAGACATTTACATCCTTTCCCATATAAAAGAGAGAAGACAGACAAATTGAAGCTTGTCATTTATAGTGGCAAACACAAACATACAGAAAAATGCTTCAATTTAGTGGCATCACTGTGAAACTATGAGTTTTAACTTGTCTTCGAATAGAAAAAAAGCACAGTACATGGAAAAAGTTATAATGACCTGACGAGAATGCGGAACAAATTACCTTGAAATAGTTATTTCACAGTTAACATTTTCTTATTTCTTCTTTTATTGTTGTCATCCAATTTACTTCTTTGTTCCAACCAATACTTCAGGCTATATCTTAAAATCCAGGCAGACATGTTGATATTATGACACTTTCATTCAATACCTAACATAATGGGACTCTTCCCTGAATAGAACTGCCTGGCAGATTATTGCAGCCACCATACTAAATAGCTGAATCAAGCCTATTATCCAAGTAACAGGGTTTATGCGTATTTGTCTTTTTACTACAGAGTAACTAACTCTGAGTTTGAGTTTGAAATAATGATACCCCTGGAAACCTATTGTACATTTCAACTTAATATGTGAAAAATACTTTTTACTCTATTTGAGATAGTGAGCTGAGTAGCAAAATAAATGCGGTCTGAGATTAGAAATATGTCTTCAGATTCAGCTGGAGTTTCATGCTTATCCTCTATTAAAACCAGAGCTGTCAAATGAAAGCTGCGGGAGGAATATTGTGCAGAAGGAAGTGGCATAGATTATTAAAGCTACAAGCTGAAAATGAGAGACAGCATCAGTGAGAGAGCAGAGCAAGAGCACATAAATGCATTAGGGGGATACAGAAGATGGCAGTCCTATGTTATTCGTACTTCCTGGGAAAGGTTTGTTTTGTCATTGATAAAGTTGAAAGCTCCCTGCAAATCCTGTGTATCTCTCGCTACCCAGCAAGCAGTACATTTTGAAGCGCTAATGTGTGTTTTGCAAGAGCTGGAGCTGTTGATCTGGATCTTCAGCCTGGTTAAAAAGCACCGGTGTCAGATCCCAGCTGGTGTAGCCAGAGCCTGCTGCGGGCGCA
>Ga0181612_114851_pt1 | contig 10518 bp, 8 predicted proteins | sample HoacroProtozoa21_FD_119630 | JGI IMG/M metagenome (GOLD analysis project Ga0181612, IMG submission 119630) | Hoatzin crop microbial communities from Cojedes, Venezuel. Combined Assembly of Gp0051906, Gp0051904, Gp0051908
ATGAATGAAAGAATATTTTTAATGTATAAAATGGCACAGCTGGGAGGGATAAATGAAGAGAAGAACCACATTCATACATAACTGTTGACTTCCTACAGAAGCAAACACACTTGGGCTCCAGGTTGGTTGCCATCCTAAGATGGCAGTTTTAAATACTACAAATATTTCCCAAGTTAAGAAGAGACATATACTACAGAAACTCAAATACCCTGGCAAGGTTTAAGGGATAAATTCTGGACTCATAATTCTACTATGCAATATAGTGTGAAAAATAAACAGAGAAAGTGAGCAGCATTTACGCCTCCTGAGATCTTGCAGACCTATGGCAACGTGCAGGCATTCTCTGCTGTAGTCGCTATACGCCCACCTGTATCTTTGCAGCCCATGCAAGCGTAAGAAATAGAGGAAAATTAGACTCTGCTGTAAGGCAATGTCTGAATTAGTTTGGAATACGTGTATTGTAAGTACAGTTAAGTTTTTGTACCTCGACCCTGTATTGCTTGTTCTGGCTTTAGACCTCTGTCCTTTCACCAAGCAAAAAGTTGTTATTTCAGATATACAGCAACATACAGAATTGACAGGAATGTTAGTAAATTAAATTTACAACATTTAAAAAAATATTATTCTGGTGTCAGCTAATAACTTAGTGCACTTTAATGATCAGGAAGCCAGGAGGTATAATATCACAACTTGCATGACAGAACACAGGATCAATGGTTTGATAAAAATGTATTTTTGGAAAAAATTGTGATACCTTTGCTTCAGCTCAAGTGATAACTTTGAATTTTGATATATCTTTTTGTAAGGCAGTGTCTCTGGCATTTGTACAAAGAATATGTCAAAGCAGTCAGTCAAGCTTGTAGTCGGATGGACTAGCAAATAACTAGAAAGTGGGAAAACTGAAGACTTTGGTCATTACTGAGCTGGGCTCAATGTGAATGAGTGACCTCAGGGAAAAAGCTCCAGTATACGCCCTCCATTGAAAGTCTGTGAATTTTTAGAACTACTTTTCCATACTTTTCTATTTACTGGGGAAAAAGTAATAATCGTACACATACATTCAACTTATTTTCTGAAAATTCAGTATTTATGCATAATAATAACTCATTTGTTATTGTTAACTGATTTATACAGTTTAAAAACAATTACTTCAGCATAAGGGCAACAGAAATACTAAATCAAATCCTTCCTTCACCTGTGATGCTATTTGCTAAGGACTTTGTATGCATTGCACTATAGTGCGTCCAAAACTTAACAGGTTGAATAAATAGCAACCTTTCATGTTTTCTTGCTTCCAAATCAAGTCCTTCACAGTTCATGTGACCATAACCAGGGACATGAATTTACCTTCTACTGATAGCCAGGACTACAGACCAAGAAATCCAGCATCTTACTAGTATGCATGCACATATGTATGTGCATAAATTATGAGAATGCAAAAAATAGTGACATCAACAAAGACATGGTGGAATAGTAAACCTATGAAAAATCAGATTCTAGGCAGTGATGCACTTGTTGTTGTTGCAGAGGGTGAAAAACTGGCACGAGCTGAACTCCTTCAATTAGTTATAAAGGACAACTTGGAACAGAGATTATAAAACAAAACACAAATTCATTTTCCATAGCTCTTCTGCTAACAATAAGAAATAGCTGCCAAACAGAATAATCTCACGGACTTCAATGTTGGGAACTTGGCTCAAGAAAACTATCTTCCAGATTGAGCAATGGGAATAAATTAGTCAGTTTGTGGATGACTGCTCCTTACAAGGGTCTGGGTTCCTCACAGGGATCATTCTTTCTTGCCACTCACGAATCACTGATGCGCATGGAACTGCACATGCATAAAATTATCTGAGAAGTGAATCATCCCCAGCATGCAGCTATTAGCCCACCATCCCAAAACTGCTAAACCATCTTTCTCAGTCATCCCTTGAGTCTTCTCAACAGTAATGTGATTAGTTTTGCTCCATTTTATTAATTAATAGCAAAACTTTAAGAAATAAAATCTCTTTTATAGCATCTTTCTTTGGAAGAGCTCTCAGCCTAGAAAGGACATTGGGGAATGCAATGGAGAGGTGTCATCAGAGAGACCAAGACAGGTCCTGTCCTCCAAGTGCCACCTGACCCTCCTGCCACAGACCTGTCCCTCCACACACCTTGGGTGATTTTTGGAAATAAGAGTAAGGTTTTCCAAGCTAACAAAACCTGAAAACGAGGAAAGGGAAAAATCTAAGATTAAAATTAGCCAGACTGACAAAACACAGGACATACTCCTGACACAACTTACATATGACTGAGTGTTGCATTACCCTCTCCGTGTTGGCTGGCCCTGGGTGATAGTCTTACCTGCAGTGAGATTGAGCCTGGGCTGGAAAGCATGACCCAGAAATCTAGTATGACCTAGATGATCTGCCTTTCACAGACAAACCTATGTCTTCAAACAGCTGGAGCAGGCATCTTCTCTTACTGCTCCGTTTATACTTCAGCAGAGCTTTGAGCTTCCAAGCCTCAAAAGTGCAACATAGGAAGAGCTTGTCTGTTGGGCTTCCTCTGGTCCGAAATCCAGTCAAAAAAAAAATAGCAAGAAGGAATTGCATTTGGATAGATACACATAAAATTGGATAAGAAAGCATAATTATCCCCATCCTGAGTTCTGTTTAAAACCTGAGGAGACACTAGAAAGGAGAACCTAACGAGGCAGGAATAAGGGAATTGTAGTTTGTAAGTGGTCTGAAGCATAGCTGCATAACATAGCATGTATTTTATGCTTACTTTAGGGTAAGAGTGTAGAAAACTGCAAAGTTCCACTTTCTACAAGCAGACAAGCACTTCCAGTGAAGAGTTATTTGCCTTTCTATCAGTCTTATGCTTCAGCATCCTTGACTGCAGTCAAGTGACGCCAAAGGCAAGCGATCTGATGTTAATGTCAGCGGAGGACTGTCCTCACACATTACAAAGTGCATGTTTAGTACTTCTCAGAATCAGCTCCAACTTATTTAAACACTGTCTCAGTCAAAAAGCCTGTGAAAATTTAATTTGCCATTAGCATAGCTGAGTTTTGGGAAGAAAAAGAGCTTTTGTCCCTTTGTGTATCTTCAGTGCCACTGGCCAAAGCTAACCTGTGATTATTTACCTTTGGTATTATCAGACTCTGAACCAGTAGGAATCCACTCAGGTTTTTTTCCCAGCAATTCAAGTGTGAATAGACCACAGAAAGAGGCAGGAACAGATGCTATTTCTTCACTCTCAGTCGGTGACAGAAACTGCATTTCATTATAGGGTTGAGATGAAAAGCTGATCTTCTCAGAGTATATATTCCTCGGCTGGCTTGTGTAGATGCACTCAGGAGCTGATACGTTATCAGAATTATTCTATCTCAGTGCTGATGTCATAACATTCTATGTTACCACTCTCCCAATAATTAGCTAAGGTTATCACACAGTTCATAGATTTCCTCTGATTCTGATGAAACGGGGACACTGCTGGAAAAGGCAATGTTACCCCTCAGGGACAAAAAGCAGCAGCAGCCATTGACCTTTGGGATGCTAAAATTATCAAAAACCCTCTCGCTTCTCTGAATTATAACGAACTTTCTTCCCTTACATTGATTTAGGTTTTCCTCAGTTCAGAATCTATTACTGCTTTTTGGGGGTTTTTTTAAATAAAAGAAAAAAGTGCCTCCTAAAGAGATAGAGACCTCTTTTGGGAATATTTCATCCGACACACATAAATAGACAGGCTGCAGTAGCTGTGCTACATTCCCTGGGTAAAAGGCAGCTCCAGGTGAGATATGTCTTGCGCTTTCAGTTTGTTTTCCCTCCTCTCTGTCTGCTCTGCAGCCAGCTCTGTGGGCTTCAGACAGAAGGCCCCTGATGAAGTTCGTCATTACTATCGTCGCTTCTGCTGTTTTGTGGGGATAAGATTGATCTTTTTACCAGATCATTTCTCTTTGTCATGGAGGTCCTGATTTTCATTTATACTTGGGCCACTTTGGAGTGCTCTGGCAGTGTAATGGGGCTTTAAAACCAGTTCAGATCACATTTGTGCTCACTTTAAAGCACTTCTGCTCTGACAGAATGGTATTAAATGTTTGTAGAGTACGTGGGCTTCAGGTTTCTAATGTTTTGATTAACTAACAGCTGCATACCTATCTTTTGAAAATGACATCATCATTAAGACACCACAGGTAAGGAGACCACAGCAGCTCTGCCTCGAATATATCCAGTACTCTGAAGTGGATCATGTGATACAGGTGCAATAGCAACCAAGAGTATGTCTATCAGAAGACATAATACAGAATTACACCTCAAACAGCACTTCGAATGTGTATTACAAGGAGAGAAACTCTGATCTGGAAATTTAGCAGCAAGTATTACAGAGAACAGTGTTGGCTCATTAATTATGTGAATGCAGCAATGAAAGTGAGAAAATGCACTATATAGCTGAGACCAGACTCTGCAATTTGGAGGCCACATTCAGGCTGTTGACCACACATATAGAAATGCAGATACATATAATCTGAGCAAAATAACCAACTCACTATATCAGCAAAGGGCATAAGGATCAATGGAAAACAAGTTGTAGTGGCCGATGCAGTGATATGCTTTTGGGAGAGGTTAGGAGTTGCAGGCAGGGTAAAGGTACAGAATAAGACTTGGATTTGGAAATCATGGTTTGGCACTTAAAACTTTTCTGGCCCGTCAATGAGGTCCATGAGGGTACAAAACACTTTCTAGATTGCAGTTCACTGCCCCTGACTTAAGTAATCAGAAAAAAAAAAGGGTGGAGGGAGTGTGATTCTCTTGTCACTAAAATACTTAATTGTATGTGCATATTTGGAGGTGTCTTATGTGAGCTGAGTGCCCAAGATCCCATTATAGACAGTGGAGAACTCAGGCTCAGCTCAGCTCAGCGCCATTTGAGATGCCCTTATGCATCCTGCCTGCTTCCCAGTTATGAGGTAAGAAATTTTCAGGTTTCCTACGGGCCCTTTTCATATCTACCAGCACTGTACCACGTCTCAGGTACCCTATGACATCTAAAATGTCATGGATGGATCTCTGTGGGCAATTAAATCAAGGCCAAGATGCCACAGTTTATGGGTTTAATCTGATTTCACGAATACTTATGTAAACCAAAAATCACTTCGCTGAAATAGGTGAACTAGACCCTGTGAACTCAGGGCAAGAAACAGCATGGTCTTCCTCGCAGCAAGAGAAGTGTTATTAGGCATCAGAAAAACCACACAGACAGACACACATCCCACTCTGTAACTGCTCTGCCTAGTGAAGCTTCAAGTGGAGCTTGCATCTTCGTAAAGACCCGAAGTCATTAGCCTCAAGACAGAATTCTGTAGGAAACAAGTTTCCGCAGTTGCAGTACTTGCAGAACTATTTATTTATCATAAGGTGTATACAAATTTCGTTGCCTTTAAAATCAGGTGCAACTTCCTCATCTGGCTCTGTATTACAGCATTTGCTGTTGGCTGTTCATGCACCCTGGTTCCTAGAAGCAGCAGCAGTCCCTGGACACGAGAAGACATCACTGGCTGACCTTGGACATTAGCCGTGTACTTAATGTACCTCACTGCAGATATGTCCTAAACAGAGAGCCGACTTATAAACATTAAAAAGATTCTATGATAAATGTTAACTATTAACAGACAGAGCTGACCCATGCGAGCATATCATGGATAAACAGTGCACGAGGCACTTGTCCTTTTATTAGCATGTGAATATATTAGTATTATACAAGTGACATTTAGGGAAATGAATAGCCCGTTATTCCATAGGGCTCTCATTAAAGGCAGCCTCTCCTGAGGTTGCTGGATGGTGAAGTTCCTAAGTGGATTAGTAGGAAGCGTGGAGAGAATGAATGAACTTTGCAGTGACTACTCTTAATAATGACTGCAGGTAATTAAAAAGACTAGATGTATCTGGAGAATTCTGTGTCTAATAGTGGTCTAACAGAATTTGAAAAACCTCTAACGATGGAGTGAATTGAGCTTTAAAAATCATTTAGCTGGTCCTTGCATTAACAAGTAGCTTTTATGTGATGGAGGAATTAGAAGTTAAATATTGACTCAATAAGTCTTTAAAGACTTTTCTTATTTGCAGTGTTGGCCATTATTCAGTAGTAATGTTTATGCAAATTGTAGTGCAGAAGCCTTTTCGGTATCGGAAAATGTTACCCTGCAAACTCGTTAGCTTTCAGCCACTGTGTTCACAAAAAACCACAAGACAAAAGATGTGCTGGAGGCAGAGCTACAAGCTGAGTACAAATCCAGGCACTAAGATGACACAGTCAGGTTGAGGAAGGCATCGCTGCTCGCTGCCTTCCCCTGGGAGCTCAGTGAAGAACGAGGGAAGTGCCAGCATTTCTTGGTAAAGGACTACCTGTCCATATAGCAGAGGGTTTTGTTTCTATTCTGGCTCTTAGTAGACCTATGTTCTCCATACATAAATATTTAAAGTGAAGACCCAGCTGGACAGATGAGGATCTGATTTTCTAGAGTGGGATTTAGTTCATGAAACTGCTGTGTGTCTACATCTTAGGACTGTAATAAAGCAGCCCTGAGTTTCCTCAATACTCAAAAAGAGAAAAATAAATGGATTTAAGGCCATCAGAAAAAGTAATGTACACATAACTCACGTGTTCAACCTTAGAGGAGTAAGAATTCCCTCTGGAGGTTTTCACAGTCACCTACCGCTCTCCATTGACAACAAAGCAAATTTAAGCTCATCTTCAGACGCTTAAAACACAGTTCTGATGCATAATTTGGGTGAGCTGCATCCAGCCATGCACTTCAATATACAAATTACAATGTCTTGGTGAGGGCAAAAAGAGCCAGCTACAGATTCTAACGATGAAGATAAAGGGAGAAATTTGGATAAAACGCTTATTTGTTGGTTGATTTCATAACAACAGAAAAAGTTCCGCATTTCACACTGTAGAAGCCCACAGAAGGCTGGGATTGTATCAGTTTCTTCAGCTGAAGTTCCCCAAGCTGTGGTATACCTGGAAGGAATACTAAAGCAGAAAAGATGTTGTGAAGCCAAGCAGACAGCATCCACTGCACACATTTGAAATGGATATAGCAAATCTGTAGGCAGATGTTCCAGCAGTGCGGGGGAATCAAGAAGCTGCTTGCTTCCTCCACCACCTAATGGCTCTGAGCAGGTACAAGGAGTCATATCAAGAACCATCAAAGCAGTAATAATAGTAATATGCAATTTCCCATACTTTTCCGTATATAAAGCCACTACATCCACTGAAGCTGCACTCTCTCACAGACAGCCTAGTAGCAGCAGGAATGACACAGAGTTCTGGAAGCCAAACTGGACTAAGCATCGGTCAAGCCGTATCTGCCCTTTCCAGGCCAGAACCTCAGAGACAACCGTACCCATCCAGTGTGCTCTCCAGACCTTCAACCCGCTGCTCTGACTCCAAGGCAAAGTCAATACCTAGCTGACGGTAGCTGCATTTAAAAAAAAAATTAAAAAATGCTTTGTAAGGACTTTTGTGTTTTCTCACAATCTGAAGGCTCTCCATGCATTTTTCTGCTTTGCTGTTCCTTCATCCATTTTTCAAACCTTCTCCAGAAAGATCTTGTCTGTCTTCCTGTTTCTCTTTCTCTGTTTAACGCTTGACTGGAACATTTTCTCTTTTCAAAACATTGTGAGATGTATTTTGCATGAAAGACACTGTCCTGAGGAAGGGCCAGCTCACACTGTGCTGTTTGCACAGAAAGCAAGAAGCAGGAAGGGCAATAAAAGAGCAACTTAATTACTTTGGAGCTGTGGCGCTTCCCACCACTGCGGCCTCTGCATGAGGTCCTGACGCAGCCACCAAGCCTGTGAGAGGCACGATCTTGCTGACAGCTCCTCCGGTGCTGCTTCAACCAATGTCACCGAGCAGCTCACGGCAGATGAGCAAGCCACAAAGAGCGGCAGGACATCAGTGATGTAACCCCAAGCTAAAAAAACATCAGGAAATATCAGTGACCTCCGAGAAGCACAAAAGCCTTTCTGTCCCCTTCTCCTCTGCTGAATAAACACGTACCCTCTTCTAGCGGCACTGTTCACCTCCCCTCGAGAGGTGTTTTGTTCAGAAAAAGAGTGAAAAATCAGAGCACAGCTGCAAAAACTAATTCCCACTCCTAGCCTAAGTACTGGTGTCTTTCTGTAGCTATACAAGCTAGGATGTTATGACCTCGCCTACACTACACAGGTCGAGATTGTAAGACATACTGAACAGATCTGGATCTGACTTCTGAGCTGCTCCCAGAGCCAAGGATGACTACTGACTATGCCTGATGCTGGGGGGTAAGTACACCCATCAGTAGGAAGCATTTAGGAATTTCCTCATTCCTCAATGGATTAGGCTTTGAACTAAAATCCACTAAAGCAAGAAAAGTCCAAGGGATCACAACTTGTTTTCTTTAGAAAGCACCGATTTTCTTTTTGGCCAGTGCTAGTAACACCACGTCTGGCTCAGCAGCCACTTCAATTCTGTTGCATTTGCCTTTTCTTCAGCTCTTCTTCTTCCCACTTGACCTCAGGGGGAAATTCTTGCTGTCTGTCCCAGCTTGCAATTCCACTGCTGGAATAATTGAGCTGTACCAGAAGAAGCATTTCTCTTGGCTTCTTTCTCTTTTCGATACTCAATCATTTTGCTTTACTGCTTTTGCTTCTCCCATCTCCTGAGGAGTTTTGTACCTGGGACCCTATCTATGTGACAAAACTAATATCGAGAACTTCAGTCCACCATCTGTCTCTATCCCCAGTGACATGCCGCACACAGGGCTTGTACCAAGGAGCCCTCTAGTCTGAGCACACAAAGAAGAAACGATATAGCAAACTCCCAGTATTTTTTCTGAAATGGTTTCAGCAGGATTCTTCACCTCTAATCTAACCATTGCCAGTAGTGTAGTAGGTTTCTACAATATTTCTTTCCCTACAGTTTCAACAGGCTTTGTGTGTTACTGCCACAGCAGCTCACGTACTCAGCATGTCCACTGTCAAACGCGCCCTTTTCTGCAGAGGCTGCAAGTGGGACTGAGCCAGCGGTCTGCCGCTTTCGGGTTAGGGACATCACAGCGCTAACTGATACTCTGTTCTTTCTGTGATCACACGACATACACATGACTTTCCACCCCGAGAAGCCAAACCTAAACAAAAACCTTCGCAAAACCCCAAAACCATTGACTGCTTTTTTCGTAGGTGATATATGGAGAAGGCATTTTTGCCACTTGAAAGTCAAACCCACCTCTTGTATGCCACTGCATTCACAGGTTATTATCAGGGAGAAATTTTGTTCATTCCTTGGGAATTATTTTCTCTTTAAGATTTGTCTTTTGTTTACTTATTCATATGTCTTCTTCCTCCAAAACTGACTTTGTTTCCTGACATCCCAAGTTACACTTCTACTGGAAGTGCAAAGACTGTATCGAAGAAAGCACATCTCACAGAAGTGCCTCTGCAGCACGTTACGAACTGCGCAGCTCCCAAAGAGCAATTTAAAATGAAGAACAACCTTTTCCAACATCCTTTTCAGAACTGCACATGGACATTAGCCAGACACAAGACTGAGCTGCAGAGGGTGCATTAAACTCCCCATCTGCTCTTCACAGCACTCATCACTGATTTATAACCCACAGTAAAGTCATTTGGCCAAAAAAATCATAGTGGATGAGAAAAGTGCACCAGAAGCCAGCTGAGCCTTTTCCTCCCGCAGTGTCCACGGAAGGAAACATGTCCCACCCAGCCAGCATTTTCCCAATATTTGATTCCAGAGAATGCAACAGCTGTAGGTAAGTCACTCTCTAAATGAACTAGCAAAGCCAGATTTTGTTCTCGTTTACGATACTTTATAGGCATTATCTCAGTTGGTCTTCGCATGGCTATTAATTCACTCCTGCGTAAACGATGTTGAAGTATCCTTGAGGGCCTCAGCAGCTTCCCTGAGAACCTGGAAGAGTTTTCAGGAAGACACCTGCAAGCTTCCATGTCCCAGGGAGCCTGCTTTTCTAACCCCCTCCTTTGCCATGCCCAGCTCCCGGCTGTGGTGCTGCCACCCGACCCTCTGCAGACTCCCTGCAATGGAGGAGCCTGCATTCCCTGTGGGCTGCTCTCCCCGGTGAGATGTCGCCTTCACATGGGATCAGGTTTAGGCACTGGAGAGAGGTACATGCTGTGGGACAGCCATGGGATGGTCAGAGGCCAGCGCCACTGAGGGCTTGTAAGATGTCCCATAACTGAACATGAGCCAGCACTGTGACCAGGTGGCCAAGAAGGCCAACGGCATCCTGGCTCGTACCAGCAATAGAGTGGCCAGCAGGAGCAGGGAGGATGCACTGGTGAGGCCGCACCTCGAGTACTGTATTCAGTTTTGGGCCCCTCACTACAAGAAGGACATTGAGGTGGTGGAGTGTGTCCAGAGAAGGGCAGTGAGGCTGGTGAGGGATCTGGAGAACAACTCTTAACGAGGAGCGGCTGAGGGAGCTGGGGCTGTTCAGTC
>Ga0181612_167123_pt1 | contig 10518 bp, 5 predicted proteins | sample HoacroProtozoa21_FD_119630 | JGI IMG/M metagenome (GOLD analysis project Ga0181612, IMG submission 119630) | Hoatzin crop microbial communities from Cojedes, Venezuel. Combined Assembly of Gp0051906, Gp0051904, Gp0051908
CAGGTGGATGTGCCCAGAGGAGCCTGTGATTCCATGTAGAGCCCACACTGGAGCAGGCTCCCAGCAGGACCTGTGGAGAGAGGAGCCCACACCGGAGCAGGTTTGCTGGCAGGGCTTGTGACCCCATGGGGGACTCACGCTGGGGCAGCCTGTTCCTGAACGACTCCCTAACACTTAAGTATTAGAATAAAAAGTATAAAATTCTTTATAATACAAGGAAATGTAACTTACATTCTGTATTAATATCATTCTGGGAACAAACTGCAGAAACAAGAGGATGTCTGAAAAATCAAAACTGTGATCTCCCACTTTGAGTTAAAATTATCTATTTACTCACAAAAAAAAAATTAAAGTCTTCCCATCACTCATTTCTACTGCTCTCATTTCTTTATTCTGTGGTATCTTGTGCAGTATTTGTATGAGTAATTGCTAACAACATTTGATCTCTTTTTACAGGAGTACAAGGCCAGTTATTTTTCAAAACCATGAAAGTACATAAAAACACATTTGAAAATTATTTCAATCATGATGATCGATTTCTTTGTTGTATATCAAATGTCATTAATCTAGTGCAAATTTTCAATTCAGTTCCTTTTCACAAAAACAACAACAAATTCTCAAACTGAACTTACTGAAAACATATCCTAACTCTACAAAAACAGTGTACACTTGTTAAATAACTTCGAACACTTTGATCACTGGAAGGTTTAGTACAACACTGTTGATTCAAAGGAAACCCAAAAGTGGTCCTCTATAAAGGATGTCTTTACCGCAGTGATTCATCACTGTGCTCTATCACATTTTGCAGTATGTACTAAAGTTGCAGCCCTTAAATTGAGTCAAACTTCAATACAAAAGATTATGAGCTAGACCCTTTCAGACAGCACTTCAAAAGAGAGCAGTTAATGTATAACCTGAATCCTGATGAATATGAAAAATGAAGATGTTCGCTGAGTGTCTGATAAACAAGAGAGAACTGAGGTGGCACAGCTTCATATTTAGCCTCTTGAGTGGTAATGTAACAGATCAAAATCTCATTCCTGAGAATAATCACATTGTTATCATAACACTGTCATTGGATAAAGCATCCATATTTTACGTTCTCTGCTATAAGACATCTCTGCTTTCTTAATATATTTGGTCATCTTCTCATGCATGCATATTCTTCCGGAAGTAAATGTACATTTTAAATTCTGTGTCTTGTCCGTGTTATTAAAACATAATTAATGCACAAGGAAAACAAAATATAATTACTCTGATAAAAGTACCATTAATTATAAACAAAAAGGGTCTGCTTGTGTGCGTAACCGCATTATGAAGTCTTGAGCAACTTCTTCAGGTCTTACTCAGAAGCGCAGAACTATTTAAAGCATTCAGACTCACACAGCCATTCTCAAAATCCAATGATGAAGGAGATCTTAAGACATTGTATTTTTAAAGTAACATCGTGGAAGAAAAAATAACCCAGAAGACGTCTGTATCACTGGACTTTTCCAAGTCCACAGCTGGTCACAAACATCAATGACAGGGCACTAAGAAACCTCCCATGCCTCTGTTTCTTTCGCCTCTATTTTAAATTTCAAGAGGCTACTCATTAGAACTTAGTTTCTCTAACCTTAATTAGCATAATAAATTTAAAAAATTACACCAAAACTAAATTATCACAATGTATAAAGAAAGTATTTCACCACCTCTACAAGGGTACAGGGGAATTTATTCATCTCTGTCCACGTACTCTGTTATATAATTACAGCATCTTAAATAATACTTAGAAGAGTGAATGAGAATCTTTATATACTTATGTATATATTTACATATGCAGAGGAGGCAGTATAGAAGGTAAAATATATTCAATTTTCTTGAAATTCTGCTAGCAAGAGTAGTTATCAGGGATATGGCATCACCTTGGAAAAGCCTAAAATTCAACCACAAATCCTTGTATAGCTCCTACAGAAACTGACACTGAAGTTCCTCAGAACACCAGGGAGCACAAAACAACAGAACATCTTATGGAATAAAGAATTGAAAAAAACCTAATAAAGAAAACAGTCTTCTGCTATGAAGTGATATAATAATATATGAAGGCTGAATATTCTCTACATAACTTCGTTCTCTCTGTAATTAGATATCTCCTTGAATCTTGTCTCTTTCCCCTCAGCAACACATTCTAATGTAAATCAAAAATATTTACACATAGCTGGCAAACAATTCAGCTAATCTATAATGAGCATAAACATGCCTAGTACTTTAGTGTATGCTTTTGCGGTTAGCTGAAATGTCAGTTGATGAGGCTGCTCAGTGGCATGGATGATTACTAGAGTAACTTCTTGGAGGAAAAGACTAATTGTAAGGGTATCTAGTCAAAGGTCCACAGTAAATTTAACTTACCACATGGTTCTACAATCTTCTGCTATATGGATATCACATACACACGTTTTTGTAGATGACACTGCCCATCTTACATCTTTGAACAATTCATGCCCATGAGCATAGGACAAACTGTAATGTTGCAAGTCCTAGAACAGTTTTAAGTACTGAACATATAAATAAGGAAATACACAACCTGCTGTGTCACTGGCCTCATACTACTACTCACCAAAATGTGGAACTTACTAAAATTATAGTTCCTTCATACTTCACGTAGGGAACAGATGAAAATTTTGTTATTAACACATACATCATGCATGCAAAGTCAAATAAATTGCTAGAAAAAGAATACAGCTAAGTTCCCATCTTTCAAAAAACACTGACAGCACCCACGACTCACCCATACTAGCCTCAAAAAGATCCCATTACACACTGTTAACTAACACGCATATTGGACCAAGAATATAATCCCAACCAGGTTGTTCTAAAACTTCATGAAATACACCTTAAAACAGCTTCAGTATATCTACATAAATTTTTGGAAATTATTTTTATTAGACCTACAATCATATGTTTTGCATATGCTTAACTGACTTTCTCTGTAGAGCTTTCAAATATTATAACTATTAACAAACATGCTCCTGCACAGGACAAAAATGCTATTAACTTTAATGTAAAATATAAATGTAAGGTAACAAAAGCATCTAGAAGTTGAGCTAGGAAGGACATTGCATTCTTCTCTTTTCTTGTCCTTTTTTAAAATTTCCTTTTGCATACAAAATAATATCCAGTTACTTCTATTATATTTAAGCATTGCTGAGATAGACTATAAGAACTTTTCTGGGAGTGTTCTTATATCTTAGAAAGTCAAAGCTCAGACACTTGCTAGAACTCCTGCAACTACTTTTAAAAGAATTACTATACATTGTACTGTTCTCAAGCAACAACTGAAATCCGCAGGTCTCATCTAGTTCAAAAGCATCCCCATTTGAATTGTATCCCCATTTTACAGGTGAGAAAACTGAAGCACTGAAAGAAGAAAATGGCCCACAATTTTTCAACAGATCTGTTTCCTATACCTGCAACTATCAGAAGATACCAGTAACGCCACATAAAAACACTGGTTTACCCACACATGGCCAGCCAATCTTTGATACACAGAAGACAGCTTCTTTCAGAGCTATGTGAATATTAGTTTAACAACTTTTTCTTTCAATAAAAATGCATCAGACATTGAAATATCATGGTCACAGAGTAACGAAGAAAAGTACTGAGTATTTTTAAAACATCTGTGCCATATTAAGAAAAACACAGAAGCAGTATTCTCGACACCAGGCCTGATTGTCACTAAACCTTTTTAAAATGGAGAACAAGTCAATGAACATGATACTTTTACAAATCTAACCATATAGGCAGTTACATAGCTGAAATCACTATATGAGTGTTGGAAAGAGATTTGGACAACAGTAAGAGGCAAAATCTAAGAATCCCTGCATACCCAAGTAGCTTTAAGTAGCAGCATTAAAAAAAAAACCCAACTATGCTTTGCAGGATTGGTATTTCTGAGGTAAAATTTAACCCTCCAGCAAAAATCAAAAGGCGTAACACACAAGAATCCTCAGAATAGCCTCACAGGCCACAATGCTGCTGCTTCAGCAACTGCAAAAATCGATGCAACTTTTCAGATCAGTTTTTGGTTCGGCAAGCATCTTCTTGTTTGCCTCTGCAAGTAAGACAAAGCGACTGTGATTCTTCATAATTCCTTTTTTTGTTACAAAAAAAATACTTATAACATTGGTAAAGATCTGGAAGCTTTTCAAATGACTCCAGAATATCCTGTCTTTTGCCATATTTGGGATATTTATCCATTCACAGTAACTGTATTCGGTGTATCAGTAAAAAGCAGTCATAGTACGTGCAAAAGCAGAGTGAAAAAGAAGCAGATATAGATACCATTTTGTAAAGAACTTCACAATACAATCAGATATTTTGATTACTACTCAGACTAACCTTTATTCTGTGTAGAGCCTGTATTCATGGGAGTTTGGAATTTCTCCTAGGAAATTCTGAATAGCTGCATTCCCACCTCTACAAGCAGTAGTTCAAGGTCACTTCTAGTAAGGATAAACTTACCCGTTGAAACTAACCAGCAACAAAAGCATTGCACAGTATGTGCGTACAACACAAAAGAAATTTGAGTTAGCTTGTTTTCCTACAAAAGCTTCAGAACTACGAAGTATTACAACGTAAAAGTTAACATTATTTATTCCTTTAGCTTTTAAGAATTTAAGCATCTTCACCTACAGGATTTCTTCACAAATAATACTGAAGAAATTATTATGATTTCAATTGCAATAGCCCAAACAATTAACAGGTAACACATTTAGGTACCTATGAAACATTTCTTATCACTATATCCATTTTTAGAAGTATCCACTCAATATATTTTATTGAGAACACTGTGTTAAACTAGTCCAATTAGGGCATAGCAAACTGAATCTGAATGAGATCCACTTAAAATAATAGGCCTAAAATTGCACAGAATAGAAGCTTTCTGCAAATTTGTACATTCCCTTAATGTCTAGTACAATATCCTTAGGCATGTTTAATCAGCACTTACGATGTTAATAATAACAGCAATAATAGTACATTAAATCTATTTTGCGCTCTTGGTAAGTTTAGACAGCAGTTATATTACAACAAAAGAGCAAAACAAAACGATACATTGTTCAGTTATGGATCTACCCTGTGGTACAGGCACTGTGCACTGCAAAGGTATCAGGTCCCCTAAAGGAAGCAGAAGGTTTTCTGTTGCAGAGAGTGATCACCACAATAAAGAATTAGCCTCATTTAGAATTACTGTTGAGCTGAAAAACAACATTAAGAGCACAAGGACACAAAAACAAAACCAATATGAAAATAGTTTAGCAACATTCCTGGAAGAATATTACTGCAAAGAAAATTACAAAGTTTTTCAGCTCTCTCTTACATTCCAGTATGATAAACAACAAGAAAGAATCGCTAGGATTCAGCACGTGTCAAAAAAATTCTTAAATACCACATGTTCATTGGGAGTTATGCGTCATTCTGGATAATCCTTATATAGTTTATCAAAGGTATATTCAGAAAAGTCACAGACTGTTGAAAGTAAAAGTTTTTGTTCTTAAGTATTACAAAAGACAGTATGTTTTAAAGAGCACCAACCCTGACAGTTCATAAAGCTATACTGAATTCTCAGTTTTTTAGCCTGTCAAGCAGAAAATATGACTATCCTCACAGTGTAGTAGCTCTGTGAAATGCCCATTTCTTATGTCTGTGTGGTGTAGTGATGACAGTACAGGCAGAGGTATCCCTCCCCCCAGAGGGAAAGGCCAGTACCAAAATGCTGTCATGTATTTACTATCTGATTTCAAATTCCACTAGGCTATGCTTCATAGCACTTCTGTGACAATTCATTTTACTGGTTATGTCCCTAAATCCTTCTTGAAGCAGAACAGGCTCAGATTGCCCAGTCCCTACTCACTAACCCACAAAGGTCCAATCCAGCCCACAGAGAATTTACATTTTAAGACAGACTGTCAGTGATTCACAAAGTAAAAATTGCAGTCACAGCAAATTTTAAAAGATTTGGCTACCACTGTTACTTTAGATTCTAAGGCCAGAAGAGAAAAAGCACAGTACTTTGGACACAGCAGATAAATTAATGTAAGTCATTTCAAATATACAAGTACAGTATTTCCAATAAAATAATTACAGAACTGGCAAGTAAACTAGGGATAGTAAGTAGAGGGATCATCATGAGGCAAACATGGCATTCTTTCATTAGTTGAGAGTTATATAAAGGTTTATGATCTTTACAGACTCTGGTCCATGCAACAAACTTGCAGTGAAACTTACTTATATAAATTTAATTTCTGAAATATGAGTTTGGTTGAGAAACGTCAGAACAGAGTTAGAGAAGTAAGACAAAATTATAATACACAATACAAACCACTACAATAATACTTCAACATGACTTTTTTTTTAAATCAAGTCATTTCAGGATAATGCCTAAGAAAAAAAAGCAATGCTTGTGTTTACTATCAAATGGCACCAATTGCAAAATGTCTAAAACTTTCCATCGTGAGGGACACATGCTGCTTGTCTGGGCAAAAGCAGCAAGCTCCACTGAAATTGTCAGAAGAGAACAGCTTGAGTTTGCTTCATGAGGTTTCTCTTCAGTGCAGCATAGCTCCAAACTGTTCAAAGTTTTCAGTTGCCTTAACAGCCAGACATAGCTCAAGAACATCAGGGCACCTGGCCAAAAAAAGCCCAAGTAGTCTATATTTCAGGCCTACTGAACAACGGCAGAAGCAACATAAGTTATCATGGGGATTCCCTAGTAAGAGAAATGAAGGCAAGAACAAAGCTATTTCCTTCAAACTTTCTCTGAAGAATAGTACTAAACACTATGTGCTGGTTTTTGGTGGTGTCTTTTTTTTGTTGGTGGTTTGCTGTGCTTTTTTTTCTGGAAAAACACAGGCGACAGCGTTCCTAACACCTTGGATGACAATAAACCATGATAAGCTCCTCTCAAAAACTTGTGGATCTCACTTACAGAACATACAAACCCAATCTCATTGTTCGACAGCAAGTGCTCCCCACTGCTAGCTACTAAATATAGTCCAACAATTGTCACAGCAGAAGCCTATACGGAGGGTGCTGCAAGATGGCCCACAGCAATTCTTAAGTCTGACAACTACACTGATGGTGCCATTTTTCCTGAAGAAATGAAATCAAATCACGTTATCTCAGATAAAACTGCATTAAAGCTACATTCCATTTCAGCGTCAAGCAACTGAAAATTAAATAAAGTTGGGTAACGGTAGAATCATGATACAGACATCAAATGCAGGATCGCATATTTTCCCAGACGGCTTGCTTCAATTAGTCCATATACCAAATGCACAAAAGGACAGAAGTGAGACTCTGTGGCCTGCTGCAAAACCTTAACTTCTTAGCCTTTAAGTTTACAACCCAAGTAGTCTTTTTACTTTCTAGCATAGTATACAGGAGATTTTTATCTCAAGTAGAACCTATAAACACTCAAAATATGCCTTCTACCTTAGCTCAGAGTTAATTTTAAAATGTCTCTTTCTTTACATGCTATTCATGGACCAGGCTCTTCCTTCCCTACTACAATAGCCTCCCTAGGTAATCCTTTCATCTACCTTTTCTCACCTTTTATACAATCTTAGGTTTCTTTTTCCCAAGGTTATGATTTATGGCTGAAATACAGCCCTTTTGCTGCTATGGCTCTCCTCAGTCACCCACTTTAACTTCTTTAAATCATATTTAAACTGTAATTTTCTCCCTAATTTATAGCCAATTTCGTATGAGAACAGAACGTTTTAGGAATGTTAATGAGATATGGGGGCTTTAACATGTAGGTCTCTAGATCAAAGTTATCTGTAAGTAGCATAGTTTGCTGCAGATTTGGTGCTGTTTTTAATGAACTAGGGAAGAGAACACTGATAGTCTCCATTAGACTTCAAGTGGTCATGTATACACATAACTATAGAAAACAGTATGATACCTGTTTGGCACTGGCAGCAGAGAGGTTAGTCATAGAAGAGGTATGGGAAATAATGCTTCCAAACCAAGCAGATGTTACTCTCTCAGATGCTAATAAACTACCTCAGTCCATCAATATGCAAGAACACCAGTCATCTACAGGATCTGCAGGAAATCTTACAATTTACACAGTGGCGTTACATTAATCAATACATAGATTTTAGATTAACAACCACTAAACATCCTTGTGTTGTATCAGATTGCATGTGAAAGACAGCATGCTAAAATTGCAATGCATATTTAATTATAATGTTTAAAAGGTTATCCATTTTTGCTGTATTTACATTTTTGCTTATTTAGAGCAACCTCATTCACATATTTTAATGAATTTAATGCTCATTAATGGAATTGAAGAAAAAAAAGGGCACAAACAGCAATAATCATGCTTCATGAAACTAGATGCCATCTTAAACTGCACACTGTGCTCTAATTAAACATGGTTTGGGACTGTCACAACATCCCTTGTATGAGAAGTTACATTTATTCTACTGCTAAAAAATTTTAAAAAACAGTGAAGAGGTTAATTAATATGCAAAACTTAACATACACAGAACCTATTGTCCTAGATCAGTGATGGGAAGACAGCAAGTCAGACACTGAAAATAGATTACATAGTAATGTCAAGATTCCTACTACTATTTAATGCTGCTTTGTAGGTGAAAACAATATTTATTCAAAGATTTTAGATACATCACCTAATATATTCAAATACTGCCACATCAACAGGTTGTTATCAAATAGTACAGGTACAAATATATTCCTCACAACAATAGCCCCGTTGTCCATTAAAAGAAAATGAAAAAGCTTATAAATTGTAAAAAAAGGCTGTAAAGCTCAACACAGATTATGTACTTTATTTTGGTAGACGTGAGTTCAAATTTGAGTATTACTGTGCATTTTCGTAACTCATCTTTCAATAGTCAAAACTTCTCTGGATTAGTCAATCTATATTCAATTTGATACATTACTGGAAGTCTCCCAGCAGAGCTGAAGGTACAGCTGGTCAGATGCACAAGTACTGTGAAATGTATGCAACACCAACTGTACCTGTGCAATAACTGGTTTGTGTCAGATCTCACTCCTACAGATTTACTGTATCCAAATAAACCCTGTTTTTAACACCCATGCAAATAACTGAAGGCTGACTGTAACAGCAAAGCAGCATGTGCTCACAGTTTTATCACCACTTAAACAGGGGCAGAGGTGAGAAATTAAACTTTAGATTTGTGACACGCCATTTGCAAAAATCTTTAACGTATTAATCTTTTCAGAATGTTTTCCTATGTTCTATGTTCATTCCTCAACCACATGGAATTAGGATGACCATAAAAGGACTAAGCTTGAATTGGCATCATAGTACTTTATTCATTCATCATGTATTCTGCAAGATAAGATTTAGCTTTGGTAAAAGCAAGAAATCAAAAAAATTCAAGGAAATTTATGATTTACCTTGCTATAAATACAAAGCAGTGTCACTTGAGAAAAATCTGCTTTGTAACTACATAAAAAGAGACACAATGATTTAATATTTATGATGAAAACACCTACATACTTTCTTTTTTTAAATATTAGTTAAAAATCCATATATGAAAAGACAGACAGTGAAAGAAAAAGAAAGAACAAGGACAACACTAAGCTGCCAAATTTCTGTCCCATCAGCAATGTAATTCGGAGATCAGAAAATCTTTACTGAGAAATCTTAAGTGTCGCATCATTCAGGGAACATTTCCATTTAAAACTACTAGTGCTTCATTACAAATTCTAGTTTTAATTTTTGTAACCTCAAACAAGTAATTTAAGCATCAAAAACGCTCAGTCCAAATTCAGAACAAAAAAGACCTAAGCGTCACCATCAGTAACGACTATCCCCCACAGTAACACTGAATCACTAAAGAAACTAAAGATAAAAAAATGCATGTTTTTCTGGGAAACTTCCCCCAAACTGATTCACGTACATGGAAAACTGCTACGAAATTTTGAGACTTAGTCTCAGCTGCCTCTTCCTGCAGGAAAAGAATTCTCAGGTTTCCTAGCCTGTGCAGACAGAGTGCCTAAAATTCATTTGGTTAGTGTAACTAAATACAGAAATTGTGTCACTTAAAGTACTCACATCTAGGTACTGATACAGAAACTGATAACCTGTCTTGTGCTTAGTACAATGGGCAGTTCACTAGTGAGCCTGCATGCACACAGAGGGTTACAGTAGCACCAGCCAAATACTTCCCTTGTCATCTCTCCTCTTACACAAGATCACACACACCGCTACCAGCACATTGTGCCAATCAGACTTAATACTACCAGAAAAACGACCAGCTACACTGCTCATACTAAAACCTGTGAGGAAAGCAGTGAAGGAAAGAGGTAAGGGATAATAATAATAACAAACAGCATCGTTCATCACCTAATGGTGACGAAAGTGGAATAATCGGTAGCCTACAGCATAACCTTGTAAATCTAGAAAAGGACGTATTTGAAAAGCACTTCAAGAAATGTATTTTCTAAGTCCCATTAATTAAAAAAAACCAACAAAACCTCAAA
>Ga0181612_179399_pt1 | contig 10518 bp, 8 predicted proteins | sample HoacroProtozoa21_FD_119630 | JGI IMG/M metagenome (GOLD analysis project Ga0181612, IMG submission 119630) | Hoatzin crop microbial communities from Cojedes, Venezuel. Combined Assembly of Gp0051906, Gp0051904, Gp0051908
CCGCCCCCGTCCCCGCCTGCCCCCGGCCCGCCCCTCCCCCCCCCCCCCCCCCGCTTCTGACAGCCTCTGTTCAAAAAGAGAAGGTTTTTGTGACAGGGTACAGTACTATTCCCAGAGTACAAACGAGGTAAAGGAACAGTGTATATATCCTCTGCCTTTTGGAGTCTAATCGAGGGGGAAGGTGGTAATACCCGGCCAAAGGACACAGGGAATCCAAAGCACTGAAGAATCATCCTGATCCCCCACAGCACTGTATTGTGCAGCACCTCCTACAGCTGTGATAAGCAATTCTAAAGCAACAGCAGACAAAGAGCAAAGCAGTTGCTGAATGCCAGCCTTGGAGCAAAAACCTCAGGGCACTGCTGTATACACCCCAGAGAGCACGGGGAGACAGGACCAGCATGAGAGAGAGGACTCTTCTGGACAGCCTTGCCTGAGGAGGGTAATGAATCAAGCAATGCATCTGAGGTGCAGGTTTGCTGTGCACTTCAATGCTACAGCAGATTTCAGGCAGGAGAGAGGACATTACGGTCTGTGTGCAGGTGTTTCAAGAGCCCCGGAAGGGTCACTGCCATCCTCAGACATTAAAAAGAAGGCAGAAAATCTTACTTCCACCCAAGGGACCATCACCATGCAGCCATAAGTCAATATTTGTTAAGAAGTCATCTTTGGTCTACTTTCTTCAAGATATGTTACAGAATCTTAGTCAGCTGACCGAAGAATTTTACCCTAATAATGCTCTAAGCATTTCTTATTTCTAGGGGTAGCCACAGGATAAAGTAAGTCAATTTAAAACCAAGGCAAAAACATTTTTTCCAAAGTAGACACTTCTTTTTTTGGGTGTCAAAGGCACATTTTTGTTTGTCTTACATGGATTTATGGAGAAATATCTGTTAGAAGACTGGATGCTGTAGAAAAGTCTGCTAGGAAAGTCTTCATCATCAGGATCTTTAGCTGTTATATTGGCAACAACGGTGCCTGGGCTTTGCTCCTCTGGAATCCTGTAGATTCTTTGATTTCTACAAGATAAAACAAAATTCAGCAAAGTGCACGCGTGTGTTTGTAAGGGCAGCTGACCGCAGACTTGGCTGAGCAGTCAATTGTAGCAGCAGAGCCATGGCCATGCTGGGCTCAGAGATGGCTATTTGTGAGTCAAGGTAAATATCCCAGTCAATGGTTCTGCCAGCTGGATGAGTGGCAATAGCTGAACTGATGTGTGGTCATAAAGCATGGTGTAGCCACACAAATAAGTGTTTTTCCTTTGCAACATTTTCACAGTAAAAACAATCTGACTTTCACAGAGTCACGGAAGCTGAAGATGCAAGGGGCTGTTAAATCACACAGTTTATCTCCCTACAGAGCCACCAGCTTGTAAAGCCACTTGCTTTAACTCCTTCATTTTGCAAGACAAAAACAAAAATACAAGCAGTAATGTAATTAATCGTCTTTTGGAATGAATGCTGGAGGCTTTCTCGGGACAACAGTATTACTAAAAAGTTGAGTTGCCCCTGCAGGGAGTGGGGGCAGGGAAGAGCACTCCTGTGGGTACCCACCAGATGAACATGCTCCAAACTCCCAGCAACATCTGTCTGCCTGATTCATTCTACATAGAGAAAACGGTTCTTTACTGCTGCTGTTTGGTATGTCAGTGCTCCCAAATTTCCCATGAATTAAGTGAGTTTTATAGCTCAGATATAGTCTGGCAGGCAGTCATGCAGGATTACTTACAATGGTTGCAGTTCCATGTTCACTTGGGTACTCAGGTATGCAATTATGGCACTTGAACCACATGCAAAAGCAGGCATGGGCAAGCACACAAAAATGGTGCAAGCAATTTATGAAGGCTGATTTATACTACCAAAACACACACAAACATCTCCTGCTTCTAGAAATCAAAGGGAGCCAAAGGTGCTCAGGAGTTCACAAAAGCATTATGAGTATGTTTCAAGACTGAATCCTTCTTGCACATTTTAGACTTCTTATGCCACCACTTAGCTAACTGACTAATCTATAGCTCCCAGTATAGGAAAGTACGAGCCCTTCATTGTCCTCTGAAAACCAACATCATGGGACACATAGCAATTGGAGCATTGAATATGCCGTGCCTCCAGGCCTCCACTTGCAATTTTAAAAATGGTTAAGAAGACACAGTACTTTCAACTGTTTTGGCGGCTCATATGAAAAGAGGAAAGCATACAGGAGAGAAATCACATAGGGTTTTCCAAGGAAAACCATCCAACTTTCAGCCAGAAGTAAACAAGGAGTTTGTGAAGGCTGTGGAGTCAGTGTATACATTAAGTTTCTATCTCGCTCTTGGCATCGGATTTCTTCCTTCCTTGTTCTCCCATTGTTCTTTCCAGAGTCACTCAGAAACAAAACAAATAGCAACAGATCTCCTTCACTGCTACCAAAAATGCCACCCCAAAATGCCTCTTTGATCACTGGGGAATACAGCAGGGACCTTTCTAACCAGTTTTGGCTCAAAGTAGGGAACTCCCTATGCCCACAGGGACCACAACTCCGAGCTCTCTGTGGACAGCAGACTCACCACAGCTCCACCTTCACAGCCCTACCAGACCTCCTGTGCCCTACACAGGCTGTTGTCCTGTCCCCACCAGCTCTCTCGGGAAGAAGCGGGACATTATCAAGCCCATCTCCGTAGCACCCAGTCCTGGTACAGCGGGGGAGGAGTTGGGGCCCTTCCTGCACAGCCACGTCTGGGCTGTGTACTGTTGTCCATCTGCCCGCCACCTGCCAGCAGCTTTTTACAGGACAGTTCGAACAGACCTTTTAGACTCTGCAATGTAATTGCGAAGGAAGCATATGTTTGTTTCCTTGTCTTCTCCTTTGTTTTCCTGACTCCACAAGTTTTCCATTGATTTTAACAGCCAGAATTTCAAAAGGCTGACTGCCAATGCAGCATTGTGAACACCAGAAACAGATGTGCTTGCATATACTATGGGAACAATTAAAAAGACCCTTTGAAACTCTGTTCTTGACAGCTTTGATCCGGAGAAAATAAAAAAGGTTTGCTAACTCGTCAAGTTTCCCCAGCTCCCATCCCAGCACTAATTATTACAGTGTCAGAAAGTACATAGCCTCAGCATGCAGCTCACATTTTAGCAGGGGAGAGGGCATACACGTGCAGATTGAGGACAGCTCATGAAGTGTAATTTAATCTCAAGCTCTTTATAAAGTGAGCTGTTCTTTTTGGTCTGTAGTGTCAATCTAAAAGGAAGAAGATTCAAAGAAATACCTGGCCTTATTTGTGCTATGTGAGAACTCAGTCTTAGACCTTAGGTGTTATGGGTGCTCAAGCTACTGCAGCTTTCACTAGCTTTATTGAGTAGATAAATATTTAGAAGAGCTCCTTTAGCATTGCAGACATAAGGATAAATAAACAGAAATGGCAACATTTGGAGGAAATAACCAGTCTAGAACACATTGTGCAAACGCTGGCACTGGGAAGAGGATTCCTCCTGCTTGTAGCAGTACAGTAATGTGGAGCGAGCTGTTAACCTTATTGATTCTTGCAGACATGATGTTCAAGTATTAAATAAATAGCAACAAAAAAAATCGATGTCTGTTTCTAACATTTCATTCTTCTCTTTCTTCAGATTCTCCACCCCTTTACCCAGCAAGGTCCAGATCCTTGGCCCCAGCCCAGGATCCATGCATTGCTCTGGCTCCACAAAACACCCGGAAGATTGCTCCTCACAAGCTGCTGGAAACCTCTTGGTATGGCCAAGGTGCTACACTGTCTTCTCCTTTGCATAGATGGCAGGAGGGAAGCCATCATAAGTATTCTCAGAAGAGACCTTGTAGAGCCTCAGGATGAGGAGACATGAAGACTGTGTCTTGAATCCAGTCAGTGTCTCATGCAAGTGACAAAGCTAAATCAACAACAGAATCAGATCGACTGTAAAAATTGCCAAGCTCCTGCTTCAGAAATAGTCATCCAGTGTGCTTTCCACTGCAAACCAGACTGCTGGTGGCACACGTATATTGTTTCCCTTTTTTTAAATTTTCAGCAATATTCCTGATCCCAGCTAAAACTCCATTAGTCTTCAGAAGTTATTTGTGACTTGTGCATTATGATACAATTTCCTCCTTCTGACACAGTAAGAGTAATGTTTCAAACATCAGCAGGATCATTTACAAGTGTAAATGTCTGTGAAGAAGAGGAAGGCAGATCTAAAGTGAGACCTTTTTATGTCTAGACATTTCTGTATGAATAAGCATCATTATGGTGAAATGCACATCTGTGTGAAGAGTCAATTCTAAATGATTGTATTCACACAGAGTAAAATTCATCTCCTTGTCTGAACTTGTCCAAAGGTCTTTGCATAGCTTTAACCTCTCTAAATGCTAACAAGTACAACAAGCTTGTTTGGTGGTTTTTAGCATGAGGGCAGAGCCCGTAAAACATGAAACTATTAAGAATATAAATAAGAATAAAAGAGGGAAATGAAGGCAAAGCTGTCCAGAAAAGAACAGGAATCCTAACAAAATGAAAATACTCTTTTCGGTAGTATAAACATCTACATTTTGAGTACAACAGAAGTTTTTCACTCACATGGTAAAGTAAGGGCTTTCATCATCGATGTTAATTATATTTATATTCACTCTTTTAGTCGAGTGGAGTCCGTCTGGATCTGTCACTGTTATATTTAAAACGTAACTGTTAAATAAGGAAAGAAAACAAGAATCGTTTTGTGGCTATGTAGGAAAACATTTCTCTGCCTCCTGTAAGCTACTAGACCACATGAATAAAATGCATTCTCACCAATGTGGATCTTCCTCATAATCAAATTCTTTTGTGGAAAAAATGACTCCACTTTCCAAGACCAAGAATGGCACTGGTGCAGGCAGCAGTGAATACTGAAATGAAGAGAGCAAGGAATTAGTCTTTGTATCTTTAAATATCCCTCCATTCATTCCTTGCCTTGTAGAACAGGCCAAATTGTAGCACAGCATTTGCCTCAAACATTGCATAATGAAACATGCTGACATCGAGATGCCAGCACAAGCCCTGATCATCTGAGCTGAAGCAGCTCAAACTTGGTCATACGTGCTTTGCTTGCCAGCCAGTGGAGAGCCACAGACACTGAACTACATTAAAGCCCACACTATTCTCTACCTCTGTGAACTCCAGCTCTGCAAGGAGAATATAACACAGAGGCCACCCACCAGACCCACAGCGCAGCAGGCAAAAATGACGTTTGTGCTGGCAGCAGAGCACATGCACAAAGGAGAAGAGAGAGGAGAAGGGATGAGGCTGGATTTGGGGGACAAAAGAGCTGTGGAGGAGGCAATGAAGTTTAGGGGTCCAAATGATGGGAGGGGCCACGGAGGGGAGAGTGGACTTCCAGGGTGCATGATGGAGTAAAACTGAAAAGCGTTCTCAACAGCCCAGTGTTAACATAGGTGCTCAGCGGCGGCATGTAGCAGTAGCTGCTTTATGCATTGCACAACACAAATGGGTACCACACCAGGGCACGGGTGCAGGAGGGAGCTGAGCACCCTGACACCCTACATAGTGGGGAGAAAGGCAGCACCATGCTCCCCAGAGCTGCAGGGCAGCTCCCACATGCCCACTACATCCTCCCTGCTATCGTCCATGTGCCTCTTCCAGACCATCACCAAGGAGCCCTCAAGGGCATTTCCTTCCTAGTGCAGGTGCTAGTAATACCCATACAGTCTGAAGCATGCAATGTCAGAAGGTCATGCACCATACAAGTAACCTGCAAAATCCACTGAGCAGATCTGTCCAGGGGATGCAACTGCTCTAGCGTTAACTTTTGGAAAAAAAACAGGAGCTACAGAGAGCTGAGTGAAACAACTTGCCTCCTTCAGTGATAGTTTGAACTGAAATTGCTAAAAATAAAAAATAAAAGCAGCTAGGTGACCACAATTCTTTTAACAATTCTTTGACAGTTGACCTTTCTAAATTCCCTCTCTATATTACTATTTCACCTGTTGCCTGGCATTTCTATATTATGCCTGACTTTCGTCAGGGATTAGAAGGAGCGTGAAACTCACAGTCGTCGTTTTCAGAAACAAAGCAGAGCTAAATCCCAGGCCTCTGCTTCCCTCCTCACCAGCTCGGGTTTGGTGGTTTGACTGGGCAAAGCCTGAGGACAGACTTGAGGCTAATTGCTCTCTTGAATAATGCTACACATTGAAGCAGCATCTTCAGGTTCAGTTCTTGAACGTGCTGTCTTTTATAAAGCCAATGCAAATAAAGCAAAGCTACAACACAATTCTTAGTTAAGTGCAGTTGTTTTTCCCCTGTCTGCAAACAAACTTCTCAATTTCCAGAAATTTTTGCTGATACTAAGAGTATTTTCAGACCAGTTAACATATTTTCTTAACTGAGGGTCACAAGTTGCCCTGAGATTGTCAAAAAGCTGAGATTCAGTTGCCTTGTAAGCAATCTCCTTACTGTCTCATTTCAAAGAATTTACATTGCAATACAGAAGGTTAAAAATTTTATTTACTTTTAGTCACTCATCTACAAGAAGTGTTTTGCAAGACTTTTTTTTTAAAAAAAGAGACACAATTTCTACTGTATCTCTGATTAACGGTATCGAACTCTGCCTTCAATACCCCTTAATTTTGGAGGGCTGAGAACTGAAAATACAATTTGGTCCAAACATTGAGGCTAGGTTTTCTTGGTTTATTATTGAAAATGCTTCTTTCTTCCTGACTAAACCTATTCTTGTGTTCCTGATAGGGAAGGAAGTTGTTGAATGATGCTGCCAATTAGCATTTCAGATACAGTGGATTATATCATCTCTGGGTTTTTTCTTTAATACAGCTTACTTTGAGTTCAGCATTTTCAGGATCAGCTGCATCAACTTGGTAAATGCGTTCCGGAGGTGTTCCTTCCAAGACATAGATTGTTACAGCTGCATGGATATAAGTGTACTCAGTGTTAATTAGGTAAGAATAAAGGACACGGCAGCAAACATACTGACACGCTGAAGGTGAAAAGATAAATATGCAAATACTGAAAAGATAAAAGGAAATCAATTGTATATGTGTTCAGGAGAAAGAAAGAAAGCAAGCAATAAAGCAAGGAAGAAAACTGATCTTTACATACTGCCTACCTTGAGGTGCTCACAGACTATGGAGGAAAATGATGCATTTGGGATACACCTGTGTCTTTCTATACTATGCAGGTGGGGAGAACGTAGCCCGGTGCTAGGTCCCCATCCCCTCCCCCGTCCCCTGCCAGAAGAGCTCAGAGCCTTTCCTCTTCATTTCTGCTTTTCCTTTACACCTGAGAGGTAAATAAACAGTGGATGGTCTGCGCTGACTTAGATTTTTGCCTTATTAAGGGTGCTAAGTCAGTGCAAGGTGTATATCTTTCCATGTCAGGAATTCCCACAGCTTGGCCCACCCCGTACTGGGCCACTGGCAACAGGCTTATCTCTCCTATAGTGATTAACAGAACAACAGATCTTTAGATCACATTATTTGCTTTATGCCCTTTTTTGTCTGCTGGGCCTGCTGTTTCTGGACTATTAATTTCCACTGTGACCCCTGCTGACTGCTGCTTCTCATCAGAGCAGTGGGAATCCCAGAGCAGCGTAATGAGTTGTTCCCAGAGGACAACAATATGAATATAAAGTTTAATGAGAGGGAGATGCTTTTTCATAATCAGCGAATGCACAATTAGTGTTAACTGTTAACTAAAGCCACACAGTTAGACAGATCAGACATCTGTGCTCACCAATTAATGGCAGTTCTAGCTGAGAGATAAGCTGATGCACTTATTTGTAACAAGCTCCCACGTAGAATGTGTTTCATGCTGTGCTGATCCCCTGAAGTGTCACATTTAATTATTATTAGATTCCAGCAGCACCCATGATATGCAAGACACCAGCTACGCTGAGAAGATGACACAGCCTCTTCCCGAGGGCAAGCTAATTTGCTTTACAAACTAAGTATTGTATGGAAGCAGGAATGTCAGCGTGCTTCGGAGGCATTAGTGAAGCAGGCTGGCTTTGCGTGGGCCTGGGCTGAAGCTGTGCGGGCAGACACGCCGTGTCCTCTGCTGCAGGCAATAGTGGGGGCTGCAGCCACGCTGCACTGGTGACCACTCCTAACATAATTCTGATGGTGGTCCAGACCTGGCGGGGTTCAGCAGCCAGCTCTAAACACCTGCCACGACCGGAACACACTTTGATATTTTCAGATAGAAAAAAACATTGAATATTGAATTATTGAATGCTTTTCCATACAGTGCTGTTAGAATAGCAAGACTTCTGGCAGGCTCTCAGTACTTCATGAAATAATAAGAGCATATTTTTACTCACTACCTGAACTGTTCTGTCTGTGTGTGAACACATAATAAATAAATCGCTATACTTTGTCACCTCATGGTACAATTTTTCCAGGTCCCTCTCATCAGTAAATGAACAAGATAAGATTGCTCAGAGAGTAAGACAATTATTTCCTACCCTTTTTATCAATGTTTTTATCACTTGTATTAGGTACTGCACGGCATGCAAAGCCTGCACTGACAGCAGCCGAGGTCTAGACGCTCCAGCCTCATTCCTAAGGCTACTGCAAACTTCTCCCCACTGCACCGTTGCCCATGATCTGAAAGTAAACCTGGTTAACACCATCTGCCAGAACTCTCTGCCTCTTTCCATTTGCATCATCATAGATCACAATCTTGAGATCTCTCTCTTCAAACTTATCTTCCACTTAATTTCTCACATGCAGGTGCAAATGCAATATACAGCTGTAAAACACTGGCAGAGCAATCTTTTTAACATGTCTTCAGAAATGTTTCCTCAGAAATTCTTGCACATACACTATAGACTTGTTGAAATTTATCTTGCTTCCCCAAATCAGTCCAATTTTCAACAAACTACTGAAACATGTACCCATACTCAATGGTTATATCCCCACCAAACTTCAAGTTTCTAATACATACCTATAGGTGGGTATTCACCTCATAAAAAAAAAAGAACATGTACATTTATTGCTATAAAAAAACCCTTTTTTTTCTTTTAATTCTTCAGGTGCTTCAAAGTCCATAAATCATTTTTGGTCAAAGCTTCAAGAAATTAAAAGGGCATTTCCAGAGACGAAGTGTACCAAATATTTGTGCAAAATAAAGCTCTGATAAAAACAGTGTCCTGTTCCTCTCTTGTTTTCCTAAAGGAAAATGTTTAGACCATTTCAGCTACAGGCACTGTATGAGGCTATAATCTGATGTAATCTTTTCAAGTATTGTTCTTTTCAAATACCACCACTATCTTACTTTGGATAGCCATATTTCCTCGAAATACAGGACGTTCATTTTTATCTGTTATTTGGACAGTCAGTATGTTAAGGTCAGTTCTCCCAGCTGTATCTTCAACGAAAATCTGTAAATCAAAGCTCTTTGGCATAGTTTCATAGTCTAGGACCGGGTTTCCAGTGGTAACCACCTGGAAAGAAAAAATTATTATTAGCACATATTGCAAGAGATACAAGTTATAGTGTATATGAGTGAATACAAGTAAAGGGACACTTTCGATCAGTAAGCAGTGAGTATTTTAGATCATCTTCTACTTGTTGGCACATTTCTTGTCAGCAGCAGTAATGTGAGAAAAACAGAGTGGAAAGACCAAAATGTTGTTGCTTCATGGAGCAACTCCAAGACCTCTCATGTGAGGGACAGTGTGAGGAGGAGAAAGCGTGGAAGAAGCTGTCCTGTTTCACCAGCAACGCTCTGCCTGCAGTGCCAGGGCTACATCTTGCAGGTACTTGTCTGTGCCAAGTCCTCATCTTTCCACACCAAGCTCCAGGAGCAGTTGAGGTGTGATGAGACTGAAAACTGGGAGGAAGCCCTGCAGGACACAAGGGCAGCTTCCCTATTTCTGTGAGCCACGAGCAGAAGGGGGAAGACCTTTTACTTGCAATAAGGAGTGTGGGGGCAGAAGACCATGTAGTCTAGCAGGTACCAGAACTGTTTTGTGAAAATGTTGAACTAATTGAAAAGTAACACTGGCCTTAAGTTTTATAAGACTGATAAGGCAAATGTTTGCTTTGGGTTTTTTTTAAAAGAATTCCAGCTCTGCACATCACCTCTTAACACAGAGGATGTACAAGCACAAGACTGACATTCTATGAAAAAGCATTAAATAATTCATTCATTTTGGGTTTAGGATGAGTCCAGAGCAACAGCAGGATGCTGAAAGCTGTATGCCACAATATTCACTGCTGAAACTAATAAAGAAACAAGAACTTTCCTTTCTTGGACAAGAAAGGAAAAGCTGTTAAATTAGCTGTGTAAGTTCAAACACCAGTAGTGGAGGTGATGTGGAACTGGAGAAGGAGAAGAACTGGAGCTCACAAGTGCATGTGACAAGGAGCGCGTCACTGTATTCACAGAATCAATCACAGAATCACAGAATCACAGAATCACAGAATGGCAGGGGTTGGAAGGGACCTCTGTGGGTCATCTAGTCCAACCCTCCTGCCGAAGCAGGGTCACCTACAGCAGGCTGCACAGGA
>Ga0181612_101615_pt1 | contig 10517 bp, 8 predicted proteins | sample HoacroProtozoa21_FD_119630 | JGI IMG/M metagenome (GOLD analysis project Ga0181612, IMG submission 119630) | Hoatzin crop microbial communities from Cojedes, Venezuel. Combined Assembly of Gp0051906, Gp0051904, Gp0051908
AGGCACCAAAAACCCAAAAAAAATCTTAAAAATGTTTTTAAAATTTAGGGGAAGAAAAAAAAAACCCCCCCCTCCCCCCTCCCCCCCCCCCCCCCCCCCCCAGTTTATATAAGATTTGTCTGGGATATATTTAAATGTGGAAAACCTGGAAGAAAACTTATGAAAATACTGTCAGATGAATGTCTTGAAGTGCCCACGTACAGCTGTGGAATATCCTCCTGTTGGTGAGAGGTTCTGCTGGGACTGGCAGATGACAGCTTTCCCTTGCAGCTCACTTGGGAGGCAGATGCACAGGACTGAATGTGTTACCGTACTGACACTGCCAGCTGCACAGGCTTACGCTGAGACTGATTCTGGAGCATCTGGGTAACACAACAGCAAACACTAAGTTGTTTCCTCAGGTATCAAAATACTCACCATACCTACTTTTCACTATAGAACATGTACTGAACCCTGAGGAGCTTTTGTTACTGTCCAGCAAAGATGAAGTTTGTTCATCTGAGGGATTATTCAGAGGATGTCAGACATCTGAATCCTGACTTGAAGACTGGGTGATCTCTCGTGGTCCCTTACAGCCTGAGTTATTCTGTGATTCTATGATTCATAAGCCATTGCATTTCTTTGAACTTACTGTCAGATAGCCTTGTTCCTCCGGGGAGGTACATATTCATTCAAACACTAGACCTTGTATCAATCCAGCGATGCTGTCGACACTGTCATTATTATAACCGTTTGCTACTTTATGTCCTTTATTTATTAAGTTGCTTTTTCTAACTGAGGCCTTTCACCATGAACAGTGAACTTCAGTAATAAAACATTTTTATTCACTATTGCATGAGTGTCTTTCTCAAGAATTTCAGCATGGTAGTCCATTACAAATCATCTCCAGGTTGGTATGCACTCCTTGCTGTTATAAGTTAGTCACTATTAACACATTTTGTAATCTTGTGGGATTGGCGCCCGCCTACCACAGAACAGAAGAGTTCCCTGTGGCGTAGACATCTGGCTCTGAAAGAAGATCATTAAGCTATCAACTCATGTTGCGATATCATCCAGAGGAATTTGCATGGAATGGCAGACAGAAAAGGTGTCCTCTGCAGAGAAAGACAGCCACCTGATACTTCTTTCAGAAAGAGAAATCTTCATGTCAGTCTAAGAGGATTCCCTTCATCTGAACCAGTAATTTGTCTTTTTAGATTACCAGTGAATGATATTGCTGTTGAATTTTCACTTCCCTTTGGTTTCCATTCCTTCTAGGTTACCAGAAGATAGCACTAATATGCACAACTCCAGACCAGCAAAGGCTAAGTGCCAGTCTCCTTCAGCTAATGAGAAAAGAATGCTCCAGGGCAACACACTTGGCGCTGACTTTCACCACTACCCTAAAAGTTTCTACTGCCATCTTCACAACTCATATTCCAGGTAACCTCGGATATATGTATTGGATATTAATGTTTAGAAAGCAACAGACTTCTACCAATATGCTTTCACAGAACAATGTGGAATTAGGTCTCATTCAGAAAGCTTGGGCTCTTATCTATTGGGCTTTAAAGTAGAAAACAAGTACAAATAAAGCACCAATCCTCAAATCTAGAAAGAAGGAGCAGCGCAGGGCTCCTAACTCTGTGCAATGAAACAAGTCTCTAGAGTACTTTCTTGTCTTGCTGACAGAGGAGCTGTAAAGGGTGGTGGGACAAGCAGTGTGGTGGGACGATCAGTGTGGTGGCAACTGGTGAAGAGCCTGGCAGGCAGGCCCTGGTCCCAGCATCCCGCTCTGTGGTAGCTCCCTAGCACAGCAGGAAAGAGGACAGTAAGCCACGGAGCCCTGAATGTCCCAGGCTGGTCAGAGGGAGCCAGCGGGCTGTTGTCAGATTCCTGGGACCCCTGAGTGGAAAGTCCCAGTGCCAGGCCTCAGCGTCAGAGTGCACGTGGGCTTTGCCAGGCACGAGAAGGCATATATACGTTGTACACCTGCTGCTGCACACCAGAGGTTCAAACTCGAGTGGGTAAGGCATGCGTGTGAACAGCAGGAATGTACATGCAGGTGAACTTTATTGGAAGAACAGGTTGGCTCTCGTCGTGAGTGCTGAGGAGCGACAGGTCGAGACGTGGGTATTTTGGTGGAAGGTGCCTGGCTGCTCTGATGCAGGGGAAAGGCCCTCGCTCAGCTCCGTTTCCCCACAGCTCTCCCCTTCAGCATCTGCCTGAGTTGTAGGTGGGAGGAATACGCGTGTGTGTCTGCGTACATGATGTAGCTAGGCTTTCATCTCTTTATGTTAAGACTGGAGTGATGAAGAGAATCTTCCTCATTGGTACAACAGTCATCTATGTAAAACATTTCTGAGTAGGCACAGACTCCTCCACCCTTTCCTTTTGATTTAGTTTAGTTTGATTGTGTTCATGGTCATGAGCACATCTTTTCTATAGCTCCTGACTCAGAAGTTACGGACGTTATCAGAACTGGAGAGCGGAGCCTTCCAATGGCTGCTCGGGAGTGTGGAGCACCAGACCATTTTCCATACTCTCATCTTTCCCCCTTTCTGCTCTCCCACCCACCCACAAGGAGCAGCTGCAGTATTCACTTTCAGCCAGAAGGGAAGACAAGCAGACAGCTGTCATGCTATGAATCAGATTTTAAACTGTGGTTTGGAGGGGAAGGTTTTTGCTTTATTTCCCACTTGCAGAACAAAGAGCATCTGTTTATGACACTTGCAGTTTTATGCTGATCTGGGAGTTTGACTTTCAATTACAGATTCCATGTAGGGAAACTGAATTCAGATAGCCAATGCAGAATATTCTCCTTGTATTTTTTCATTGACTAGGTCACTGTGAAATTAACTCCAAATTATATACAAAAGAACAGAATGTTTCAATAAGAATGAGAGGTTGTATGTGTGACTCTCTTCAGTCCCGTAAATGGTGTGACTAGAAACACTATCAGCAGACAGACTGGTTACTAGCTTTATTGTTTTATGGAATTTGAAGACAGCGAGTGCTGAAGAATGAACAGACTTTGGCTTGAAAAGTGTTCATGTGTGCTGCAGTAGTGAGGGATAGAATGGTTTCTTGGACACACTGGGAATCAAGAGAGCCAAAAGTGAGTCACATGGGCGACTGCAGACATCACATTTAATTGTGTAATAATACTACAGCAAGCACAATTGGAGCAGGCTTGCTGACCTCACAGCTGAAAGCACTATTTAAGATCTGGCTACCAGATGTTCCAATAGGATCTAGCCAGCTGCTAGCAGAGGTTACCCTGAGTGTTTTAACGGGGAATATTTACAGCCTAACAGTTCAGAAGAGATGATTGCACTGATTTTCTTTTCTGCCCTGCTGTGGGACAAGGCTCAAGCCTGGGGATTCAAGGACGGAGTGCTGCATAACTCTATTTGGTTAGGTAAGAAATAATTTAATCATGAATGTTTTGCTGCAAAAGTCACCGTGTTTGTCTAACAGTATAAAGAGGAGAACCTAGCAATAGAAAATTGAGCCCTGCATTAATATTAGCATAATCCTGCATTGAAATTGGCTATCATTTTATCTGACTAGTGACTGTAAGTTTTGTCCTTATGAGCTTACCATTTTTACTGTTTCTCTGCAGTGCAGGAAAATATAGTTTCATCTGAATGTATTTTCCTACAGCGTTAAATAACAGTTGCTTCTAATGAAGGAAAACGAGTATGAAAAGAAACATTTGCCAAAGGAATGAATTACTTTCTGCATGAACATACTTCAAATGCCTGGGGTCCTACATATGAAATTAAATGATCTGGAAATAATAGTGATAATATTTCCTAGGTTTCTAGGAAAGTACAGAAATGTATATGTTTTGGCTGTTGGTTTGTTCACATCATTAAACAGTGGAGAGAAGATTTCAAAAGGGCTACAGAAAATGCTGTGAGAATAGTTTCTTATACCTCAAGCGGGTTTAAAAAGCTCTTAAGAGTGCTTTTATAGATCTTTATAATTACCCAAGACAACAGAAAAACATTTTCAGACTATAGTCACATAAAGGATGCCAAAACAAAAGCATGCACTGAGTGCTCAATTTTATAGACAAATACTTCCAAACTCCTTTATCCTCTCTAGAATGTTGTGTATTTCTTTAAGGATTTTAAGGAATTCCTGTAGCCAGTAGACGTTTCTGTTGGGGCCACGCTCTATTAGCTGGTGCAGCCACCACGTGACTGCAGTCCCTTCTCAGAGGACCATGTAAACTAACAGCAACTTAACTGAGAAGGACAAGTGATCTATATTGTTTTCCATTTGACTGCACGTTTTTAATGACTTCTCTTTCCTTCTAACCTTGCAATGTGCCTGCTGCATCCCATGGTTGCTGAAGGTGCGCAGGTGGGGGAGAGCTCCAAGGGAGGACAGCTTGGCAGCTTCATGCACCACCTCAAATGGCTGCTATGCCAAAAAAAGGAGGACAGAGAAGAGGTCTGTGTAAGAAACAAGCAAAGCTTGTATTCTTGGCTGGAATAGCAGTAGGGAGACACAGAAGATAAGTAGGACTGAGGCTGTGTGAAGCCCTGATGCTAGGGGCAGAGAAGCTGAATTTGCTCCAGGCTGTGATGAGTATTGTTGTGTAGAAGGGATGTGATCACAGCAAGGCACACAGGGTCCTGCTTATCTGTAGCCTGGACAGGCTGTCCCTGCACCAGTGAGCAGCAAACGGCCATGCACAGGTCCTGCCTGTGGTTTAACCATTCTCATGCTCCCTGGGATGGTCTGGTTCTCAGCCGGACAGTGGTCTTCTAAAGACTACTCCAGTGCAGCGCCAGGGAGAGCCGGGCCATGGACTGTCCCTGCGTGAGACCACCCTGTCGTGGTTTTATCCCGGCAGCCGGCAGCTAGGATCACGCAGCCGGTCGCTCGCTCCTCCCCGCACCAGCGGGATGGGGAGGAGAATGGACAAAAAGTGAAACTCCTGGGTTCAGATAAAGACAGTTTAATAAGACAACAAAGGCAGGAATAACAATAAATAGTAATAATAATAATAGAATATGCAAAACAAGTGACACATAATACGATTTTTCTCACTGCCGGATGACTGATTGCGCAGCCAGTCCCCAAGCAGCGATCACAGAACTCTCAGAATTTGCATATTTCATGGATTCCTGCCCCCTGGCCAACCCCCATTTATATACTGAGCGTGATGTCTATGGGATGGAACATTTCCACTGCCCAGCTTGACTGGCTGCCTGGCCATGCTCCCTCCCAGCTCCTGCTCACCTGCTCATTAGCTGAACATGGGATGCTGCAAAAAGTCCTTGATTTCTTAGCAACAACAAAAACCATCAGTGTTATCAACATTCTTCTGGTACTAAATCCAAAACACAGCAGCTACTTGGAGGAAAATTAACTCAATCCCAGCTGAAACCAGGATACACCCTGATGCCAGGGAAGAGAGCTCAGGCACAGACCATGCCACATGCACTCGTGGACAGAGAATGGGGTCCTGGGTGTTTTATTTGCAAATGTTGGCGTGTCCACATGACCACTGCAGCCAGCCGCCCTGGATGTAGCCTACAGGGGCTTCTACAACATAAATGTGAATTTGTGATAACAGTGACCATTTAAGCAGTTTTATGAATTAAAGTAGATTTGAAGAAAAAAATTTCTAATTCTTTAAAATGAAGAAACACAGTGTTAAGTGGAATACATAATGAAATTATGTTTTGCTACACCTTCAGCATTTACTGTGAGAGTAAATAAAAATAAACTATGGGGGAAAAACGCATGACTTGCTGTAAATAGACAAACACATGCAAAATCTGGAAGCACAGTGTGCAACTCTGAAATAACCACTCTGCTTTCTTATCTCCAGGACTCTGACGAAGCTCTTTTACAAATGCACCATCTAGTGTAACTACAGCAGTAAAATCATTGAAACAGACCTCAAAATGCAGTTAATTGAATGACCAATGGAATTCAGTGACATTATATATAAATGAAGAAAAATCCAATTTATGCATCTTTGTATTTAAAAAAGAAATGTGTGACTTGAACAGTAAAACAAGTAACCCCAATCTCTTGCTCAGTACACACGAGCATTAAAGCAAGACCCTCTGCCCTGAATAAAACCTAGGAATGCGCAGTGACATCTGAGCTTTGCTCATTACCTCTTCGTCTGATAAAGCGCTGTCAAGGCCAAACTGAAAATTAAGGGAGTTTCCCATTTTACCTTTCTTCCTCCACAAATTATTAGCACAAATATAAAATCTTCAGTTAATGCCAGTCTAGAAATGTTCATGTCTGTTACCTTTTTTCTTGTTACAAAACATCTTTCATGTTCTCAGTAAGCCTCCTGTCCTGCTGCAGCTGACTGTCTCACCTTCCTGTTAATGTCCTTCTTGTGTGAAAGGAATTTTCTTGTTGCTCATTTTTGACGCAACCACGTTATAACCAAAGGTTTATTGTAAACTGATGAGACGATCGGAGCAGTCTTGCCCAAATATGCTCCTAGGCTTATTGGAGTGCCAGTTCTTAGTGCCCCGAAGGAGTTTTCCCAGGACAGCCGCTGCACTCTTTGTGTTCAGGATTTCATCCCCGTTCACACACCGGGTGTCAGTGGTTTAGGGGCCATACCTACCCCTGTGGTGGAGCACGCCGAGTGTACCGACCGTGTGTCTTAGCAGAGGCCCACGCCAATAACTCTACATGACCATCCTCTGCGTAAAAGTTAAATATTTCTTTTTATTTAGCATTTAGTATTTGCAGCATGCAGGCTAAATCTCATGCTTGTTGTGTTTGCACAGAAGAGATTGGCTACCTTTTACCATCTTCTGCTGCTATGGGTGAGTAGAGGGTCGCTGTCCTTGCAGGATCCTGCCGTCTCTAGACTCCCAGGAGAGATTTAAGATATGTGGGTTGGTAGAAACATGTCCTGTCAGCCATGTAACCCGTGATCTTTTGAGTAAGAACCAAAGAACAAGAGTGGGTGGAGAAATCTGTGAGAGAACAGTCCCAATATGAAGGTCTTCTGGCAAAGAAAGAAAGAGCTTTGCTGAAAGTTCTCGCTGTTGTCCAGGAAGAGGAGATTTCAGGCAGGCCAGATAAGGAGAGCAGCCTTCAGGCAGAATGCCCCACCAGAGCAGAGGCTGGGACACCTCGTGCTCTGTCATGCCGGCCCCATGGTATATGAACGGTACGCATTTACAGGCATGTGCTTGCAAGTAAAAACAAAATTTCATGCAGGTCTATCTACACGGCCATGCTATCGCCTCCATAAAGGCTAATAGTAATTCGTGCGTGTGTGTGTTCATGTATGGCTGTCAATATGTGTATATAAGTACATACATATATAGATACATAAATATATATTAATAGTTACAACTACAATGCTTTGGCCTAGGTCAGGTTTTGCTGATGCGGTTTATCTTTCTGCACAGCCCCTAATGTAATTAAGAGGGAGGGGGAAAAAATGCCAGTGAAAGATCTGATCAGTTAATTAGGATATACTGTTAGGGAATACTGTCTCATTAAACTGTGACACAGGGAGCCAGCAGCAAATCTCAAAGCTGGGTGGAGTACACGTGTGTGGTCTGTCTTTGCAAAGGCTACTTTTGTGGTGTTACGAGGGAGTAGCAGAGATACAGACTGGTGACTGCTCTGGGCAGGGTAGCACCACTACCAAGGCCTGCACCAAGACTCGGTGGTGCTGCTGTCTATGGAGCAGCGCTTGCAGAAACTGTGAAGAGCAGATCTTTCCAGCAATATGCTGAAAAACGTGATGCCTGTCCATAGGGACATTTTAGCACCAATAACCTGGTTTAGATACCTTTTGAGGGATAATGGAGCTCTGAGCAACCTGGTCTAGTGGAAGATGTCCCTGCTCATGGCAGGGGGGTTGGAATCAGATGATCTTTAAGGTCCCTTCCAACCCAAACCATTCTATGATTCTATGATTCTAAGATGGGTAAGAGAGGGCCTTTACCCAAGAGAATCTGCAGTCAGCAGAGATGACACAAAATATGTCTGGGGGGAGAGGAATCGAGAGAGAGAAGAGCCAGGTTTCCCAAAGCTGGCCAGTGGCAAGGTGATGGGGTGGTCTCTGTGCTTCTGGAGGCACTATCTAGCGGCTGTCTGACCAGAGGCTGGCCAGAAATGTGAAGTTCCTGTATTGCCAGTGGGTCTGAAGTTCTGTGAGTTTTATATTGCTTTCAAATACTTTGAATATTTTGCAGCCGCTATCAGGAGGCTGCAGAACTTTCATTCTGCCTATCAGAGGCCAAGGTAATGCCCTTAAGTACTTCAAATCCCTTATCAAACTCATAGCACACGAAGTTTTTTTCAGACAACCCCAATGTCAGATTTCCAGGTGAGGTTTTTCTGTGGAGGAGCTGAAGAGCTGAGGCAGACATCAATCTGATTTGATGAAACTACAAAGTACACTCTCTGTCCTTCTTCCCTTTTCACCATGGGAGAGCAACTGTCTCGTTATCTGTGAGCTGAAATCCAAAACCACCTAGGATACTGGTTTCACTGTGAAGGGGCTGCTGAAGAACCAGGCTGCAGCAGCAGCTGTGAAATAACTGAGGCTGCTCTTTTGACTTCGTTTAGAGAGCTGGGAGCAACTAATAAATTAGGAGATATAATATTTATATTAATCATTTGATCCTGATCTTTTTGTGCTCTTAAGTCACAGTAACTACTTGAAGGACTTCCACAGGCTCAGCTGGAGCTGTCACATTTGACACTTGAGTTTGGAGCACAAAGAGCCAGCACACACAGAGGCCGCTCAAGGAAGCAAGTACACCTGCCCCTGGTCATTCCCTGTCAGAAGGAGCGGCAGCTCCCAGAGTGATGTTTATCTCCTGGGAAGATGGAGAGGGGGCTGGCAGGAAGCTCGAAGTGGGGAACCTGCCTTCAGTCTTCTTATTTCCCTGTTCACAAGGCAAGCAGTGTCCAGCCCCATGGTTACTGGGCGGGAGTTAGAGGTAAGCCACGCTGGAGACCCTCTGTGGCATCTGCTCTGCCAGGGCTGTGGGATGAGGATGCTGGCAGGTAGCACGGCATGGCTCATGGCTGAGCACCCGCAGCCTGGCGGGTGGATGGGCTCTGCCAGATCGCCTGCCAGCCAGCAAACAAATCAAGTGGAGTCGACGGCATCTCCAGGCAGCTCAGCTCCCACAAGTGTTGTTTTTATTTCCAGCAGCAGGGGAGCAATGCTGAGGGTCTACAGAGAGATGGGGGAGAGGGCAGCTTACCTTTGTTCACTCTGATTTCTCGTAGAGACACCAAAACAGCCTTTCCCAGCACTGGCTTAATTGCCTTCTGGGTGAAGAAAGCAAAATCTGCCTAATTAAGAAGTCATTTCAGTAGATTTTTACCCTTTTTTTTCTTTCTGGGAATTAATCTGACTCACCAAAATTGCTGCACGATCTTGCGTTCCTCACAGACCATCTCGTTTCTGTTTACCTGTTGCAGAGCACTGCCCTGCACTCTCTTCTGGCTCCGAAACCACAGTACTGAGCTGGCCCTCTGTGACTTCCCAGTAGCTCCGCCAGCCATCCCGGAGCTTCCTCCTCGCAGGGCCACGCTCCCTCCCCAATGGGCTCACTGCTGGGAGCGCACTGCCCTCTGTCCGGCTGCTCTCTGTGTATGCGGGGAAGCCCGGGACGGCTGGGGTAAACTCTTTTTGACAGCAACTGATATTTTTGCTTTAGTGGCCAGTGGTGGCATTCTCTGGGGGATCTCACAGTCTAGAGGAGCGCAGGGTATCCTCCAGTCTAGCTGCTGTTTGTCATTTGGTATTTATTAGTGGCAATGAAGAACAGGGAGGACTGAGACCATCCTCTCCCCTGGGAGCTGTTGGCGTTATTTGAAATAGCAGAACAACCAAACCAAAACCAGGAGCAGGCTCTTAGGGATATCATCTCTCTCAAAAACAGCACCACAGTAATCCTCAAGCCTTGCAAATAACCTTCAGCATTGTATACCAGCCTGTTTCAATGAACAGCCACCTTCGCAGGATGCCCCAAAGAACAATAATCTCTGGTTACTTTCAGCAGTAAAAGTGTTTGACAAAAATGCCCTCTACACTAAGGGGAGCTTGCAAATACAGTATCTTCAGGCTAGAAATTAACCTCATTGGGAAGCCTTTGCGCCACAACAAAGTGGTGGACAAATTGGTTTCCAAGGAGATGACAACAGGTTGTGTCCCAGAAGCTCCCACAAGTACCTTTGTGCAGTGGACTGAAACAAATCATCCCACAAGCCCACGTAGACTGGAAATGGGAGTTGGTGTTTGTATAATGAACACTACACAGTATATGTAAATTTCTCACCTCTGCTGCTCTGCTAGCCAATGTTCTCATGTCATTGAGAACAGTGTGGCCAGTAGGTCGAGGGAGGTTGTCCTTTCCCTCTGCACTGCCCTAATGAGGCCTCATCTGGACTACTGTGTCCAGTTCTGGGCTCCCCAGTTCAAGAAAGACGAGGAGCTACTGGAGAGAGTCCAGCGGAGGGCTACGAGGATGATGAGGGGACTGGAGCATCTGTCCTATGAG
>Ga0181612_123804_pt1 | contig 10517 bp, 6 predicted proteins | sample HoacroProtozoa21_FD_119630 | JGI IMG/M metagenome (GOLD analysis project Ga0181612, IMG submission 119630) | Hoatzin crop microbial communities from Cojedes, Venezuel. Combined Assembly of Gp0051906, Gp0051904, Gp0051908
CAATTTATATTAATTAAGAAAATGACTTTGCATAGACATTCAGAGTGTCTTAAAAATCCAAAATTCATTCCTTTTGTTTAAACATTCTGGTACCATGCCTTTTCACTTCCAAAAAATGTAAAAAGTAACTGCCAATACAGAATTCCTGACTAATCAAAGTACAAAACGCTGAGGGGAAGGGACAAACAGCACTGGCAATTAGATATAATGTGCTCCATGTAAAGTACATTTTCCTAGTAACAGACCTCAGCAACATTTTCTTGGTAGGAAACTAACAGAAAACAAAGCTCGACAGAAAACCACATACTCTTCCCTTGCAAGGCTTTATAGAGAAGAAATGTGATTCTTTTGGAAAACAAAAGTAGTTAAGATTGGGGATGGGGAAACAATCCAATTAAATATGCAAAACTACCTTCTTCCTCTCCGAAGCTACCAATTTTTAGTACTTACTGAACATCTGTTCATAATAGAATACATTATCTCATAAAGTAGTTTTAATAAAGAAGTCTCTTTGGAGCACTTATACAAAGGAGGATAAAACCAGTGAAAATAGTATGACTTGACAAAGCACTGGCTCTTTCTACACTGACCTACTCTGCGGATGCAGCTAACACCCTAGAATATGAAGTTTCTTACTCGACTTCTAAAATGCAGCCATGATCTATGTCATTAAAAAAAAACCAACAAACCAAACCAAGCAGATTTTGATGTTGAAACTCAAAATATTATCTCACTCCAAACAGAATAATGAAAGGAAGGTGTTTGTACTAACTTCAGCACAAGCTGCCTTCCAGGCGCTACACAGCAAACTGGAGAAGCATCTTGACCAAAACCCACTCTACATTCCATCTAAAATGTAACGTATTCACTGAGATGTTACACTAAGCTTAAGAGAGATAAAACCCACAGTAAGCAAAAAGGAAGATGCCAGCATATGACAGCATTTAAGGTGCATTACCTGTGCTTTCGGATGTGTCTGTTGTGAGGAATGCTGCGATTGCTGTTTCTGCTGAAGCTGAGCAAGTTGTTGCCTCTGCATTTGAACTAACTGCTGTTGATGTGTTTGGAACTGTTCCTCTGTGATGCCCCCTGTCACTGCAGAAAAGAAAGTGAAGCTAGTGTTAAACAGGCCTGCACAAAACCAACACAACCGAAATGCAAGAGCGCATCCATGCGGGACAGCAAGTGGTTGAAGACAACCCACACTGTGGTAGGTGCTTGCAGAGATCCTCGTATATTCTTCTGCAAAGCAGAGGTCAAGCTAAAATTGTTTCTTGTGTTCTTTTAGCATTGAATCATTTACAACAAAAGGATTCATAGCTTTCATCGCTTTAAAGCAGTTTCTGTCTTTGGTGGCTTTCTCTCCAGTTGCTGTAAGCAAAAGCTTAAAGAAATTATTTTCCTGGTTTCCAGAAAACAAGTATGTCCTAAAAACCACAGCTGAGGAAGTAGTACACTGGGCTGAGCTGGGTGTCGTCTCCCCCAGCAAACACTGTCGTTTGTTGCTGTACAGCCTTCCTCCCTGCAGCCCCTTCCGCGTGCCCTGTTCTCTGACACCAGAGGGGACTCTGTAAAGGCAGCACACACCTGGCACTCGCCAACTCCTACTTCAACAGCACAGCCAGAATTCGCACACTGCACCACTCTGTATACAGTTCTATACCGACTCTCACTGGAAAGGACTATGAAGTAACATGCAATACAAAAAAGCTAATCTCCAGGTCTGAAACCTCAATGTTTGCAAATACCGCAAAGCACCATTTACTTCGCAAACCCAGTTTGACCTTCCTATTTTACACTCTTTTTTCTTTTCCCCCTGAAGGAAGTGCTTAAGTTTTACCTGAACAGGATTTTCTCTGTCAGTTACTTTTTTTTTAAATGAAGAATTTAAGAGTGACATGTTTATTTACGAGAACCAGGTTGATCCAACCCTAGTAGTATCACACCCTCCACAAGTGAAGGGAATGGAGAAGTCAGAAAAGCTGTTCTCAACATTCTCCCCCCAAAGAACTGCACACTTGAGAAACTGAGAATACTGTCAAGTGTTTCATGTTAAAACCTGAGTTTTGTGCAGCTGATATTAACCTGGGAACCAAGTTCTCCTAGGAGGAAGTAAAAAGAGAATTCACTTTTCAAATATTCCCGTTAACCACACTGTGGCAGTTTATTCTGCACTACATTTTTCAAAGACGGAAGCTGTCCTTCATCTCAAGCACCTGGCTTCTGCAGCAATGTCACCTTATCAAGAGACCCTCAGGTAACATTCAAATATGGAGTGATCTATCTTTCAGGGTCTGGGTCTTTAATTTACTAGCTGTAATACTCGCAGTTGTCCAGAAATTCCATTCTGAATAAATACCAACATTATGACTGTGACCGTTTAGAAATCAGTACTGAAATGTCTTCTCCACTGCTACATCATCAAAACAGGCTTCAACCACATCAGGAGAGCACCTAGAAGTCCAATGACTTACACAGTTACTCCTATTAGGATCTACGGGTTTTACTACCATTTCCAACATATCCTAAAATCAAATTTATTTCATATTTCACTGTATTTCATCCCTCTTGAAGATTCTTAGCTATTAGTACAAGCACTTAAAGTTCAGACAGCTAAAGATGCGAAGTTCCCTCACAATAGTCTCCCAAGATGTGCTGCACTACTAACGGCAACAGCCAAGAATGGCATTGTGGAACACTACATATACATGTATTTCTATTTTTAAGTTCTGAGGTAACAAATTCCAGAACATGTCTTTTGTTTTATTTAAAAAAAATGTTTTAGAACAAGCTTACACAGCACAAAGAAATACCTAAATTGTATTTAGCCATAATGAAATATTGTTTGTCTGTAGTACAGGGGTATTCATCTAGACTCAAAGTTGCATTCTTCTATGGACTGTAAAGACATCATCTAGAAAGCAGTCTCTACACCAGAGGATCATCTAATTTAGCCTACATATGAATTCTATGTTTTCAACCTGCCTTCCTTCTCTGACACAGACCATGAAGTCATGACACACTACTACAAGGTTCAGGGAGGATTACCCTAATTAAGTAAAAATTGCTTACACTGCCTTCACATGTTTGAATCCCCCTCAGTTCACTACCTATCACCAGGTGTTTATTCAGTGGTCAGACTGAACTCCGCTGTTCGCCTTGTTATGAAACAGCAGATGTTCATTAGCACATTTAATATCATTTGCTTCTACCAAATCAAACAACTGAAGGGTCCTAAAGACAAAAAAAAAGCAGACCTCTACGATGCCCTAAGTTAAGTGCAAGTGTTCTGTACTTCTTATAAAAGGTTCTATTTACCAGAACTTTGGCTTCCACTGCTGAATATTGGGATTTTCTATTTGACCATAGCCTGACTGTACTGAAATACTACAACAAAACAGGGTAAAATGTCAGTGTGAAATTAAGTCTTCCAGGCTCCTCTCTGCCTTGACAGCTTCGGTTTGGATTATTATGTAATTTCTCTTAGGAGCTGAAGGCTGTAATCAAAGATCGTCTTTCAGGCTGCCCCAAAAGTGGTATTTCATTAATCTAATCACATCTACATGGTATTTAACTCTGGAAAAAAAACAAACCTCTAAAAGGTAAAAGCTTGTTCCATCAGCAAACTCCTTTAACTGAGAACGCCATCATCTGCAGTTGTCTTTTGTGTCTAGGGCCATGGTAACTAAACAGACAATTATCTGAGCGGGTCACTAGAACCGGCAGCTGAAGCCGACTGGAAGCCAAATGCAGCATACTGACTGTACTGCAAGCTGCTGAAGATTCTGCCTAAAGCCTACTTCTTACTCCAGTCCCCAGACTGAGACGGGTTGCACTCTAGGAATTCAGCAAGCAGGTTCAGTATCACTTAGCTGTCACAAGTAGTACCACGTACAAATTCCTGGTAACTTTCTTCCTCCGTCGCCTCTCCTGACGATCAGTTGTATCCCCAGCTCATCAGTTTATCTTGTTTTAGATTAAACAGAGAATTCCTCTGGAAGTGTCTCCGGCAAAGCAACCAGCTTACTTTTCCAGATACAGCGTGTAAGACTACACACAGTTTACACAACCGACCAGAGGGATCAGATTGTTTCAGTGACCTTGCCTCTTAAAGTTCCTCAAACTCAGTTTTCCCATTTGCAGTTCTTATAACATGAGCAAGAGAGTAATTTAGCTTGAAACAGTGGTTCTTTATTCATGCACTAATTAGGCACTTTCAAGAAAAGACCAGTCACACATTTTTAAAGTCAGTCTTTCTTTCTGTTTGTACAATGCCTAGCATTAGATGGATATCAGAGTAGGAGCTGCTTTATTAATACATGCGAAAAATATAATGAAGAGGTAACTGTAAACATTCTTGCGCACTGAAAACCAAAGCAAGTAACTCCACGTCTTCTCTAAACTAAAAGAAAAAAGAAAAAAAACCAAAAGCCATCAGTTTAACTACTGTCACTGTTTCCCCTCGAGGCAGCTTTATGCTTACAGGTGAGTGTGCTCCAGAATCGACTCATTTCAATACTCCTGTCCCAAGCAGAATTCCTTTAGTAAAGACAGTGATAGTACCTGTGCTCATTCAATGCACGACCAGACTTACGACCAGCTCTTTTAAAATTTGCTATTTACTAATGAGAAAATCGGTAACAGCAGTGCTTCTTGCTGGCTCAGTTATTTGGTGAAGAATTCTGTTGTCTATTGTATCTGCTGCTTTACCAGAATTACAGGATCTGTTTTGTAATTTAAATCTGGAAAGATGAAGGTCTCCCATAACCATAAATTCCCCGCATAATGTACTGGAACTACCGAGTGACCTCTATTCTAATCTAAATGTATTCTTCAGAGGATTTCTAAAATTACATAACAGAAGTTAATTACTATTCCTCTACAAAGTGGCTTCGATCCATCAGATTTGTTTTTATGCTTTTTAGATATTTCTCTATAGTCTCTCCCATCAGTAAAATGCATTTTTCTCTATCCTTTCCTTTCCTTCTGTCTCCCTAACAGTGCAAATCCTGAAGCACGAGCGCCACTACACATGTGTATACCAGGTCTGTCACTAATTTGCCATGTAGCATCAATTTAGGGTTTTTATTCTTGTTGATGATATTACCCGAATCAGGAAGGGCTGGCTTTTTTTTCTTATGTATACACTGTTCCCCACCAAAACACAGGCCCCCCTTTTTCCCTGAATATACTGCTTAAATGCTGTTCTCATTTTTGTTTTCTTCTTATGTGCCATCTTTCCTCTAGCTACTGCAATTCCCTTCCAGTGCTGCAATATTCATTTATACTAAAGTCAGGTATGGAGAATTCACATCTTTCTTCAACCTTTTTCCTTTACTTCTTTCTTCAGATACTATTAAAATCAGATATATCAGCTTCCATCCCAAAACACTCTCCTAGTTTTTTAGGTAGACTCCACCTTGGGGGGGGCGGGGGAACGCTCTGCAGAGCCGACTTCAAAGCCTCAAGGTTCTACATCTAGCTAATCCTTAAATAATTGACTGATATTTATTATATTATCACAAAATATCCTACAGCAAAACTAACCAACTGAACCTATATCTTTTTAAGCAACTTTCCTTACCTTGGTGTCATCGTATTTATTCACGCAAACAGAAATCTTGCAGTATTACTTGCTCTGGTTATACAAAGAGCTCCCAGCAAATTCTTTGTTGTTCCTTACAGCTCATGGTCCATGTTGCACATCCTTAACTCCGACAAAGAGTATTCCTTTCTATTTTCCGCATTTGCCTTCACACCACATCTCTTGATGCTCATCCATAATCCCATCACACACAACTGCCCCTTGCTGCTACAGGTGCATCCCTCCAGCCCTTCGAGTTCCTCACAAATGAAAACTGCACAAAATCCCACCGTAGCACATTATGTCTGTTCCCTCCATACAGCAGAAAAATATTCTTGTGCAAGTCTGCTCATGACAGAGAGAACAACATAAAGGTTGCAATGACTACACTGAAAATCAGTTACAAAAGTAAATACTCTGTGCTTTTGTCAGCACTACACTACACTGATGTTACCTAATAGGTTAATGCTCAGTCTTATAAAACCGTAACATAGAGAAAACTGCTTTCGTCTTCAAGAAATATAATTTCTACACATAAATTCCAAAGGTATGTTATTGAGGATTAAATACCCAACCCTGCAAGTGATTTTAAAAGAGACTGACCATTCCACACCCATATAAAATTAACTATGGAATTCAGAATCAGCCTATTATCTAATTATCCTGTTTTACAGTAACAACTTCTGTATATACACAACAGAGTAGGAGAATACTCAGATGCTTCTGGATGCTTGGTAGCAGATCTCTTGGCATATCTCTAATTGTTCAGCTTTTTAAAGAATCATACATCCTTTTACAATTATAAAGAGGTGACAGTGTTAAAACTTTGTCAATTTTAACTCCTAATACGTGAAGCAAGTGATGTAAAGGCTGCTCATGTAAGCTTAAAGCAATTCTGTCTTTTGGAGGCTTTTATTCCAGCTTCAGTGCTTCTATGCCCAAATGGCTAACAAAGGGTCTACACAGATCAGAAGCATTGCATGTATCTTACATTTTCCTGAAGAGGCTACAAGAAACTTATTTTTTTTAAATATTAAACCATATACATGCTGTCCTGCTCATCTGGAGCTACCAGGTCATAAAGCTGAACGGCAAGAGGCGGCATTGGCTGTGGGAGTTAGAGATGACATTTAAGGAAAAAAGCAATCTCCTATCCCACTTAATCGATGACTGATCATTTTCTGAAAAATCAACAGAGAAGGCGTGTCATCGGATGCTTCCAGTGTCAAAACTTCTCCTATGACAGGTATCAGTAGAAAGCGCTGTTCTCAGACTTTTTCATGCCTGCTCAGTACACTCATTAACTTACTACTGGTTTTCTGCCATGTTTTGGCAAGTTTTAATAAGAAAAACACTGACAACAGAAATGACACCCACACCCCCCAAAACCAACTACTTTTCTTCTGCATATATAAAGAGCATTCTTCTTTCCTTAAACAAAAGTCTTTAAGACTCAATCACACCTAAGCAAATCTTAAATACGAGCAGGTTCCCTCCTTCGAATAACACATGGTTAAGTCCAGCAATTTATCAAGATTCTATTGAAACTGTAATAAAAGTAGGAGGAAGAGGACTGTTTGTGGAAAATTTCTGTATACTCAAAGCAAAACAAAACAATCAGCTTTTATCTTTGGTTTAGGTACACGTCACTGCTGAAGATGTTATCAGTAAAGACACAAGTAAAGACACCGGAATTCAGTATTTTCAACTCCAGAAGAATTCAGATCCTTGCCTACCTGATATGCCATTCTTGCTGGTGTTCAATAAAGCTACAGACGCTGCAGAGACTCTTTTATTATTCACAGTCTGCCCTGGTTTCCTTGAGGTACATTCTTCGCTATCGCTGTCCTGTAGATTTAGTAGCCGTGGCTGAAAACACTGCAGTCGACATGATCTGATATTGCTTAGTATTTCAGAAAGGGACAGTCTGTTTTCACGACGTTTATTGGAAGCATTGGTCCGTGAAAAATTAGAAGAAAAGTCTAAAGTCTGGGAAGAGCTTGAAAAACTGTTCAGCATTTCTGGGTCAATCTGTCTCAAGACAGGATCATGTTCTGTGGATATTCGGTCCATTATAACCCTGATTAAAGAGGATGACAAAAGGTGTTAGTTTAACTATCTCTTCTTAATACTTCTATCCTCAGAAGGGGAACGGAGAGTAAAAATGGCGCAACTGTACCTTCCGCCCCTGCCAATTCGTCTTCTTGCAAATCCTATACACCTTCTTGGAATTGTAAGGGTTGTAAGGCAATGCCTGAACCTCAGTTTGTCCAATTCTGCCAATTCTGAGTTTTCATATGAAGAATTAGTTTGGTCCAAACGAGGCTGTAAAGAAAAAAGAAAAGCTGATTTTTCACTCACTTAGAATGTATACTTTGGTTAGGTTACTACTAAGTGATGATCACACACAGGCTACGATATAGAAAATGTTGAAAATGCCCACAGAACTATCACTTGATTATTAGGCTTAGATCATAACAGAACTTGGAAGATTTTTTTAAAAAAACCAACCGTGAATTCACGGAGCAGAAAATCCTCTTTCCTTGATTAGTCATAAATTTAGATGCCACAACCAAGACATAGAACAAGCCAAAATTAATTCATTCTCCCAAGAAGCACGTAAAGCCACCCTACTCGGGCACAGGTCCATCTGGCCCAGTACCTCCAGCCTGAGAATGGCTCTTCTGCTGATTGATCACGAGATATAGAACACAGGGAGCAATTCTTTTCTTGTTACAGCCTCTGAGCTTGAGGCTCTTAGAAGCCGAAAGACTTCCTGCAGGCAAGTCTGCACCTTGACTATGCTTTGTAATCAGCTGAAGGCCTATCCTCCTCATGAATTTGTCTAACCTCGCTAGTAAGGGTCAGTAGCATTAAAGCTTCTGTCTGTAAAAACGAGTTTGAGAAATAGTTGATGGATATACATCAAAACTATAGGCACAACTCCAGTGCCAAGTACCATGCTGTAGAAGAACACTTTTAGTACTTCTTGTGACAAAGGAAACGCCACGGAGGCCTGTTCATTTATCAAAGGTCCTGCTGAATCACCAGCTGTACAAAGCCAAGTGACAACAATCCCCAACTCAGAGCGCCTGCAACCTAAGCGTGTAGGTAAGTTCAAACGGGGTTCCTAAACTTAGTTTAGTTTTACTTGTGAAATGCATACTGCCAAAGGCAACAGACGCTGATCTGAACGGCCTTTGTTCCAACACACAGCAGTCAATTACCAGATCTCGACAGCGCGTTTGCCATATCAGCTTACCTTAGGCTATTTTTATTACTTCATGAACATCATCATTATTATTATGAACTCAAAACTGCATAACCTTTACATACAGAAATGCTGTGTGCTATCTGAAATGTCTTCTACGACATGTTAATAAATGTTCATTGAAGTAATAAATTTTTGCAATCAGGTTAAACCTCCAGCAACAGCAGTGCTGTAAATTCACTTAATTTATGGTAAGGGTTAACCAAAACTCAAATGGCTTCAGTAGTCAAAAAAAAAAACAACTCTAAAAGGCTAACACTAAGGCTCTTAAATAACCTGCTTCGAAACAGCAATGGAAAAGTAAAAGAAAAGACTGCAAACACAAGTTTCCAGTCATCTCAACTTCTATTGGCAAAGCAGTTAACTCACAGGCGAAGGTTAAAAAAAAAAAAAAAGGAGCAGGAAAAATTCTAAGCAAGAGAGAAGCTTCAGCTAACCCTCCGGAGCTAAGCAGAAAAGGTGACCAGATTAGCAATCAACAGGTTAAAAAAACCCTCACCTATACTGATGAGTAACTTAAAGGACCACACAAAAAATGGGTGGCAGAGAGACAAGTGTATGTTAAACAACCCACTAATAAATCTCTAAAAGGAGAAGAGTAGTCAAAAGTAATGACATATTCCTGGAAAGGTCGAGTTGTCTCTGGTATTCTGGAAGCGACTACAACACAACAGGACGCTGCAAAGCGGGCACGGGAGCAGGTGCCAGCACACATCTGACCTGCGCAAAGAGCCTTCAGCACAGCTCGTGGGAGGCGCCCAAGCCGTAATTTGAGTATTCTGGGGGATGTCTGGGTTTCTGAAACAGCCTACCTAGTGACTAAATGACTTCTCTATTAGTGGCTTTAAAGGCTACACAACTATTTTGTCACATAAATTCATTCTCTCCACAGGAAACAAGCAAAGAAAACCAGACCCATTACAGTGCTGTGTTGCCTTTCTTGGCCTCTGCAACCTAAAGCTCCCCATCCATAAGCACGTGCTTGGTAAAAAAATTCACTGTCAGTGGTTCCGAGATGACAGGACATCTATAATTAGTCTCTGACCTCTGCACATTCTTGCAATTGCAACCTAATGTTTTTCAATATATCCACAGTTTGCACTGATGTCAAAATAACATTTTGACTTAACTATACAAAAAGATATCCTCGATTGATTAGACCCCTCTGCTTCAATAGCAGGCTCTACTCAATGCCCCAGTAGGATCTCTCAGCAGGTCTGAGAACTGGGACAACCAGTATCTAATTCTAACAAGCTCTACAAGCTGGGAAGAAAGGATGTGCTAAGAAAACTGAGGAGAACAAAAAAATCTCTCCCTTCTAAGCAGTGGCTGAATTGGTCTGCAAGCAACACATTATGTTACCTTCAAGTAATGACAGGGGAACAGCACAACGGGCATAATTTTCGTGCAGACTGAAAACAATTGTCTTTGGATTCACCAAATCATCAAAGCTTTGGTGGGGAAAGTGAGAACAGAAGAGCTATTACATTAGCTCTGTGCCAATATAAACTTAAAAGAACCCACAACATAACAAAAACCACCACACTAAATCCAACAGCAGGTAGTCTTACAGCATAATACTGGCATCCTGCTCTTCTCCTGAAAGCACAGGGTCCATCAGGATCATTTTCTTCTTCTGCTTCTGATACTGGCGAGGGTACC
>Ga0181612_155445_pt1 | contig 10517 bp, 5 predicted proteins | sample HoacroProtozoa21_FD_119630 | JGI IMG/M metagenome (GOLD analysis project Ga0181612, IMG submission 119630) | Hoatzin crop microbial communities from Cojedes, Venezuel. Combined Assembly of Gp0051906, Gp0051904, Gp0051908
AGGGATAGGGATAGGGATAGGGATAGGGATAGGGGGAGGAGTGTATCCCTATAGGCCAGTAGTAATTCAGGTACTTGACTGTTTCACCTGACATGAGACTTAGTACTTTTACTTAACAAATTCTATTTAACAATCTGGTCCAGATTGCAAAACCACTACAAGTGGTTTTATTTGCCAAAAGTTAATATGTTTCCAAGACAAGACCTCAGTGAAACCATGATTTCTAACAAGTTTACTTATTTGGTAAAAACTTGAACCCTGTAAGTAGACATCCAGCTTGTGCATATTTTCATTGTGTTTCTGAAAATAATAGCTCAAATTAATCTCTTGTTGTGGTGCCAAAAGCCTTTTTCACTCAGCAAGAGGAGGCAGCTTAAGCCATGAACGTTGTTTTCTAGGCCACCTAAAAACTGAAGATAACAGTGTAGATCAGAGGTGTTCAAGGACAGGTCTAATTCTTTTTTAGACTATTAATCATGTCTTAAAACCAAAAGGAAAATTTACTCTATGTTGATCTTGTAAATTCAGTTAATCTTTGAACTGGAAAACCTGAAGTGAGAAACAGTCACTAGAGTAATCTGTGGAAAGCCTTATGCATGGCTTCTCTGATGAAGCAGGTTTCACTGAGCAGCCTGAGGAAACAAAGACAGACTAGTTTCTAAAGATATTGGAGGCCCTTAGAAACACTCTTTCACCTCTCTGCACTCAGTTGCCTGGGGGAAGAACCCATTGCTTCATAGAGGTGCATCAAAATCGATCAGATCCTTAGCTCCACAATACTACTGTTTTACACTTCTTGCGTATGAACCCATATGGGCTGCCAAGTGCAATCAACTGTCTGTCCCATGTTGTGACTAGTTTTTATCTCTGTTGGCTTTCCAATGTCACCTCTCCTCACTACTTTATAAGAACTTGCAGCATGGAGCTGCAGTGTGGTGCTTCCCTTTTCATTTCAAGGGAACAAAGATTTGCCCCAGCCTATTCTTTAGCATGGTAAGGAGGAATAAAGCTGGAAAATAGCAATGTCAAATTCATCAAAACTAATGAATCCATCATACCTGTGATGTGGACAATTTTTTAAGAGAAGGCAGGAGGACCTCAAAAAGTTCAAAGGTCTGATCTAATCACATTGATTTAATCCTTTTTGGAAGCTTGCTAGCATCTAATCCTGTCTTGCTGATGCAGTACAGTTCACAAGGCAAGGTTCACTCTGGCTGTCTCACAGCTTGGCTTTGAATTTTCTTGCCTCCCTTCTGTCTATTGATCCATTTCTCTGAACCCAAAGTTGTTTGGTGGGATAGCTTTATAGCTTTTAATGTGACTTCACACTTTTAGATTATTTTATTTACGATTCTACGATTCTAAGATTCTATTTTCACGTGTTTAGATGCCACAAGTTTTATTTTCCACTATATGGAATATGATTAATTTTGTGGTCATTCTAATAAAATCCTTTTTTTCCTTCTCATTTTTTTACCCAAGACAAATTATACCCTACTTTCCTGCCCCTTTAGAAACCATTATTTTCTTTCTCCTTGCCTTCCTCATATCTTTTTAGGAGAAAATTCTGTGATGCAGAAGGTCATGGTACAGGACTATAACACATCCAACAGGATTCTGGACTGCAATAAGCCATCTATTTGCCTGGTAGGGAAGAGTGTCCAGTTTTCTACCCCTTAGTCTTTTGGGCCTAAGTCCGAGAATAAGCACTGTCTCTTGCTCCTAAGAGGAAGACATAGCTCTGACCTACTTGGTAGGAAAACCTCTGTCTCTATATTCTTGTCAACTGTGTATCAGGTGTGATATACTGCCCTTCTTGCTTTATGAAACCTTTGTTTCCTGCTGTTTCGCTCAAAATAATCCTCAGTCTTGTCAAGATTCCCTTTTTTTCAGGTCTATTTTATTTCCTACGGGTTAGAATTTTTTGTGATTGCAGATTTTTCCCCTTAGAAATGACTGGGAAATTTTTTATACTCATAATGTGCTATGGTTCTTCACACTTTTTCACAAAAATATAGTCAAGTAGTCATGACACAGAAAACGGAATATAAATTATGCTAATGCATCATATTAGTATGCAAAGAAAAGCCATGTGGTTAAAGTCAGTGGACTCAAAGTGAAATATCAAGAGGGAATTCTGTAAAAAGACACATACGTTCCTCTTGGCTCTTTGCAAACATCCAGCCTTCCCCTTCCCCTTCGCTTTCAGTGGCAGCTCTTGTGCTGAAACAAAGTGTTCAGAACTGAACTGGCGGAAGAACCTTTCCTTAAATAACTTCTGAGCAAAGGAGGTCAAGGGAACTCTCCTAATGGCAAAAGATAAAAACAAATAAAAAAGAAAAAAAATACCCCTGATATGTTGGACGACTAAGACTGAAATAAACTCAAAATTCAGAGCCAGCTAAGCCCAGAGTATATTTGATATCATCAAGTGGGATGGTATTATAATCAAGATTGTCAAAAGCAGCACTCAGATCAAGCAACATTAAAACACTCCAACATCCAGAGTCAGAGTGCATTAATAAACCATCATGCAAAAATGTAGGCAAGAACACTTTCTGTGCTGAGAGTGAACAAAAAAAGCCAAGCTGGTATTTATCAGAAACGCCCTTTTCTAGTAAGCCGCAAATGACTTCGCCAGGCAGATGTTTTCTACCTTCAAGACTTTAGGTTACAGCCAACTCTGTTCTCGCCAATCTCAAAACCAATGAATTCTGCCAGGCGATGTTCAAATTCAGGTTTTCCACTGCCCTTGTTCGTAAGATGAAGGCTAGCTGGGAAATTCAGATTCATTGCTAAATCAATCCAAACTCCAGATGTGCTGTGTTTCTAAGAAGCTGCTATTAATATATTTTTCAAGGAAAAATATCAGTATGAACTGGACTGAGATCACCAAATGCTTTCCCTTGGTTTATTTCCATTCATTACAACAAGCTGGACTTTTTATAACCAATTAAATGGCTGTAGCTATCACAGAAACACAGGCAGACATATACAGACACATATATACAAGACTTTTAAGAGAGAGAGACAAAGGGAGATTTTCAGTTCTTCGTCAGCTTTGAATTCTATTTGAAGATAATTATATGTCATAGCAATAAAGTCAACATGTAGCAGAAACAAAGGAAGAAAGACTGTTGTATTAATCCATTCACCAGCAGTAGCACTAAACTTGGAGAAAATGTTTAAAATTTCAAAGTGGGATAAGGTCAATAAGCCAAGCCACAAATTGCAAATTTCTGACACTTCTGCAGTATGTTTTAGAGGGTGGCCTTTGTGCAGTTTGGTAACAAATGTGCTCATTACCAGGAAGAGATAAAGAGCATTTGCCTGGTAAAGGTTGAAATGTTGAGTTTCAGAAGGCAAGCATTTTTTTATCTTTTGCATTTCTCTGCATACCTGGAAAGACTACTACCAATGTACAACATTTTCAAAAGATAAGAATAACAATAGCAAAGTCAAGCACTGCTTCACCAATAAGTAAATCTCTCTTGAAAAATTATGTAGCTGTAGCACACTTGTACTCATTAGAGTGTGAAGAATCAAGCTATATTGTTGTTATAGGATTGTTGGATTGTTAGGATTGTTAAAGGATCATTTGGCTCACCATTGGAGCTGACATAGGCCAACAGGCTAAAGGTATTATCTGGCTGTTGTTGAAGAGTGGACAACTCAAGTCAGAGAAATGTAGGGAAACTTTTATTTAATCCCCTGGTCTCTGCAAAAGGAAAATCTATCAAAAAAAAAAGTATTTCCTTGTGACTTTATGTATTAATGTCACTGTATGGAAAACTTCCCAGAATAAATACAAATCCTAAGGACATTCCTGTGAACTAAATAAGTGTGGGTGAGGAAAGTGAGAAACCATCAGCTGTTTTGTTTTCTTGGTCTACAAATTCCTGATCACCAACAATGTTTTGAATTCAGACAGAGGTGGATACATTGCAGCCTCTTCTCCTCATCCACTTGAAAGACACCATTTCTGCCTGAAGAACCACTGGGGGCAATTCTTTCCTCGCCTTCTGGGCTACCTCCAGGTAAGATACTTCTCCTGTTATGGCTAGTTTACACTGGCTCGCCCCACAAAATATACTAAAGCTTAAACCTACTCTGGTGACATCTCTGGTACTCATCTACTCACATTTTAAAGCAAGATCTGACAAGGATTTTTATTTTACCAGATTGCAGTCACGTTAACTTTGGGGCAAAACTTTTTTACTCCGTGGTACAGTCATTACAGAAATTGTATAGCATTTGTTTTATTTTCCTTTAAAAATGGGAAGACATCTATCTGCAAGTGACTAGGCTTGATGTGGGAAAACCAGAGTGAAATTCTTTGGTCTCTTATACTCAGGAGAGCTGAAAATTTCCTGCAGTACGTTTTCTCTTTTTATCTTGCAGCAAGGCCCAGTTCTCAAAGAACTCAGACGTACATCATCAAAACTGCTCAGTACAGTCCTGTTATCTCTCACTAATGCTAACAGGGCTACATCAGCTTCAATCTGAAAAGTCAGACAACTTTCTCCACAAGTGTAGACAAACATGCTTTAATTTAAGCAAGCTTAAGGACATGCTTCCATTTATGCTTAAATTTGTCCCTATTCTGCAACAGATTAAGTTCTAGAAGATGTTTTTATTACACTGCCATGTGTTGTTGAATCATCTTCTAAAGACCAATTTATTAGAGATGTTAGCCGAAGAGTCATTTCTGGTAGCTACTGATAGTAGGATGTTTCCCATCAATAGTTCAGTACCTTTCTAGGCCTGGTGTTTTCAACATCTTTAGAAGCATTTTTAGAAATAACAGTAAGAGTGATAGTGATAGAGATAGTGATAGTGATAGTGATGGCTATTTCAACGTTATATTCACATTGATGATTGCATAATGTTTAATACAAGTCACAGTAAGACTTCAAGGGAAACACTCTAATTTAGACAGCTAATTTCAGAAGAGTCACTCCGTACCAGCCATGTCAACTTTTACTAGATTTACTAAATCCATTTCTAATTTTGTGAGATTACATAAATTAGACTTTCCTTAATTTGCAGTTGCAAAATAGTATCCCTAGGAACGTTTTGTCTAACAGAAGATTTAAAATGCCATTAACAGCAATGGCAGCACTGTAGCTAAAAGAAGGCAGGTTTGTCTGATATTTTGTCTGAAATAGTCAGGGTAATTGATGATGAGAGAGAGACAGAGGGGGAGAGAGAGAGAGAACACCCATTATCTCAGTGATTGATATAGGCCTTTTTATAATTACATCAGCCCTTTCCAGTGGAGACAGGTCATGGTACTTATAGATCTGCAGCTACAGATTTAAAAGTATTTGACAAATAACCATAATTTAAAATACAATTATTAAAAAAGATAAGATGGATGCGGTACAACTTTTTCTCCACATGTAGGATAGCACAAGAAGAATGGAAACTTTTCCACATTTGTGAATATGACAGGATTATATTTGGAGCTCTGTTTCACCAATGCTACAAAGAGGGAGTTGTATTTTAAAATTGAAGGGATATTCTTAGAACTATGTGAAGTGAGAGCATGTTATCTAAATAGTAAGAACATAAAAATAAAACGTATGTAACTGCTTAGTCTTTATTGCAGGTTATTGCAAGTCAAATCAAGGTTCCTAGGCACATGGGTTTCTAGCTATAGCTCCACAGAATGAATACAAAACTATAGCAAGACAAACATTTTATCAAGGTCATCATGACTGACATAATGAAGGAAATAATATAACCTTGCAAAGGGTAGAGACTGACATTAAGAAATATTGTGATCTCTTATATTTCAGATCTCTGTGTTTAGAACCTCTGAAATAAAGGATCTCTAAATAAGTTGGATATTAATTTAGTCACAAAACTCCCTTTGATTCCAATAAAAACAGTTCTCTTTCCTTGAACCCCTTAGAACTATTATTTAAATAAAAAAGAAAACACAATTAAATGATATTACAAGCTGACAAACACACATAACTCTGATTTTAATCTATGAACAGTCCATGAAGGGAATACTAGGTGACACAAATGAAAACACAGCCTGCAACAGAGTAACATCTCCCACTGCTGGCATGTTCTTAGCTCTCAGCTGAAGTAGATTTTCCAGTTTGGGCCTCACTCTTCAAGTTAGGCATGGATCAGTTTGGGGGAAGACAGGAGTTTCAGGGGAACTATTAATCATTCCCAAACAGAAAAGACTGAAATAACTGGAGCTGCTCAACTTAAGGGATAGAAGACTAGAAGAAGACTATGTAAATGGACTCAAAATGTCTGTTGCTACAAAAGGAAGAAAAATCCTGATTTCTGTGCCCATGGTGAATAAAAAAGGAAGCAGTGAGGTTAAAATGAAGTAGGAATTACTCAGGAATAGGCATCAGGAAAGCTTTCCAGAGGAACTGTAGAATGCTGAAAAAAATTCTATAGGGATGCTGTGGAGTTCTCCTTAGACATCTTAAAGAACATTAGACAACATCTGTCAGGAATAGCACTTGTACAGTTCATCCTGCTCTAGGGAACAAGAAGGAACTTTGAGAAACTATTGAGTTCCTTTCCTAGACTTATTTTCGTGACTGAAATAGGCAAACAAAATACTTCCCAGAATAAGATTATTTAAGTCTAAATTTCATAAGATAAAGTTCAAATGATCTTGGTTATTATTTAAGTTCATTGACAAAACCTGTCAGAGTTTTCACAGAAATTTCCAGTTATGTTGCTCTTTTAGACTATGTTTAAAAGTGATAAAAACATCAAACACAGTAGATAAGAAAAGGTTATTAGCTTACTGTGAATTTCCTGTTACAAATGGGTATGTTACCCTTAAATCCGAATGTTTTGGTTTTGAAGAACAAACACCAATAGAAATGTCATTTAAAGCATATTACATATTTTTTGTTTGTTTGGGGGGAAACAAACCCCACAATAATTCTCTTTTTGCCTTAATCCCTTTTCCCAGCAACATGTGAGTTTTTAATATAGCTTTGTTATTTTTTTTTCATGTTTCTGCATATTTTTGTTGAGAAATTGAAAAATATAAATGAAGATCCAGAAAACTTTTCCCAGAAAATTATCTGAGAAGTATTTCCTCATTAAAGTATTGCCCAGCTCTAACAGTTATTATTCCCATATAAAGGACATTCAAACATTTTGGTGTGTTGTGCATGTTGTAAAAGCTCTTATAGAAATGCACAGTTCAAAGTAACCTTCTAAAGTAAAAGGAATAAACATATATTTGCCATGTTATGGTTTTAGTTCATCAGTATAACTAAATGTGAATATGGTACAGAACTCAGGATGAAATTTATTGATTTATAAAACATCTTAAACTACAATTTAAATGTAGACTATGCCCACTCTTAAAATCAACCCACTAGGCTAAACCCAATGCCTTTTTAAGAAAGCAGTATCTAACATGCAGGACGCTGGGAAAGGCTCATGGAAGACCATACTCTTCTGGTGTCACAGCTGAAGGCCAAAAAAAGATACCTTAGGATTCTTAAAATGTGAATTGCACCTGAATTTCTCACCCCTCCTTTAGGCAACTATGTTTCTTTTTTCTTTGCAATTCTCTCTGTGCTACATACATCCACAACACAAAGCAGTCACAGAAGTTTGGTCAACCTGGTCTTTTTCTTGCATCGCTCAACACATAGTGGAATTAAAAAAGCAGACTAATCACATCTCGCAAACTGATATTGTACAACTAATTTTTAAGTCACAGCTTGCCAGTGTCTTAATTTGAAGACATGTACAGGTCCTCAGATCTCAAGGCTGAAATTGTTCCTTTTTACAATTAATCATCAGGACCAGTATGGACTTCAAATTCCACCACCAATTTTAGGTGAATGGTGAGATTGGAGCACAGATCAGAAAGAATACCAGTTGTTACTCCTTGGTGAGAAAGGCAGGCAACAGAAGATACAGACCTTCCATAAACTGCCCACAAAACAACCTACCCAATTCTACTGTTGGCAAGTATGATAATGAACTCCTCCCACTCATTGCAATGGATCAAATCCAAACTTGCTGTTTAGGTCTAGGCTCTATTACATATTTTTTAATCTGTTTAAACTTCTCAGTCTACACACAGAATGGTTGCTAACATGTTTTACTCTAGCCTGTTGCAGGCAACTATGAGCTATCTAAAGACCTAAGTTATAGTGAAGAGGAACCTCAGCAGTGATTCATGCACCCTCTTGCTTCTATACTTGGACCTTTCCCTTCTAAGAGAAAAAAAAAAGTAGTGGACAAACTGGAAGGAGTTTGGGAAGAAAATAAGTAATTAAATCACTTCTATATATGGAAATTTGTGGAATGGAACTAAAACCAAAAATGAAATCAAAGCTAGCACCATAAAAATTTGACTCTGCCTACTTAAAATCAGAGGACTATGACACACTCTATCATTTGAAAGTGATGGATTTTTAAAAAGCACAGTTTTCCTATGATGTCCATTAATTTAATGGTTTGGGGTTGTTTTTAGATGTAGGATTAAATGTTCAGAAAGCGGATAAATACAGACTAAGCATTGGTAAAAGCATAGCCTAAAAGTGTATCATCTTACTAATGAGAAAGCAGAATTATTTAATTCAGGATGAAGAGCAGGGGGAAAGAAAAGACTTAAAAAAAAAAAAAAAGTCTGTTCATTTGTTCATTTTGCAAAGAAAATTATGTAAACATCATTATTGAAGCATTTAAAGCTGCAAGCTGCCCAGGAAGAAAGATCTAAGCAGTATATTTTCAAAAGAAAATGAAGTATCCTTCCCATATTTAACTCTCACCTTGATGCAAATCTCACCAGGGTCAAATGATTACAAACATTACTACAACTTTGACAGAATGTATGTTAAAAGTAGTGAAGCAGAAGTACCCAAAGGAGCATGTTCTTTTTGTTGTCCATAAATGTTCAAACAGTGGCTCTCTGCTTTTGAAAATCTGAACTTTCCAGGTGGTTCATGTAATCTTGCCTACAAACCATTTCTGGCCTGTCATGACTCAGAAGGATGATGTCCTAGACATTTATAAGAGCTTCCTAAGCAGGATCAGGGCTGACTCCCTTCACTCGCATGGAAGTATGGACTTGCGCATGAAATTATAATGCTTTCAAATATGAGTTAGGCTTGTGGCAATTCCTAGCACTTTAGTGTATCATTTTAATCCCTTTAAAAAGCTTTCACATTCTATTTTCCTCTATTAGACATATGCCACAATTCACCCAGTTCCAAAGGCGATTATACATATATAAATCAATCCAAAGAATGCTATCCCAAACAGGGAGCTCTGAAATATTTATTCTACTTCTATACACTGTGTCACACAGGGATTTCCAGGCTACAATTCACTAGGAGGAAGTAATACAATTTATCCCAGTTGTGCTTATTTGCAGCTCATTCTTGGAAAAATGACCAACCTTGACCCATGACTGACCCTGAAACAGCCCAGGCAGAAAAAAAAGTAATAGTGGTGGAGATAAGACTAGTCTAGTACTGTCCAACTGACACAATGCAGCACACGGAAAATAAGAATTCACACCAGGCCTTTCTGTCAGCTGTGACACATCTATCATGTAAGTTGAGGTATTCAAAGGGTCTGAATGAAACCCTTAACCTGGTTTACTGTTACCTGTTGCAGTGTTCTTTAGAATACAATAGACATTTCAAAACAAATGTGCAGCTTTATGAACATATTTCATTGCAGTAATTCAGAGCAATATTCGTAAGAGGAAGTATCAAGAATTACCATCTACTCTGTCATTGTGTCACTCATGGAGCACTGACAGGAGAGGGTGGTCCATATATAAGTATGACCATATTTATAAACATGGAAAGAAAAAAAAAAAATCAAGCCATAGGCTTGTGTCGGGGATGTCACCAAGGGACTACCAAGCCTTGTACAGTCCCCTGACTATTATCTGCTGTTGTTTTTTCATGTGGGCACCAACAATACAGCCTGAGGAGTATCTAGAAGGATTACAGAACCCTGGAAGCAGCAGTGAGAGACTCTGGAACACAGGTAGTTTGTTCATCAGTCCTCCCAGTCAAAGGGAAGGGGTTTGAAAGGGCCAGTTGAATCTGTCAAACCAACAAATGGCTACAGGACTGGTGCCACAGCCAGGGGTTTGGTTACTTAGACCATGGGAACCACTTTAAAAAACCTGGTTTACTGGGAGCTGATTGGGTCCATCTGTCAGAGAAGGGGAAGAACATCTTTGGTTAGGCTCGCCAAGCTGGTGAACATGGCTTTAAACTAAAGATGCTGGGGGAGGGGAATCTCAATTCATCCAACTGCTACCAGATTGATGCTGGTCCCAGCAGTAGATGTCCAGAGCCTGGAGAAGGATCAGAGGTTAGCAGGAGAGCACATGAAGGGTAGCACAAAGGAACTCCAGACAGGAAGTCAACTTCATGCAAGCCAGCTTCTGGTCTAGTCGAAGATGTCCCTACTCACTGCAGGGGGCTTGGGCTAGATGACGGCTAAAGGTCCATTCCAACCCAAAGCATTCTATGATTCTATGA
>Ga0181612_167065_pt1 | contig 10517 bp, 3 predicted proteins | sample HoacroProtozoa21_FD_119630 | JGI IMG/M metagenome (GOLD analysis project Ga0181612, IMG submission 119630) | Hoatzin crop microbial communities from Cojedes, Venezuel. Combined Assembly of Gp0051906, Gp0051904, Gp0051908
GCCGCGTGGCACTTTTGTTGCCGGCCGCAGCCAAACCATAACAAGGGGGAAGAGTCCAGTTGAACATCCTTTGTTTGGAAAAGGTAAATGAGAAGATCTGAAATACAGTGTGTGTAAAGACACATTTTCAAACTCAGACATTTTCTTTAAATCCTCAATTGTTAGACTGCAAATACAACTCCAATATATAAAGACATCTTTATATTAGGTTTATGAGAAAATAAGAAGTATGGAAAACACGCAGAAAAAGATACATTATAATGATTTCAAAGAATCCATAGAAATTTGCAGAGGTCCGCTTAACACCATTTTTCTTTTTGAAGTACAAATACTGTATGGACTTTCTAGTGAAGTATGTTATTTTTAAGCAGTAGCTGTGTTTTTCTGATTAATGAGCACACTCTTAGTCCTGAATTCCTATATTCAGGTAGATCTTGAAAAAATATAATTAGGATATCTCTTTTTCTTCATGGTTTATGCTATTTTTCTTTTTTAGGTGACTCTACTTGTATGATAATAGAATAATTTCATTCTCTGTCACCTCTGTTGTCCTGTGTTTGCTGCTGCTATTGGACTGTATATTTTTAGACTGAGAGAAGAAGTGAAATTATATATACCAAGCAATTAAGACCTAGAATTTTCAAGCTGTCATGGCAGATTATAGAAGAAATTTTATCTTAGTTGAATCTTACCAGTATATAATGTCATTTCTCTGTAGTCCATCTGTCTATAATCCACAGTAAAAGTAAATAAAGACCTTGAGCAATTTTTTCTCTTCTTTAATCTATCACCTTACTGTTAGGGAATGCAGAGTCAGGAATATAGTAGGTGGTATATAAATATGAGCATCTATTCCTACGTTTTACTTTTTACTTTTAGCAAGGGGCGAATTACTGTTGTCTCTACATGAGGTAGATTGCTGGGAGCTTGTAGGGCTATGCCTACCATCTCAGGCACTACACATTTAAAGGCAACGTTGTGACTTCTGGAACAATCAGGCAGTATTGTCTTTTGCAAAGACTTGGCTGCCTGGACATAAAAAAGCTTGCAAAATGACAAAATTAATATGATGGAGGTGTCATATTTCAGAACATAAGCTTGCAGAGAACATGTTGCATTACAGCTGCTACTGAATGCAGGGAGACAAAATAAGAGTGCCAGCATCCTTGTGGCAACATGAACAACGGGTACACTGTTTCCAGAAGATACTAGGGCTTCTGTTCTTAACTGTAACAGGAAGAATGCAATATCATTCTGAGTACTGGTTTGTATAAACCAAATTGGATTAGTAAGCACCACAAAGACAGGCCAGAATAAGGCAAAATCAATTGTGAGAATGAAAAATAGGCCCTAAAAACAAGATAGGCACCTAAATAGATAGATAGTCTAAATAGAACAGATAGACTATAAAGAATTAAGACAACTAGATAGATCTATGTCTATCACATCAGAGCTAGAAAGAGAGCCATACACAGTAAAAAAAATCTCAAATGGTACTAAAATAAGAAAGTCCATAAGGGAATAGGATTGTGACCTTTGAAACGGACAAATAAACAAACAAAAAACAAGCAGTGACAAAAAAGCCACCTCAGAACTGTCTTCCTCAAACAAGCTCCAGGCATGCCCACTACTGCCAACAGCAGCCCCATGCCAACAGTGGCCAGACTGGTCAAACTGGCAGAAATCAGCCACATGCAAGCCCTGTATGCCTCCAGCAACAAAAGTAACAACAGAAGTAGGCTTAAAGTTTGCTGGGTTATGTCCTGTTTATACTAGAGCAAATGAAGAACACGGCAATGCTGGGAGCAGGAGAAGCTAGGAGGCTGTCTACAAACATTTGCAAAGAACAGGAAGACTCCCAAAAAAAGGGTGGACAGCAAACAGAGCTACATTCCTGGAGAAAAGAAGCCTAGAAAAAAAGATTAGGAAACAAAGAAAATGAAGAAACCTTCTGAAGTGTAAAATGGGACATTCAGAGACTTTTACAACAGAAGTGTGAGGTGGCAAAGAGAGTACAAGGATTTCAGAACACAGACTGGGGTACAAAATAGTAAAAAAAGAAGACTTCTGAAGAAATTCTAGAATTCCCAGAATCAGGGGTAGGATGAGATGACACACACAAATCAGTACCTCCTACTTCTATGGACAGAGATGACTACGCCCCAGGTTAACAGAGTTTCAGCTTGCTCACGTGCTGGGTCTGAACAGGCAACAATAACAACAATTTTAAAAACAGTAGAAGTATTACTGACTGTGACCAGAAGATCTAATCTTTCTCTGACTTCAGAGTTTTCCAAGATATGAGTTAAAGATGATGATGACGCAGTTTAAAATTCAAATTTATTTGTAGTAAGTACTTTAGGAAGTCTGTAATGTTTGTTGTGTTGACATCTCCACATGAAATCAATGGCCATGTTACCAGTGTTGTAAAAAAGTCAAAATGAATAGATATTTACCAACTGTGTATCTAAAGATAACACACCAATTGAAAAATTGGTAATTGTGTTACTTTTCAATGGCTTACAGTGATTGCTCTAATCTTCTACATTAATTTGGTGGCACTGTATAATAAACTCTGCTTTACCATTGGTTTTTTATGATAATCTAAAAAAACATCCATGCAACACTGAGACCAGTTCATCCTACATAACCTTTACACATGTCTTCTGGAAAACCTGGAAATGTTTTTATATGAAAGCCATTGGATTTGGTTTATGTGAAGAAAGCTGTGATCCAGTGGTTAGGATAGAGTTCTAAATTAAAAAAGAAAAAAAGCTTGGTTTTCTCCCTCATTCTGGTACTATTCTGTTATATGACTTTGACTAAGACATGTAAATCTACTTTTTTAAGTGATAAGGAATGCAATTCAGAATGCCTATCAGCAAATTTTCAGCAAGAAAACAAAAAACGAGGCATCAGAAACGAACATATCTAAAAAAACGCATTAGTGTGTCAGAATTGGTTTTCTTTCCAAATAGGAATTATGAAGTTTGCTTTGTCTTTATAACTGAAGCTCTGAAGTGTTATAAATGCAAAAGAGCAATGTGTAAGTTCTCAAAATTATTAATTTTCACCAACCTCTTTTTCAAAAAATAGAGTTCAGCTGCTTTTCAGTTGTTCAGGTACCAGTAGACATTAATTTCATTTATATTGTACAAATGCTTGATATAAGTTCCAGTTTAGAAAATATTATCTCTATACTAAGTGAACTGAGCAAAGAAGCATTACAGTGGCCATCTTCTTGCCAGAGGTTGGTTCACATTTAATCAAACAGTAGACTTGTCATCTGCAAAAGAAAGACACATCAGTACAGCATTTAAAAACATACATATGAATGTATCAATAGCTGACATTACAGGTCTTTTGAACTTATTAACATTTTACAAAGTTTGACCCTATAAAAGAAGAATTTAGGGTGCATTTTAAGTATCCAGGTTTTATTTCTTATGTATGTTAACAAGCATTACTAAGGTTGCTGTCGTAACTTGTCAGTTTTTCCTTAATAGTCAAATAAAGCTTTCATTAATGGCCAGCATGAATTAGACCTTCCCGTGGGCAACTTGAACTCAAGTACGGACATTTATTAAGGGTTTTTTAATTGAATGAACAATTTTTTTTTTCAAAGAAGAATAGGATTTTTTCTTCACATTCTTTCCCCCATTTAGCTTCTCTGATCCTGAGGTGTTACTTAAGGGCATAATTAGTAAATATCTGGGGGTAATGCCCAAATACTAGATTCAAAGCCATGATTATATATTCCTTATTATCTAAGTTTTAATTTTGCTTTCATGATCATGAAAACTGTGAGAGATATTGAAATCTTGAACTTTTTCAGAAATATGATGTTTTAAGAAAAAATCATATGTTTTAGCAACAAAAATTGAAGGCACGCTAGTACAAAACTCAGCTATGGTACATGAATAAGATTGTGTTCGACTTTGTTGTTATGGTGATAATGAATTTATTTGTAAAGTGTCTCAAGCTGATGAGTAAAATCTCTATTTCCACTTTCAACAATAATACCTTATGTCAACATCCTTTCTGATCATTCAAAACCACAATCTATAGCACAGTATCTGAGAATCAGTAGGAGAAAAAATATCTCAGGAAAAAGGGCATCTAACAAATAAACCACCCAAACTCTCTCCCTCCTATTTCCAGGTAATTTCAAGAATAGCAGAAACAAATAAGTCCATTCCTATGTGTATTTGCATCTCAAAGGAGAGAACCCACTCAGTAAAGATATCATTGAAAACAATAGTAGGAATCATAGAAAATATTTCTACTGTACTTGTCTAGTCAAAGTACTATGACAATTAGCTGCACCATCTACTTCTCAGCACCACTGATAAACCAACATATACATGCTGTTTATGGTAATGACAAAACAGAGGCAAAGCTGGAGTACCAAGGGTACATTTCACATGAGTGTTCGAGACAGTAGAAGTTCATGATCCTATATTCAACCCATTAAACCATGGAAGAATACAAAACTATTGTTGAACATGGTAAGAAGTGATAGCATTCCCTGAGTGAAAAATAAACTAACTTGGTTTAGAAAGTTCTGTATAGTTGTTGCTGTTCTCTGTTAAATGAGAGAAAAATGGATATTTTTTTTTTTGTTACCAAGAAAGAGCTAGTGTTTTGTGAAAGAAATTTTATGGCCAGGACACATCTCAACTCTGATTTAATGTAAATTGTGTTTAACTGTGCAGAAGTTTCCTCTGAAGTTTCTGTTGAATACCATAGTTTTCACTTCCTGCAACAAAACAGTAAATTGTTCCTATGCACTACTAAGACAGCTGTGACACTGCAGTTCTTTCTGCTATGCTACCTACACCAAATACAGAGAAAAATATTACATTGGAAGTCAAATGGTTCCTGTTTATCTACCTACCTATCTATTTTTGCCGTATAAGAGGACTAAAGTTGTGTAATTAATATATGTAAGGTCTTTGAGGAACTTGAATAAAAGACTTAGAAAGAATATTTTGTTTTTTGTCAGGCAGTTTTAACCGATAAGCACCATTTATTGCATCTTTTATGAGGACAGTACACAGCTTGGTACTGGTAGACCTTAATCCTTACCAACTTTACATTCAGTGACATGTTGTATGAGTAAGAATGAAGGCACTAAATTTAAATTTCCCAAAGGTCAATACTGCAACACTTATACCTTAATAGAAAAATGTCGATTATCTTTTCAGCTTGTCCTGTAGCATAAACTTAACAAACATAATTCCTTAATTCTTCCTAATATATAAGAAGACACCTTTCTTGAAGAGGATTCAAACGGAGAGCTTTCCTAGAGATCCATGACACATGAGGAAATTCACAACTTCACAAGAGTTAGCTGTGAGTGGTGTGTAAAGGCAGAAGGCACCCTGGCATGAGATGGAGAAAAGAGAACAAAGAGGAAGACATGAATGAACGGGGATATTCTACAAATTCAGAGAGTATTTGGAACATCTTGAGTGTCTCTGTGTGCCCCTTAGATACTCAGAAGAACATCCATTTATTCCACTATATTATCTGCACATGTCCTCATGCTTATATAGCTTCCTATTAAGTCAGTGGACTTCTAAATATTGGCATAGAAATATATATGTACCTCTAATTCAAAGGTAAATTATAGCCTTTGTTTTCAAATTGCTTGGGCATAACATCATAAATATTGTTTATAGCATTATTTCTTTGAAAGTCATCTCATCAGCTTCTGCCTATTCTTATTGTATCTTATTCAGTCTAACCTTTCCTTGAAATGTCATTTTAAAATAATGTTTATATTAATGGTCTATTAATGGGCTGTCATTTAAAATAAGTTTAAATGATTAAAAAGTAAGACCAAGCCTAAACCATTGTTCTGAAAAGTGTTTCATTTGTTGCATTCCTTGTGGCTATCTAAGTTAAAAATTGTATAGTTGGAGGGCAAATTGCAAATACAGTAGTCTGTTTTATCATTATGATGAAAACCATATCAAAGTTTGCACTATAAATTAAACTTTTCAAAGGTTGCTTTTATAGACGTTTCTTCAAAGCTCTATAGTAGACTAAATGCATGTGACATTTAAATGATATATTGTCACTGTACCTTCCTCATTTTGTTTAGAGACTCACAAACTAGACACAGACTTTTCAGTATACCAAGGAAACTACTCAGTATGCAGTCACATGATCCCCATTAGTTTTAATGGGAGTTACATGGATAAATCTGTGTGCTGAAATTCATGAGAGATTAATGTCAATAGAATTTTCTGTTCCCAACTTTGCTCTCTGAACCTTTATGCCTAGCTACCTGCATCTCTGTAAAGGTCCTGGGGGGAAGGAGAGGAAGGAGTAGTATAAAGTGATTAAAGCAAAGGCATTCAGAGTTTAAAAGGTCTGTGGTATGTGTTCAAAGGTAGGAAATAAGTAATCAATATGCAATGAGAGAAAAGGTAGTTTTAAAATTATACTCTCCTCAAAATCTCCTTTGAAAGCATAATCTTCTTAATCTTACAGTATCTTCTGCACGATACTTTTTTTTTAAATTGTGTAAGAAATAGATATTGATATTGAAGTCTGACACTTCAGTGAAGTGTATAAAATGAGCGCTCAGTTATACAACAGTCAACACAAAGTACTCAGAGGTCGTACTTAGAGTTTAACTTAAATGTATAAATATAGTTGCCGGATTTCTATGAATGTCAAAGTGAAACGGAGTCAAACTGAACCCATTTGATATGCCTAAACAAGAGTGAGGGAAGAAAATAAAAAAGACAAAGAAAACCCTGGGAATATAATTTGGACATATGGAAAGAAACAGTTCATTACTAGCTTTACGTTCAGCTCCTGCCACCATTACCTCTGCAGAAATCAGTGGAAGGTGACCCTGCTTTGGCAGGGGGGTTGGACTAGATGACCCACAGAGGTCCCTTCCAACCCCTACCATTCTGTTATTCTGTTATTCTGTTAAACTTGAGTGTGAATAAAAACAGCATATAGTATGAAAAAAAAAAGATCAAAATCATTCTTAGCCTATTGACTCAAACAGTAAACATCGAATATGCTTTGAGAGTTGTTCAGCACTGCCAAATATACCATCCAAGAGCACATTTTTGGCAGGATTGTATGCAGCTTGTATTTATTAGAAAGGCAGCTATTTGAGTTGATTAGCTACAAACATTTCATGAAAAAGAAATATTTGCTCATTCACTATAAATACATGTAGTTTTCTTCACCACTTGCTGACTCAGCTTCACTTGTGGTCTGAAGGATGAAGTCATATGGGTTTTTTGTATTCTTGTTTTAATTTGTAATGTTGGAAGGAATAAGAATGGCAGCCTGTTATGGCTTGCTCTTGTTCTGTTATAGCACTCCCAAGGACAGAGGCTAGAGAACCCCTCTACTGTCTAGCAGAGTGAAGAAGTCATCAGCAGACTCTTTTGGAGAGTTAGGGAAGGAGGAGACAGCAATGATACCCAATACACTGACTACACACACCTGGCAAACAACTTAAGGACTGGTGCCAACTTCTATGAGTAAACCTGCACCCAGATCAGGTCTTAGCAGAGACTGGGGAGTGGTCTGGATTCTTGACTCCCTCTCCCCAGGCAACTTATGGAAACTGAGCTCATCAGAGCTTTTTCCAGATTTTATAATCCAGCAGAACTGAGTGTGAACCTGTGGAGAGCTCTTTGAATATGCTGAGCATCTCCAAGAAGCAGAAATTACAACTGACATAAGATTTTACTGCCTCAGTTAAAAGATCATGGTCCTGATTTTCATACTGACATTGGGACAATAACAGTTTTACTGGTTTGTTTTTCAGCTCACTAACATTCCCAGGTAGTGTTCTGATCTGGGATATAGTTAGAACACAGTCATGGCCTGGAAGCAATGAGAAGGAAACAGAGAATATCTTGGCCCCCAGCACCTAGTTAATGAGTCCATCCTTCCAGCAATCTTTCTCTTTACAGGAAGAAGTATAGTTTTCTTACTGCCTGTTTTGCTTCTTCAGGATATATACTTGGAAAGGTTTCTAATTCAACTGTTCCGGCTGCCCTCCATGCTTCTTAAAAATAATAGTTACAGACCTTGTTCTCTGCTTGATAAACTCTGAATACCACTTGAGTGTGAATAGCTTGATACACACGTTGCTTTCTTTAAGATCCGATCTGATTTTTGACACAACAGCTTATAGTAACAGTACTTCATATGAAAGGCTATTGAAAACTACGGGCAGAGACCTGGGGAGACAAGAGCTATGCACTTGGAGAAAATGCCGGTTACATAGATTTAGAGGGATGGGCACTGTCACAGTACCAGCCGCGCTGAAAGAATTATTGCAATTCATATTTGAAGAAAGAACATACTCAGAAACAGAATTACGCATGTAACAGATTGTATCAGACATGTAAGAGAAAACCAAATATATCAAACAGTGGAGCCATCGAATGCCATGTGAAAAATGTGGTTTTGTCTGTCCTTGTTGTGTGCCAAAATACAATTACTTAGAAAGGTATTCTCATTTGTGTACTTTCAGAGAACTCCTTTCAGATAAAAATTTAGTAATATACACTTTGCTATAATTAACAAATTAAAATGTGCAGAAATTGCTGAAGAAGGTGTAAAGGAATAAGATCAATTAATAGCAAATGTTAATGCATGTCACTCGCTTTAATTACCTAGTGGAAATTGCTGCATCTCTCCTCTCCAGTGACACACAGCAACAACTGGCAAATGTTTATGCACAGGCAGTCGGATACTGTAACTAGGATTATTAAAATGGAAAAACTTAGCTTATAAGGCAGTTGATATGGTATCCAGCTACTGCACAAGCAAGTCATTAGTGCTGTATTTTAACAAAATGAGATTGTAATTAGATGTCTTTGATTCTAAAGGCTAAATGAGCTGCACATTTCTGGCTGCCGTTTCCAAAGCGTGACATCAGAGTAATCAGCCATAGACTGTCATTCCCTGCTCACCCCACATTTTTACTCCATTAGTAACTTGCAACTAGTCCCTGGACAAGATGAGTTTCTCAGCCGTCAGTAAGCAATAAATATCTCTGCCAGGGCTGATAAGATTACTCAGACACGTATACTACTTTTTGTTTCATTCCTGTTTTTCAATTTCACAAGCTGTCTCTGTGTCAAAGTCAGGTCTGGATCACTGTTGACTTGTGGCTGCTGTGCCTCAGTAGGAATTAACAGTGTTCCTTTGTGCTAGCTGTCTTGAATGGAATAAGACCATCAGTATAGCTTGCTTTCACTATATAATGTGGGAAGACTGTCCAGAATACCCCATGAACCCCAATTCCCACCTGTTGCAGTGACCCTTCAGGTCATTGGTTGCAGACAAATAGACTAACTTGCTTTCCTATGCTGGACTGTGGCCAGCACAGCCCATCTGTAGGACTGGGAAATCCTACAGTCCTGTAGTTTGGTTTAAAGTTACCCGAGTTCATTCACTTGGGATCTGAGCATAGTCTTGCTAGCCCTTTGATTTCAGCACGAACTCTGTGCTTAGAATCATTGCAGAATTGGGTCCATAATCTGGAACTACATATCTCAAAATGGAGATTAATGACTACATTCAAGAGCTATTCCCCAAAATACGTGGTATTGCCATAGGACATCACAAATGATGTGTGAAATGAGACACCTTTGCCGATTGGCAGAGCACTAAGAGGATAAAGAGAATGACATGTAATTACTACCATGCTATTAGCTGTGATATTCAACCTATACAAAGACAGAAAAGTCCAATAAATCCAGAAGCCTAAGCTTTATTTAAAAAAGAATAAACTGCTTGGAAATTTCTTTATAACAAACTTCACCAGAACTTTCTTCTGGAATGGAGAAGGGTCCAGAAAAAGAAAGGGAGACATTTTAAATTAGTCTCCTCCTCTCAGAGTTCATCGCCTTCTTTCTTTTTACTTGGAAAAATTCAAACTTCTTTCAAATTCCCCTAAATATTGGGGGGTGGGAAGGAGGGGATTTATGACATCAGTAAAGTTTTGAGAGGATTGTGGATGTAGCTGTCAATGTAACAGGTGCAATGCTGTCTCTTTTACAAACAGAAATAAATATAAGATAGTTATGAAACTTTTTTCCAATTTTATTTTATATTTTGTGGCAAATTATAGAGCATAATTTACCCAATCTGAGAGATAAACTGTTAGCAAAATGCGTGAAAAACAACTGAAGAAAGCACATAGACCAGTGTCTGGCATCAGTTCTGCAAGCTTCCCGAAGGCAATTTCAATAAATTCAGAAAGCCCTTACATGTTTTAAGATAGATATGTCAGGCAAATCAGAATCCCTCCAGTTTTGAAACATGAACAGTATTATCTATATATGAAATTCTTTGAAAAGCTGAAATGAAATTACATGTGCAGAGAAAACTGAAAAATATTAATCCTAGGAATTTTGTTTGCTACAGGGTCAACTGATCTTTTTCACCTCTCTATGGGGTGCTCATCTTCTGTTCGCTTAATTGATAAATGCATAATGAAACTTTGTTAATACTGCATA
>Ga0181612_169365_pt1 | contig 10517 bp, 4 predicted proteins | sample HoacroProtozoa21_FD_119630 | JGI IMG/M metagenome (GOLD analysis project Ga0181612, IMG submission 119630) | Hoatzin crop microbial communities from Cojedes, Venezuel. Combined Assembly of Gp0051906, Gp0051904, Gp0051908
CTGAGGGTGACGGAGCACTGGAACAGGCTGCCCAGGAAGGTTGTGGAGTCTCCTTCTCTGGAGATATTCAAGACCCTCCTGGACAAGGTCCTGTGCAGCCTGCTGTAGGTGACCCTGCTTTGGCAGGGGGGTTGGACTGGATGACCCACAGAGGTCCCTTCCAACTCCTATCATTCTGTGATTCTGTGTGATTACTCGTAAAATGGAAAATAGCATCTTAAGCACTGTGAGGTGACGCTGTACCCAGCATTCTACATTCTCTTTTGAAAAGCAGCTATTTCAGGGATGAGATATTTCTATGCTCTAACAGTGGCATGTTCACCAAAAGATAAAATGGGGAGGCAAACAGAATATACTCTTCTCTAAGTTTTTATCTTACTAAGTCAGGAAAAATAAGCTTGGCACGAATCATTAGGTTACCTGATGAAAGCTATTAAGGTGGGAGTGTTTGAAAAAGCACACTTAAACAGACGTAACTGGGAACTAGCTTGAATTCGGTTCCCTGGGGCCTGCCAGGCAGTTGTGTTTACAGGCTCGTTTTTCTGCGACACCGCCTTTTTGGGTTTCTAGTTGGCCAACAGTGCCACCCAGGGTACGAGTTTACATCAGCTCTTTTTCTGGTTTGCGTCAGTCCTCACCTGTAAATTAGACTGTTTTGTTTTGTTTTTTACATGGCCTGAAGTGGCCACCTCCCTGACTATTCTTGTCAGTTAAATTTGTAAGGTAGTCATCATCTCTTGACTGTTCTACTTCTGTCTTCTGAAATGCAAGACTTTAAAGCTTATTCCCATATAATGTTGCTAAGATATGGTATGTACAGTCTGGAGTGAACAGTCTCATCCATAGCCTGCTTTCACGCCTCTTGTAATGTCACATATCTGTCAAGATCTGGAAATAGAATAATCTTGTTTTATTCACTTTCGTGGCAAACACAGCTCTGAAGAGAATTTTACTTGTGTGTTGCCCGTGACCATGCATTTCTGCTTCTGTCTTTGGCATCTCTCTTCGCTTTATCAGATTAGCTGTGGAGAATCTTGAAAGTCACAGGAGCATAATTTTCACTTTACTTACTTAAGATGGAAGAAATAAATCCTGCCTCTGCTTTGACAGAGAAACATTCTCTTCTATTCAGAAAACTTTCAGACATACTTTTTGTGGGGGTTTTTTGTGTCTGTGTCACATAACAAAGACGTAAGTTCTTTATCAAACTTAGCAAGGCGTTTTCTCTACTTCCTGACATTTTTTTACATATGACAAGTTAGACTTGTGTGCTGGAGTTGCTGCCTCTTACATTGACTAGCATTTACTTTTGTGTGCTGTCTGTACCCATGTTCCCCTTGCTGTCTACCTTTTGAAACTTAGACTCTGAGGAATCTTCTGCTGTTGGTTGCCTAGGAAAATAGAGCTCTGGCTCATGCCTAGGCTTTTGACAAGTTGACATTAAGTTGTTGGTAACTGAACTTCATATTTAATTGTGGAATGTGAGCTACTAGGTTTAGGCTCCAGATTTAGGAGCATTTTCATGTCTTTCTAAACTACTTCTGTGTTGATGCTTCATAATAAGTACGCTGGTCTTTTCTACTGCTCCTTGGGGATTGAAGAGGATTCTACCTGCTGCATGCTGTTCCCTGAGATGGAAGAGCCTGTTCTTTCATGTTGTTTTTCTGGTTGAGAATCTGCTGATCTGGTTTAAACTCTTGAGTATTCTGCACACAAAGTTAAGCAGCAAAAAGTGAGGATATGTTACTAATGTTTATGCTTCAACTACCTGCAACTGTCTCATCTTCCACAACAGCTTGGTTAGTTATTTAATGACAGTGACATTGCTTTCCACTTCACTTACGCTAGTGGTTTTGATAAGAAGTATTACTAGTAGTATGTGTCTGGAATGAGAGTGTACAGTTTTCTAAAATATAATGAGTATAAGAAGTAATTTGGGTTTAGAAATGACATAAAATTTTCCAAAGGCACAAGGAAAAAATGAACATAAATAACACCCTAATGATGATGTTCCTAGGAAAGTCAGTTTTAAAGTATATGCTGGACATATACGGTAACATAAGTCAGCTTGTCAGCTAGTTTGTCAGCTGCAGGAAGAATCTAGGTAGGTGTGTGTATTGTATTAGAGACAACAGTAGTATTTTCTTGTTTTGGTAACTTAAGTGGGTAGGTGAGGTTACAGCCTTTTCATCTATTCTTCTGAAGGAAAGGAAGAACAAGAGACTGGCTGGCCTCCTAACTGACTACATATGGTGTGTTTGTTTTTTTTTTTTCTCCTTAGGAAAACAAATACAGTGTAAAGCTGATGAATTAGGAAAACAGTAATATTGTCCTGCCCTAGGATGTTGTTATAGTCCAAGATGATCCCATAAGAACTGCAGAAGATCTGTCATAAAAGCATTAACTGCCATTTTAAGTTGCACAGGTTATCAGTACATCCCAAGCAATGAATCTGTCCACAGGGTTATACTTTACAAAGCACCTTAGCAGGACCTTTCCATCTGGAATTATAACTTGAGTAATTATTACTTTGCTCCAAGCCCTATTTCAAGCAGAAGTTTTGTCCACAAAAAGGCAAACAGCCCTGTTGTAATTCACTGGTCTCCTCTGGGAAGAGATCCTGAAAGACTGTGAGGAGAAAGTGTAACACTGCGGTGTTTCTGTGCTCTGTGAGTTGTCCTGGCAGTAGCCCACAGCGTAGCTCTCAGAGGAGAGTTTGAAAGAATGCCCTATGATGGTGAGCTATAGTGCCATCTGCATTCTGTGCTTGTATGTACAGGAGGGCTTTTGATAGCAGTGTTTTGGTACATGCTCGCTGTAGCCTGGAGTAACGTGCTGATGCCTGGGAAGCTGAGTGCTGGGGTGTTAGCAATCCAGTATGCAAAAAGTAATATGAGTACTTAGAGACTGGCTTCACTGTTGGTTTTTGTTTATACTGTGTGCTGACTCCTGTCACTGTGTTCTTATTTATTCTCCTGCTTGCTCACCTGTGGTTGCTAAACCTCATTTCGCTGTTTTGTCAAATGTTAGATGTTCTGTATGTTTTCCTCATCCAAGTTCGTTGATAGATCTTTTCCTTTTGTCTGCTTCCAGGGTATTTTTCTGCCTAGCACAGAGCACTGTTCTAGTATCTGAGATAAGTGCGTGGTCCTTCAGCTGGAGGATACTCCAAAAAACAGAATTAAAAGAAGTAGGCTTCGTAACTTTTTTGCCTCATCAGATTAATTGTGACATTAATGGTACAATGAAGAAATATTGTGCTGTGCTGAAGAAAAAAGCTGTCCTCTAAATACCAAAGAGTGTTATCTGCACTTAGTTGTTATTATCTAAAAGAAGTAAGAAATGCTGAGCACCATTTAAAAGAGACTAACAGCTTTGATACCTATACAGGAACTAGTGTTAAGATTGGCTGCCTCTGTTCTTCCAAAACATCTGCAGTCATGCTTCTTTATGTATTGTCTGTTCTGATTGAGTGCTCCTTCCTGAAGGTTTCCCATCTTCTCTTGCAAGCTCCTCAGTTTGTGGGTCCCTTGACAAAGTCAGCACTACATTTAATGCTGTGTTTACTAGGTTTGATGTCTAGTTTATAAAGAAAGAGGAAATGCGTAATCAGAAAATGTACTGTGGCGCTTTTTTTATTGTTTCTTTGCAGTGAAGATCTCAGGCGTTGGTTTCTTCAACAAGAAATGGATCTCTTGCGATACCGCTTCAATGAACTGACTGACAATTTAAGGCAGAAATTCCTGGAACATGTTAACTTAGCTTTTGAAGCTGTAAGTATGTACTTTCTGGATTAGTGTTATATAGCATGTGTCTGATGTTTTTTAAGATTCTCATTAAGATAGTTTTAGTGCTTTCGTTTAAAAAATAAAAAGTGCACTTGTGGCTTTAAAAAAACAACACACAGAACTTCTGAACTTGGAGAATAGTCATACCACAGAAATGATGTTTAAGTGATGTGATTTTTTGCTGCAGTGAGAGAAGTTCAGTCTGCTTTAGTCAACCAACACTAACTGAAAAATGTGTAATGACAAAAGCAAGTTAACAGTGTCACTCTAGTTCTTTACTAATTTTTGAAAAACCTTAAAAATACCAAATTTATGTAGACAAACAACTGTTGTTTTTGAGATGCTTTAGGGATTTTACAACAGTTCCTGCTGTTACCTACTGCTTTATTTGTCTGAGTGGATTGAAGGAAAATATCTATTACAGTTTCTGCATTAATGATTTTGGTAAAATCCAGCTTTGCCTGTAGCTCTCAGAGTAAACTTAAATTAATAAAAATTAATGTACGATTATCACTACTGAAAAAAAGCCTTCTCTTAGAATACTTCTTAATTAGAAGAACTTAAGTATTCTAAAATGTGACACTGACATGCATTCTATGTTACTGGATTGAAAGATCTGGCACTGGTGCAAGTTGATGATGAAAGATGACTTGTGCAGTGTTGAGAATGAATTTGTCTAGCTAAACCGTAACACGTGGGCTTTCCTGTGTCTTAGACTATTAGAGATGTCATTCTGTGGTTCAACAGAGCTTTCAGCGAATGGTGTGTTTGCGGAGCTCTATTTCTGCTGCTTATTCCCTGGTCCCATATTGTCCTGTCACGGCTTCAGCACTCAGGCTTTTGAGAATAAATTAATGTTTGCAGTTTGCTGGAAATAGCTAGGAGTATGGCTTGGTTCTGTGCTATTGAATGTGCCTTCAATATGTCAGAATGATTAAGAAGGTATTATTTTCTTATGCCTATTGAGGCAACAAAGCATCATTTCATTGAAAATCTACTTCCCTGCTTCTGCTCTTTTTCCCCCTTCCAATTCTGGTGGGAATTTAAGCAAAACCAATCCCTCCTTGCACTATCGTGTATAAAATATTTGAATATTACTAAGGAATTCCGTACATATCTGAAATAGGTCTAAACTGTATACTGATATGTAGGGGCCACTAAAAAATAAGGCCACTGTGAAAGCAGTATTCTTTTTCTCAGTATTCTATTTGTAAAAGTCTTTAAAAGGGAAAGGAAGAGGAACTGTGCTGTTCATACTTCTCTGTAAGAAACTGCAATGTTTTCGTGCCTTACTGTGCATAAACCAAGATGGAAATCAAACTTTGTGTTCCGCCCGTTAGAAAAGGGAATGATCTCCAGCAAATGGAAATAGGTTCTGATATTACAATCCAGTTTCTGTATTGGTAAACCGATAAGAATTCTCCTATTGGATTTTAATTGTTTAAGATGTCCTAAGAAAATTAGTTAAATTTCTTTAAAGAGAAGACATGTGTCTTGTGTTTTCTAGATAATGTTTCTGCATTTCACAACTGTGATCTGAGATAGGCCAGATCTGCTGAATTTCAGACCTCGGTGTAGCCTGGCGTAGCTATGTCTCCAGTTAACAATTCTAAGAACCCCTGTAAGAAGTGATTCTCAGTATTGAATAAAACAACCAGTCAGCTTTTTTGTGGAGAGGGGGAATAAGTGAATTGTCCTGTACAGTTTTGTCACAGTAGTCTTAATTTACAGCAACCACAAAGTGAAGCTAAACACTGAGAATTCAGTAACTGTCACTTCGCTCCTTTTCATGTTTGCTTACATGCATGGGAAAGTGGGATGGGTATTCCTAGAGTTTTTTGCAGAGGTTTTGCAGACTAATTCCTGAGGTTTTGTAAATTATGGATTGAGAATTATTGCTTTATATTGCTATATAGTTACGTAAATGCCAGTGGTGTTTTCTTTAAGCATGGATATGTTAGGATGAATAAGAAGAGGTTGCCAGGTTGCTTATGGCAAGAGCTGAGGTTGTGCCCAAGAGTAGACTGATGAGGTTTATTTGGAATTTTACTCTTGTTACTTCTCAGTTTGAAAAACTCAATGGTCTTGCCTTCTGAGAGGATGTATTAAACATCTCGGACGATAACTTGCTTCAGCTTTTGATTTTTGGCCATGGTTTGGGTGAGGGGTGAAGCTATTTTCCTCTTTCAATTAAAGCATTCTGTGTAGTGTCAGGAGTGTTGGGCTCTTAATCAGAATACAAAACCACAACTTCTTTGGCAGAAGAAAATGTTTTAATGCAGTGCTGTTTTGCTTGCAAAATAGTACATAAATAATACAGGCTAGTGTATTTCATAGTATCTGGGAGTAGCTGTCTTGGTTCATTTCCATCACTTATTGTCTAATGCAATACCAACAGTTTTAAACTGTTTTAAACGGAGTCATTTCTCTTGATGTTACCTGTTCCCTGGGAAAATGGCAGTTTGAATAGGATTTGCTTCATGTTAGTTAAAATCCTGCTGTCTTGCAAAAAGGATCTAGTAGTTCCGCTTTAGAACATTGGACTTAGAAAGCTTAGCAAATGTTCCTGTATTCAGTAATTCTGCAGGTCTCTCTTTCAGTGAAGCTTATATGACGCTTTAGTTTCTGGACCTCGTTCTGTAATCTTATCTGTCATGACTTTTTAGTGATACTTCACAGATGGCTTGCTGTCAAGTGTCTACTAACTTTTGGGGAAATGCTTAAGGGAGAAGAGACAGGAAGACTGGATAATGCACATCTTATTGTTGGACAGAAATACTCTTGCCTCAAAACTAAGCTTACTTATTTTTAATAAAAGCCACACATGGATGTGTTTACTCTCTCCTTCTTTACCTGGTTGTATAAGTTAGTGTTATTTTAGTGTTATGTGGCTTGTCAGCCTTTGAATATGTTCAGATGTGAGAGTTTCCTGCTTTTGATTTTTCCTTGTCCTGAAAGGAGAGGATACATTGACTTTCTTGACACTTTAATATGGGGCATTCAATATTAGAAGAAGATTCTGCTGTATAATTGACTCTTTAGCGAACGAGAAATACTTGCTAATCTGTTCCCTGGTTCTAGAGCTTGCTTATTTTTAATCTATAGATAAATAATCTATTTATCTAAATCAGGAGTATTTTCCCCTGATATGTTGAATGGTTTTCTATCACAGTAGCAGGAGAATCATGGAATGGTTCTGAAGGTGTTTCAGAACGTTTTCAGTGTATTCAACATTTCATGTACTTTAAAAACCTTTTTTTTTTTTTTAAAGGACAGTGCTGTCATCATCCAGAGAAATACTAAAGATTTTTGTGTCTGGTATGTAATTTTCAGCTCTCAAGGCACATTAAATAGTCTGTGTGCAAAGTCAGTCACACAGGGAGCACAGGAAATCCTTCAGCAGCACTCAAGAAGTAAATGCTGACATTTAAGGTGACAGAGCCCATCAAAGAGAATATGCAAACACAGGTGTGCAGTTGAGATTTACATTAATTTAGGATATTAAAGCATTAAAATCTTACTATAAATGAGTAATTACAGCAATGATGCCTGACAGTTTCTGGCAGTAAAAGCCACTAATATAGATTTTAAAGATATTTAAAGGGAAATAGATAGTGAATATTTTAAATAATATGGTCATTGAAGAAAATATTTTAACCTCAAAGTAAGTTCTTCATTATATGGAGGAATTATATAAATTAAATGGTTTTACAGGTAAGTGACACATGGGCTTTAACTAGAAAGTTTTTTTTCTTTCTTGCCACAAGCTATGGGCATCTGATGTTTTCCTTTAAGTTAGGAGTGCCTGATTTTATTTCTGCCGGCTGGATTGTGATACAAGACTTGTTTTGGAGTCAGCTGACGTGCCCAAGCCCCATTTTTGCCATGTAGCATTATCAGTGAGATTGGTTGTCTGTGTGGTTTTCCATATGCCCTGCTACCTATGCACCCCCTCATTCGTCCCCCTGTTCCTACCCCAACCTTGTCACTTGTCCTTTTCCCTTTCTTCTTGTAGCTGGTTGTGCATGCCCATATCAGAAGTCTTTGATAAATGACCATACTTACGCTTTTTTGTTGTTATAGTGCTTTTAGACCTTCATAGTGTGAGATAAATCCTAGGTTATCAATTTGGTGTTCTGTTAGCCTTTTTGACATAATCAGAATATTTATTGCAACTGCCGCAAGTTACTGAAAAGCTTGAAATGCGTCTAAGTTTGAGGGAAAACTGCAAGATATCTAGGTCACTGGTGTTTCTAGAAACCCCTGAATTAAGGTGTTGAGCTTCGTATTGTTCATGTATATGGTCTTACAGGACCTAACACTGGGTAAGCACTTAATCATGATGATGATAATAAACTGAAGCCATAAAAATAGAGTAAATGTATTCTTTCTTTCACTTTGTATGCTGTTTATCTTGCCCTTCAAGGCTGTGTCTATGTATGTCATTGCACAGTAACTCCCAGATCTTAGGCTGGTTATTTGCATTCTTCTGAAATGTAAATAGGCACCTCTAATATATTCTGCTTCTTTCAGCAGTTATTTTAAGATATTTTAGAAAAGTGAGGAGAGTATTCTCTTTAGAGTTTTATTTACACTTTTTTGTCTTCTAATATATGGCAACTTGTGCTTTATAGCATTAAAGGAGAAACTGGGTAAGAAGTTACCTATTCATACTGGTGTCTTAGCTGTGCTCAATGGTTGGAAGTGGAGTCCCCTGGATGGGCAACTAACATGCCAGTTACTGTAAATTAGTATTTGGAGTAATGTTTCCTTAAAAGGGAACTCTACTAGCAGAAGTCTAAATTAGCTTTCTTTTAATTCCATGTGAGTTTAATTTACGTATTAATTTCTGTAATTATTAACACTTCCTATTTTCCATGAATTTGACTTTTTCTTCAGCTGTTGCTCAATCCTTCTGTTCCCTAAAATGACAATGAACAGAACTTTCCTCTTCATTGCCTTTTCATAGAACCTTTTGTATAGGTACTGTCCCTTATCTAATTCATTTTCAGACAACTGCCACATTTTATGGGACCTTTAACTTCTAATGCCTGGAATAGGTCTGCTGTATTCATTTTGCTGTTCTCTATTGTTTCTCAAATCAGTCTCGTCCTCCTCTTCCTGCCACAAAGTAACCCTCTGTAACTTACCCATCTCAGCGTCTTGCATTCCTGCTTCCTGTGTACAAATCCCAGCAAAAGCAATGCCTAATTTTGCTCTTAAATTATGGGAGATTCTTCCATACCATAGTCTGCTTTGGTGAAACTGATAATGCACTTAAGCTGTTCATAATCTTTCTTTTGACAGGATTTAGATTTTGAAGAAAATGTAACAATTCGCTGTCTGTCTTCAAGTAATGAGCTCTCCTGCCAATATTGTATTCAATATTTGATCACTAAATTAACTGCACGTAGCATTTTTAATGCTTGCTTTTCCTTTGTCCAAACAGCTTCAAGTCTTTCTGGTGTTTCTCGTCTACTGCTTTTTCTTCCACTACTGAAATTACTTTCTAGTCTACGCAGTCATGCTTCTCCTCTCTCATTGTGTATGGCTATGGATATTTTGAGTATTTTCTTTTAATGTACCCTTTCTGTGTTCTGTTTCTGTGGTGAGGGCAACAGGATTCAGTTCTTCAGTGTTTCGTCTTTTTTGTGTATGTGTGGTATCACTGTTACTATGGTCTCAACCCTTACCTGATAGTTAAAAATACTTTTTTGCTACTAGCTCTTTGTTTTCAGATAGTTTTGTCTTTCCCACTTTCTCTTTTGGATCTCCTCCGAGCTTATGCTTAGTGTAGCAAAGCTGTACTTTTCCTTAGAACACCATTTACTTCTTGGCACTGTCAGAAGTATCTCCTTTGAAGCCCTCAGTCTGAGTTTCAGTCTCTTGTCAGCTTTGCCTTGCATAATTTTAACTGTCTGAGACCTACCACTTGTTCTTAGACATCAAATGAAAGATCTGTCCTTTCAGCATCTGCAGCTGAAGGTCTCTGTAGGTCGGTGATATGTGTTCTGTTGGTTTGGGAGATCCAGTGAACTTCTGGCTCCTTTCCACTTGGTTCATGTGAAAGCTTGCCGTGAAACTTGTTCGTTGCAACCAGTCAGGCTTTGTCTCTCTCTGGGGACTGTTTAAGGGTCTATCTTCTGTTCACATGGACCAAAATGTTCTGTAGTTGCTTTCAAAACACAATGTATTTCTTCTGGTTTTGCCTTTGACTCTTTCAGTAGCACTTTGGAGATGGCAGTTGTTTCATTTGCCCTGTGCATGAAAACTTCACAGCTTTGCTTGCTGAATCCCCAGCACCTGAGACATTCATGTCTCTATGGTGGCCATCATTCTGCTGCTTTCCTTATAACTTTTTTTCCTAATGTCAGACCTAACTCTGCCTTTCGGTAATGTAAGTCTATTTCTTCTTATTCGACCCACTAATTGAGAAAGGTGTGGGTTTTCTTTCTTCATCTTTGTATTTGCCTTCTACATATAAGATGACTCTAATTATGCTTCCTTATTGTTTTATTCTTTTAGCCTTTCTTTGTATGTGGTGGCTTGTCATTTCTTTGGGTGTCCTTTGCCATTTTTTAGTGGGGCAACATCTTGTTTTCAGTGCAGTGTCAGCTGTTCAGATTATTCCAGCTGAACTGTTACCGATTCTAAGATGACAAGGAGATTAAATTCATGTGTTCTTCACATTCCACCCCCCACCACTCTGACCTCCCCCGCCCCCCCCCC
>Ga0181612_108196_pt1 | contig 10516 bp, 4 predicted proteins | sample HoacroProtozoa21_FD_119630 | JGI IMG/M metagenome (GOLD analysis project Ga0181612, IMG submission 119630) | Hoatzin crop microbial communities from Cojedes, Venezuel. Combined Assembly of Gp0051906, Gp0051904, Gp0051908
CTAAAAATCTGTGGTAGTCAAAATGAGTTATAGCATCATGCTTATCATATGGGAAGTGCACAGCCTTCTTAAATAAGTTTTCCTGTTGCAGTTCTTTATTAGATGACACGAATCGCCCTCAGCAAAACAAATTTTTATGGATAGTTTCCATAGAGAAATGTCTGGGAGAATTAAACAGTTCACTGTACTATGGTAGCCTTAGATCAGGCACTGATAGTGGCTGCAACATGATGCCTTTAGGGACAAAAGAAGGAAGATGACAAAAAGAGAAGTGAATGAAGAAAAATGATGTAGAAAAGACAAACTCTACAGCAACCAAAAAGAGCTCAGCTGTGGACACAGAAGGAGGTCTTAAAGCATGATAGCAGAAACATATTAAAGTGTAGGTTATCGGTGCAGGGACACCAGGCAAACTGCAGATTCACTGGATTCTGTAAGGCTGGCTGATTTCTTCAAAGTATGAGATTAGCAAGCTCTTGCATGGCAACTTGAACTGTGGTTTTATATACTCTTCCTACAGGATCAGGGACAGTCCTTGTCATGTTTAACTGGGGCCAAAATTCTCCCATTTCAGGAAAAAAGACATGCTTGAACGTAAGGGATGCTGAAGTAACTTCTTATCTAGCCATGGTATCTAACAGTGCTGGTTTAGGAAAAAAAGTACTTTCATCAGAAGATGGAGGTGAGTGCTAATAGTTTTCAGAAATTTTTTCTCTTTCTAGTCAAGGTCAAGCAATTGAGGGTTTAGGAGGAAGTTTTTACCAAGATCACATTTCCCAGGCTCTTTTAGAAAGACCTGCTTGCTCAGTTGCTTACAAAACTACTTTTACTTGATAGTCTGGAAACTTTATAATAAAGCATTTGTAAACAAACCAGTATGGTCTGAATCTAATGATAACCTTGGCTCGAGCAGCAGATCAGACAAGATGACCTTCTGAAATACTTTGCAGTTTGAATTTTCTATCATTTTGTCATTCATTCATTAAATAGTTCCATTTGCTAACACTGAACAGTTGTCCTCTTTAACTTGGGAGTTTAAATCTTTACAGTAGATGAGAACTCAGTCTGCATACAGACAGGGCAACATTACCATTGCACTGATAAGCTGGCTGATTAGACTGCAAGTGGATCTTCTCAGAATTCTTCTTTTAGTAGTAGTTCTTGGAGTAGCAAGTCTCAGCTACCATGACTTCTATTGTTTCTGAGAAAATTAGCTTACTTGGAAAATTTCAAGTCAAGCACAGTTGGTTGTGTACTTGGGCAGGACAGCTACCATACTGCTTCACAACATAACGCTCTCAGAACATTGTTGAAAAACAAAGCACCACTGCACCTTGTTGTTTTTCCAGGCCAAGGCAATCAGAGGAACCAAACATCATACACTAATCTCCTCTTTGCCTATGTTTCTATGATTCTGTGTTTCTGGTATCTTGTCCAACTCTGTATTTCTTTACATTAAAGGTTCTTTCTATCTTGAAATGTGTTGGAGACTTCTAATAATTCCACTGGGAGACCACTGACTTCTTACTTTCAAAAGATCTTGCCTGATGTTCATTTTGACTAGCCACTTTATTCCACTCACGTTTCCTACACATCCATATACCACCCTCTTTAGTGTGTTCACATCTTTCTGATGCAATTTTAGGTTTTCATCCCTTAGCCTTCTTCTGTCCACATGTAATTCTACTACATATACATGGACTTCTGTTAGCCTTTTTTTTTCAGACTATCTTAGCAATACTTTTCTTCTTGCCTGGACTCTTTAGGGTTGTTGTTTTTTTCCTTTGGGGGTGTATGTATATGCCATTGTCAGAACACAGCTAATTATTCTAGATACTGTCACCCCTAGAGCTAAAGAAAGAGGAATAAGTATGTCACAGCTGTGTGTTGAGAAGCCTACATTTGAAACATTAAATCCTACTGGGCTTTTTTCCCCAACATATCATCCTACAAAATCAGAACTAATTTACTCCTAGCTATTTCTAGCTCTTCTTTTCAGTATTACTGATTTCCATGTTCCTCCTTCCCATTGAATATCAATGCTTCAAATTATATCCCTTCAAGATAGCAATGTCTCCCGTGGGAACAACAGTTGCTGGTTACCACGTGCTGGCCAGCCAGGAACACATCACTGCACACTGCTTACTGCCTTTCATGTAAAACTCTCTGAACACAAGATTCTAAACTATCTTCATTAAACAGGTATACCCAGACCTTCTGACAAGTTCTAGAGACGAAAAGCCAAAAATTTATACAACCAAGTTCTCAGATGCACATAAAACAAAATTTTAAGGATGTTCAGAGGGTTGCTATGTGCATGGCACATAGCACAGTAAGATCTACACACAGGAAAACAAAACCTCTAAATGTCTGGAAAACTGCTGTTCCTCATGTAACTGGAGAAGTTCTAATATGAAATCAGTCTTACGAGAGGCTGGAGTCACTTCTACGAGTGTAGGGGTAATGCCTGCCTTTCTCTGTTATGTGGATAAAATTCCCTATTAAAGGGTTACATCTTGTGGTTCCCGTGTGAGAGAACGAGATTTCTTTGGGAGACAGCAAGTAAATTCCACTCACCACACATACCAAAGTCTTTGCCCAGTACAAAGACAAAAGTGGAGGGAGGGGATGAGAGCAGCGGAGGTGTAGCCCATGTGAACACCAGAAGCATGATCCGGGGAAAAAATCTAAGAAAGGACATTCAATGCTAGGTATTGAAAAGGCATGAAGATCTAAGCAAAAATACCTGCCATTTCAAGACTGTGTGCTGTTCAGTGCTGAACAACCCAGTGCAGAAGCCATTCCCCAGCTAGGATTTAGCTGTCCTTTGTGGCGTGACCAGGATGGTCACAGACATCCTATGCTGTGGTTTCTGTTGTGATTTTCTGATTTTTATACCTGACATCCATACAAACAGAGAGCATATATAAACCAAGAAAAGCCCAGTATTTAGTAATCAGTGGCACTGTTTCACCCGCTGCACTAAAAACATTTTCTGATACAATAAAACTAGAGCCAGATGACCAGGAGACGGTGTTGCTGAATTGCAGGAGGATGGGACATCCATTTCTGTGTAAGCTATTTTGAGGTCTTTAGCAAAAAAAAAAACCAAAAAAAAACCCCACAAACCTGCATGTTTATTGATGTTGTTTGTTTCACCTATACCTACTGGGATAACATGCAATTTTCACATTACTTAAAGTGGTGTTATTGACACAGAGCAAACTGTATTCCTAGTGACTGATCTATACGTCAGCAGTGGTATGAACTTAGCCGCTCTTTCATTCTTTAAGTTTTTAATCTATGACTCATGAACAACTTCACTGAGGTGTAGAATAACCTCCAGGGAAGAATATTTTTCCAATCAATAGCATATTAGTAGAAAAGCAGTACACGCATGAATAAACTAATTGAAGGATGTGTTTCCTCAGTCTCAGCTCTCTTATGATATTCTAATTTCCCATAGTTTTTCCAGTTTAACATTTCTGGTTGAGAAAAAGTTCATTGTGATACAGAGGATTTAACATATATTAAAATTAAATACTAATTTTGGAGGCAATTTGAACTCTGTGAGATTAAATTAAAGCTATTAACATGTTTGCAGTTGCTCAGATTGAGCGGAAACCTTGACATCCACAAATCAGCTGACACAGAAAGCCTTGATGTCTTTGTCCTGATCAGACTTTCTTTACTTGCCACTGAAGAAGCCGCCTGGCATCCTACAACATGTTGCAAGTTCTCATACCCTCGTGGGGCTCTTTCAGAGGTGCCTCCACCCATATTTAATTGCTCCCAAGAAGCATAGAAGCAGTAGCAGAAGGCCTAGAGGAGATTCCAGTGGAAACACAATAGTCTTTGAGCAAAAATCCTCTGCAATTCAGTGTAATACAGAGAAGCAGCAGTATCTCCTGGTTTCTAAGCTATCAATGCAGTCTATGTGAGACAGGGTCTCAGTTACAGTGGAGTCCTGAATATATACGGCAGGCTGGCATGAGAGACTACAAATGTGTTAACCGATTCATTTCAATGTTAAAAAGGAAGAATTTTACTGAAATCTATGCGTGTGAGAACAGTGCAGCCAGGGCAGGAACTCCTCAGCATATCGAGGAGTTGTTCAGATATTCAGTTCAATTTCTTTCCTCCTCTCCTTTTATTGTATTCCTGTACATGTAAATCAAATTTGCATTGCAGAAGCTGTCAGGGAAAGCTGGAGGCTTGAACAGTTTCAGTATAGATGAACATTTGGTATCCAGAGTTTACCTCAGCTTTTACTGTTTTCAGTGAGGAAAAAAAATACCATGTGCGCTAGGATTTGAGCACATCACAGGGCAGGTAACAAAACAGTGTTCTTGGGATAAGCCTAGTCAAAGGTTTCATGCCAAGTACTCACTCCTACATCCACAAAATGACTTTGAAGTTCTCAACTCTGCTTCATTCAGAACACCACATCAAGTTTTCCATGTGTCCGCGCTTTGTTCCCAGCTACAGATACCTATTCATATAAAACCATTTGTATGTTAGAGTTCCAAATTTCACTGTCGCACTTTACAGTGAAACCACTGGAAATCCTCTTGGTTCGACCTATGTGTATTGGGAGTCTTGTACAGAGAAGCTGTTCCATAACACTTTGTGATCTTCTGCCCTTGAGTTAGGGCAGAAACTCCACCTGTCAGAACAGGAAGATACCTTCACTGTATCTCTATCTCCAGAACTGGAAAAGAAGCTTTAAAATCCTTACCGAACTGACCTGATCTTTTTTGTAATCTAGTGATAAGTTTCTGTCTCAGGGAAGTTTTAAGAAGATCCCAACTGTATTTAAGTTTCTTTTCTTTTTTCTAATTTTTAGCCTACATGTCTACTTCTCTTCCTACGTGTCCCTTTTTCTACATGTTCTTCTGGGATTCGGTGAGCTTTCTACAAAGGTATTCTAAAATTACAACTTTATTCAAGTTTTCTGAGTTGCAGAAGAAATAAAAATGCAGGACGGGGACATGAAAGAAAAGAGGAAAATAACACCTTTCTGGTTTTTTTTCCAGAAATTGTGAATAATAATATCACACCATTTCCAGGAAGAGAATGAATGAGTGTGTAAGAGTTATGTTATTCTTTGGGGAAAAATACTGTGTGACAGGTAAGGGGAGACTTAATAAATGTCTCCTCTTTCTGGCCAATATGACTTAGACAGGACGATCACTTCTCATCAAGACACCCCTCAGTCTTGATCTTCTTTGTATACTGTGTCTAGCACAACAAGACACCAAACCCAACAGGTTCTTTCATGAATGACTGCAATAAATTTATAAAGCTATGTTATCCTACACTTCCTCACATGGATACCAACATTTTTCCCCCTTCACATTCATATGGGCTACAGTCCTGTTCATCCCAGTATGTTAAAATATAGCAGCCATGAGAACTGTCAAAAAGAATTGCTGTTTCCTTGCACTGGAGAGGTTCAGCATGTATTATGGCTTTACGGTTCACTTTCATTAAAACCTGAAAAATGATACATACAGCACCACTGGGAAATAAGGAACTAAATGCTATCCTAACTCTACTGACCTAGAAAAGGAGATGTCATGTGTGGGGAAGTACACCTGTAATTGCCTTTAGTGTGAGAGACAACTGGAGCTGATCACTGCTGTTTCTCCACAAACAGCCTGAATGAAAAGATGTCTCTCTGGCTCTCCTGAACTCTCCCAAAGGGTCAAATTTCACTTCAGCTGGTGTAAAAATCTCCCACTGATTTACTCTACTTATTAATTTCTTTGTAGTTATGTAGTTCAAGCTTTCTTAACCACTTTGCAGCTAAAATAAAACCCACAAGCACCCTCAGAGTGTCACCTTTGGAAAATTAATTCCAACAGATATTCCATGTTTCTGGGATAGATGCATGGATGTATATATGTACATGCTATATGCATATCAAATCAGTCTGATGTTACATTAATAAGAACGTTCTAAAAGCAATGGGATGGAAGTGGATCAAGCTACTCAAGTCCTATTGATAAACACCTGCCCAGATCTCCATAGTCTTTTGTCAGCGCACACTTTTCCCATTAGCATAATTTTACTGCAGGAATTATTTTTTTTCTCTTCTTTAGAGGACAAGATATTCTATTTCTGAAAGAAAAAAATGTGCACTGGCAGATTCATTCAGGCAGAGAAGTTAAAATAAACAGGTAAATTTTACTGCAATACTGACCTTCCGCAAAAAGATTTTAAAGTGAAAATATTAGATTGCAGCCAGAAAGTGACAAGTGTCAGTCTTCATTAATTCTTTAAGTGTGTTCATCTAATTGACAACCTTTAGAAGATATTGGGAAGTTCTGCTGCTTTTCTACTTTTCTTTTTTGTGGTCTGTGTTATTACCACTGTAAACGGGCTCCATTACCTGAGCAATAAGGTCCTCACATCAGCAACAGAGCAACTCAGCCTCTAACCACCACCTCACAGCCTAACAGGATTAGAAACATCATCAACTTTGAGAGTCCTCCTTTTTTCTTGTTTATCTGAAGTTTGGACCTATATATTTTCAGTGTTTTATTTTGCCTAATTACATTCTTAGGCTTATCCTAGATTTGTCAGCATTATTTTTGTTTCTCCTATCTGAAGAGAAAAATCGGTTAGTCACTGAAGTATGCTGGAGTACAGCACCAGCCTACGGACTCCACACCATGTAGGAAGAAGGAAAATGTCTTTCCAGCCCTGTGTCAGTGAGCTCCATCACTTCGTTGTCTCTATAGGGGTCAGTTTTCACATACAAAAAACTCTTCAAAGGAAGCTACGCAGACCGGAGATTACCTTAAATCTTTTGATGCAGGCTGAGAAATTGTGCTGAAATCACACATTTGACTTTTGAAATTTTGGCTGCTCCTCAAATGTTTAAGAAGAATAAATTACTTTCCCCCTCCATGTTGCCACCCCTTGTTACTGCCTTAAATCAGCCCCGGAGAGAATCCGGGGCACCTGTCAAAGACAGAAATGACAGCTACCCATGTGCCTCTTTCTCTGTGTGCTATTTATCTCAAGTAGACTTTTCAGCATGGTGGTAATAGATTTTTATCATTTAATTGAATCAGTTATTGTCTATTTCTGTTTGTACTGCCAGTAGGATCAGCAAACGCTTCCCAAAACCCAGGATCCTTCTAGAAACTAAACGAAGCACAGAAGAACAGTATTCCCTCTCTTGCACTGCACAAGTGACTGCAAAGCAGGGCTACTCGCATGCATTCTGCTCATTTTCCATATGGAATAGTAATCTCCAAATGCCTAACATGTATGGAAAATTTTGTACCCTCTAATCACTTTTGTTCAGGTAGGTACTTCCTGGATCATTCTCCAAGCTGAAAGAGGGCTCAATAATACAGCTAGAAACTAAACTCAAGGCTCTGGAAATAAAACCAGAGGACATTAATTTTTTTGTAACAACTAGTTGGGTCCCCAGTTCTGGCACCCGTTGTAGCACAAGTACTTGGTGATAACTAGTAATTGATCAAGTATCTTTTGTTCTTTTAAACCAGAGCACCAAGTTTTTGGAACTGCAGAATCAAACAGACTGGTGAAGACAAAGAGGCAGCTGTTCTGTCTACCATATCCAACAGTAGTCCTGGGGCAGCAATGTTAAAGTTGCTTCAGAAGGACTAAATACATTTTTGTTTCAGAATAGACACGTGCTCATAGTTTATGCCCTGCCATCAGACAGATCAAAGCCCACACCTGAGGTTGGTAGTTTTCAATCAGGGGCTGTTTTTAAGGACAAATACTTCATTGAAAAGAAGGGGTGGGGAAAAAGGGAAAAGAAAAAAAAAAAGCAGCAGAAACAAAGACCCTGGCAAGTCACTGTTTTCCACATTCCTGAGTCAGAAACACACCTTCTGATAAGGGCTGGTACCTCCCCTGCCTCTCTGACACTACAGGTTCAATCTACTCTTTTTCAGAAAGACAAAGTATCTCATCATGGGTTAGGCTACAGCAGACAAAGATGACCTGCCTATGCCACAAATTGCTGATAAATGACATTCCACCTCTTTCTTTCACCTCTGTATAAATAATGACGTTTTCTCTAAGTATTTTACTGAAGTGACTTCAGTTGTTACCCTTCCTCTTTTACCAAGAATAAGCGATCTTTTCTCTTTATTTGTAGGTGGGTGTATTACCTATATAGTTGTCTGGTCTTTTTGGTTTTCCTCTCACGTTTCTCATCCTCTCTTCTAAAGTCTTTCCTTACAACCTTGACAAAATATAGAAACACTACAACCTTTCCCTTACTTTAAGAGAGAACATTAAGTAATCTTATTAAATTGCATTTCCCTCTACAGTATCAGAGGTTTCTATCTACCTTTCAGAAAGCAAGGAAAGGAAATTTGGTTTGCAATTAAAAAAGCAGCCTCAAGAAGAAAGCTTTGAATCTTTTCCCCATTTTGCTATCAGTCACAAAACTACCCCATTAAAATCAGCTTCCAGGCAAGCTGATGTTTTCTTAACATATGTTCCTCAAAGTTGTGCCAGCTGCAGTGATTTCTACTGCCAATCACTGTGTTAATAGAGGTAAGCAATAAAAACCTAAACACCTAAGCTACAGCGGCTTTCAAGATATTTAAAGCTGACTTGGACAAGCTATGTTAAACTACTGTCCCTTCATATTTAAAGTAATGAAAGTGTTACTGGTGGTGTTTGCTTGTCACATTTTGTGGCTCATAGGAATAACAGAGGTACCAAACATACCTTTGGTTTCTGTTTCTAAGCTGAGAATGGCCTTAGCAGTGTTTACCACAAGACCCAACATCATATACGAAGTATTTGAATCTTTATCAGCATCTCCGTTGGTTCAAACTTGTTTTGCGATTAGTCACTTTAAGTTAAATAGGCATTAACAAAAAAATTGCAATCTTTCCCAGCACTAAGAAAATCAGCAGTCTTACTCAGGACAATTTTCCTCTCCAGCATTCAATTTTGTTTATGGGACTGCTGCAAGATATTCTGAATCTGTCTCATAAATCCATCTAGTGGACCTGGGTGCCCACAGATCAGGTACTGAGCAAGATTTAGGCATCTAGGCCCGATGGAGGAAATAATAATATATCTAAAAAAAGGATCCCTATATTCCTGTGTCATGTATTTCAGAAAAGAGACAAAAACCTGGATGCAGTGAGTAACAAAATAAAAAGAATCCTCTCCTGGGCTACCTTGAAACCCATAAAAGCTAAGAAGAACATCTCAAACCAGTGAGGTGGTCAAAAAGCACCATGAACACAGGTTTGAGGACATGTTGGTACAGAAATCCCAAGAACAGATGCAGAGTAAGGACCTGGTGACAGACTGGCTTCCCCTGGGGAGCCTCCTACCACTATTTTGGTGTATAGACAGATGCCCATCTCACAGGCGACAGCACCAAGGAAGCTGGAAGAAAATGGAACTGCTCATTCCTGTCAGGATATATGTGGAACTGGGGTTTTAGTCAGTCTTGAGGTAAAAGCTTCAATTCTGCTTAATCCCTTAACTTTTTCTGGTGATGAACTGAGCACCCTGGGTGTGTTAGCAGTATAGAAATCTATACAAACTGGAGTTTTTGTACTGCTGACTCTTTTTGTGTTAGCATTTCACTACATCACCAGTTCCTAGATGACTAGCCCAAAACCAGTATTTTTACATAAAGCTTAAGTTCATGAAATGAATGAGATCACTGTCAGGATCTTTTTGTACCTGCAGAAAACTCTTCTCAAAAAAAGCACAAGCCCTCTCTTTTTTTCACATTGTTTATAAATTGAGGCATTTCCCAGGCCTTTTCAAGAATGCAGGAAAGTCCTACAAATCCAAACTAATATTCTTCTATACCCTTTTAATGGTGTAGCCCTCTATTTTGTAGCTAGTCATCTAAATCCTTATTTGCTATAATCTCTGACAGTCTGTGTCATTTTGAATTACAAGAATGAGTTATTAACTTGATGAGAGAAGTAAACGGACACAAACTACTTTCTCCTAGTCTGGTGGTTGTTTTTGTGTATTTGGTTTTTTTGTAACAGCCTCTACAGTTCATAAAGAATATGGTTTTAAATTAGGGTCTTTGACAGCAAAAGCAGAGCACATTTTATAACTCCCAGAGCTACAAGAAACGGCTGTATATAAGCATAAAGCCAGACAGTTTCTGTCTTAAAGTGCTCCAGGACACTGTTGGCCCAGTTCTCAGTTGTATTACAGCCCCTGCTGTGCCATTTCTCTTGTGCAACGGGGCTATAAAGCCATCTTCTGCAGAAATCCCTTCAGCAATGGGTCAAATGCTGAGCAGCGCAAAGCCAGCGTAGCTGTTCATCGCCCCGTCGTCAGTGGTCCACAGCCCTAGGAGGTGCACAGCTCTGCTGTAACGTCTCTTGTCTGCTCTCTTCAGAATAACTCATCTACATGGTGAGAAACTGGGCTACCCCCATCTTCGAGATATTCTAACTTTTATGAGGAGAAACCCTGGTCTAGGAGATGCGAATAGTAATTTTTTTTAAAATCACGTTGTCTTCTCTCA
>Ga0181612_128781_pt1 | contig 10516 bp, 3 predicted proteins | sample HoacroProtozoa21_FD_119630 | JGI IMG/M metagenome (GOLD analysis project Ga0181612, IMG submission 119630) | Hoatzin crop microbial communities from Cojedes, Venezuel. Combined Assembly of Gp0051906, Gp0051904, Gp0051908
CCCTGAGGGACACCACTTGTCACAAATCTCCAGCTGGACATTGAGCTGTTGACCACTACCCTCTGGAGGTGACCATCCAACCAATTCCTTATCCACTGAACAGTCCACCCACCAAATCTGTGTCTCCCCAGTGTAGAAGAAAGGATGTTTTGGGGGATCATGTCAAAGGCTTTACGGAAGTCCAGATAGAAGACATCTTTTGTTTTTTCCTTGTCCACTGATGTAGTCACTACATCATGAAAAGCCACTAGGTTGGTCAGGCAGGTCCTGCCCTTGGTGAAGCCATGCTGGCTGTCTTGAATCACCTCTCTGCCCTCCATATGCCTTAGCATAGGGTTTCAGGAGGATCTGTTCCATGATCTTGCTACACACAGAGGTGAGGCTGACAGGTCAGTAGTTCCCAGGGTCCTCCTTTCTACCCTTTTTAAAAATGGGGGCAATGTTTCCCTGTTTCCAGTCACCAGGGAAGATACTCTTTTTGTCATTGCAAACTTCTACATATTCTTCTTTCTTCATGTATGCTTTCCTATGATAAATTTACATATGGTCTTTGGACAATGTAAAGAAGAAGGAGCTTCTGCTGGAGCCTGCTCATAGTGAAACAGAATGGAAATACACAGGAGATATGTTTGGTGTCTGTCCGTTCTGTTCTAGGGCCTCATACCCTATATGGAGTTGATTAGTACACAGGAAAATTGTTTTTGGGAAGACATGGTTCTGGAACGAAGGACTGGAATATCGTGTTGGTAGCATGGGATTTGCTAAAGTCATGGTAAGGGAGCATTGTAAATGAATCTGTGTGCCCCTGCGGAAGAAAAGGAAAGAATACATTTGTTCCAAATATGAACATTTTGACTTATTACCCTATTCAAGATTGGAAGATATTATAAATAACACCTTCCCTCCCTGGCAAGGAAAAGTCAGGAGACAATGACTGTGCTTTTCCACATTATGTACAACACTGTTTCAGGCATTTGTTCAGAAAATCATATGTACTTCACTAATAATGGTTTAGACAAATATCTCAAATTAACTAATAGGACTTTGGGAAACAAACAGGAAACATTTTGGGCCTGTAATGTAATACTGCAAATGCAAAACAGTACAAATTAACCACTGTTCACAAGAAAAACCTTTGTTTCTTATTTGAAATAAAGACAGGTGGGTTTTTTGATAAATATAAATATTATATTTTCTCTTAGAGAAGCAGAAAGGCTTGCATTTCATCTTTCTTGAAAGTCTCAGACTTCTGTTTGCCAAATAGCCTCAACAAATAAAAGCCATCAGTGCCAAACATCTAAGGTGCAACAAAGCCCTGTCTAGAATCCCTTCAATAAATCAGTCAAAAATGTAAGGAATTTCTGCTTTTGACAAAACCCAGAGCATAATAGACTCTAAAGAATAAAATAAGCTTATGAATCTCACCCTGCTCCCAAATATGTTGCAGCCTATAAGAATTACACAGGTCTTGCAATGGAACATAATCCCCCACAACTTTTTTGGAGTCTGTATCTCATCACACTGAGTATTGAGATAGTGAGTATTGAGCAGTTGCACTGCTGCTTACACTGCAGCCCGGACTGGTCACTGAGGCAGTGTTTATCCTGACAGAAAAGTTTCTTGAAATGAAGAAGTTTAAGGTTTGACACTTTGTACACGAAACTTGAACACAGAAAACCACAAACTATTTCTTGGAAATACCAAAATCAGGTGGAGACACAGATGTAAAGGTCTAAAGAAATACTTAAGAGCAAAACAGAATCTTAAAAGTGTCCTGGTCATGTAGAAACATGAGTTTCTTAACTGTTACTCTGACTTAGATCAGGTCATTTCATTTCTGTACTGTTAAATTCAGGTTTCAGAGAAAGACTAATTTTTTACACAGGTAAACTTTATGGGAGGCTGGAATATTTTTGTGGTGAATATATATGACTCATCTCCATTTGAACGTGGATTTAGAACAGCATAAGATGGTATGGAAGCTAAATGGGAAAGTACGTAGGGAAAGAAATAAATCAGGAACTTCATTGCTGGGTCACAGAAATTACAAGAGAAGTCAGTGCTTACTTTACACAAATTTATGCTAGAAGCAGTGGAAGGAGTAGAATTAAATATATTTATCATATATATATATATGTACACCTTGTCCAGTCAAGAATAGTATATGATCTTATCTGTCATATATTGGTTGGCTTCACACACTGGAATGAAGGCATAGGTAAGTCTCCTTGCATTGGACAAAAAAAGAAATGTATTTTTGACCTGACTTGCTTGTGAAATGAGAACCAATTAGGGTAGTTGCAAAAGTCTTTTTACTCTTACATCCAGGATAACTATCACCATAAGCACAGAAATGTTTTAAAGCTTATCCCAGAGAGCATGTGTATAGCATTTGTTTATGTGTCTTATTCATCACATTGCCACAAGTGTGAAATTTTATAGAGATACAGCTTTGCTCATAGACTAACATAAACACATTTTGCCTTCACTGTTTTCTCTAACTCTTAGATGATTTGTAAATGCATTATGTAAAAGTCTTAAGACTGTTGACAAAAAGGTTGGTTTAACTGTCATTTTCTGTACAGGTGTGATAATGCTCACTACAAATCTTGTACTCCAACAGCTGCTGCTCAGATCAGTGAAGTGTGATTTGCAGAGAAACACTGAACTTTGCTTTTAAGAGAGAGGAAAAAACAAGTGTTGCCATCTTATAACCTTAGGGTCAAAAAACAAGAGGAAAAAAGAAGCTCCAAAGATAACTTTGCATACACTTGCAAAATTATTGAAAAGTCATAGTAATACTAGGTTTGTTTTAAAACAAATAAAGGTACAGAAATTGTGCAAGTGACTCAGAAAGCACCTTTGTAAATCACATACCCTGAATTTTCTCTCAGCACTGTTTCTTAAGACTGTGGATAATTGGGATAAAACCACCAGTCTTCTGTGAATACTGTATGCTGCAGGGAGAATTACAAAGAGCTCAAATGACAATAATTAATTCTCCATGCTTTGAATAAAATAATTTTCAGAATGTCCCAGTATTTAAAAACAGATAGAATGCCAAAAAAGTTACTTTTAGTAACTGAGCTTATTCAGCCTCATTTGATCTTTTTTCTGAGATGTCTGAAGCCATGTTTCCAGCACCTGTTCATTTGTAGCATGTGATTATGTTGATTCAATCACTTTTGAGCACATCAAGAAAATTATTGATAATTCACCAGCTGCTTTTTGAGAAAAAATTTCATCTTTTAAAAGAGGAAAGAGAAGAGGAAGAGAGACATCACATATCAAGGTCCTTAACAAATTGTAGAACTGTATCAAGCTGTGAAAATTTTGAAAGGACGATAAGACAATTAAAAATCCAAAACTGCTAATAGTATGATATTGTTTTAATTATGACAATATTACTAGGAAATCTTTTAAAAATAACAGAAAAAACTGATATTTCCAGTAAGTTATATTATGTTTGTTTTAGAAAGACTGATTTTTTGTTTTTTACATTACATATTTCAAAAGTTACCCAACTTGCTTACTTGTTTTCAAGTGTTGTATATACTATGACAAATAAATGAACATAGTGAGCAGAGCTGTTTAGAATATCTAATATCTCACCCACCTAGGCCTCAACTCTCACCTAGGTAAAACAGGTAAAATCAGAGGTCTGTACTAGTACCTAGTGACTTCAAACTGCTCAACGGGACAGTGAGTGACGTCCCAGTTAACCTTTGGAAATGTGCCATCTCACAGTTTATCAAAGGTACGGGCTTCACCTGCTAAATGGTATGTATTTTAAATCAGCAGTACTGGACTTCCTGGTGAAAATCTAACTACATTAAATGAGAAAGGATTAAATAAGAATGTATTCTTATAGAATCTTTTTATTTAACAGAATTTTGTCTCATATAGGAGTGAACTCTCGGAGTCTATATGCTATGCTATTTATCTAATCACTCAACTACGTGGTTGTTATGACTAGTTAATACATACAGTGTGCATATACACATTTAGTTTATATAATTAATATAACAGCCCTGAGGGTATTTTTGTCTATAATCACACACACACAAAAATGGTCCTACAAATTGGACTGATTCTGGAAACATGCCATGTACTAAGCTGACATTAATTTTCTTTCAAAGTGAGAGTTCTATATTCAATCCACCAAGGACTGTGGCTAAGCAATCGGGCCTTTAGCAGATCTCAGTGCCTTTATTTTAATGAAAGCAAAAGAATTAGTAAGTATCTTTCTCTACATTCTCAAAAGCAACATTCCATCCTATGAGCTTTGACAGACATCTTCCCTTTAGCAAAACCAGATTCTTAGCTTAAATGAATAGAAACAAAATCAACAACACTTCTGTAAAAAAAGTCTCACATCTCCATTTTGAGGTACTAAATATCTCAAAAGGAGATATTGAGATACCAGCAAAACTGGCTGAGCAGTCAGTCTGCTTATACAACTAAGAATCAGATGTTGAAGCCTGGTCTGCTGCAGCCACACTGGTTTTATTGTACAGACAAATGAAGTTAAAAGTTTCTGGTTTCAGCTATATTTCTGAAAATAAAGTCCAACTATCTTCTACATTTAATTAAATAATGGAGATTAATTGATTTTTTTATGTTAAGTTGTTCCAGAATAAGTCCTAAATTTATGGACACAAAGTTGTTTTATTTTTGTAGTGCTGGCCTGTAATACCTATTCTGAGACAAATGCAGATCCATTATATTCCCTAGTGACATTTATGAGTAAAGCAGTCTTTGCTCACAGGAAAAGGAGTTCTAAATTTTATACTGGTTATCACAAGAAAATTCCAGTAATCCTCAGTGTCCAGCGAAATAACTTCCAGTACTGGAAATTTTAGTCTTGTTTAAGTCAGTGGCTTGCTTCCTGTTGACATGAACAGGAAGAAATTTCACTGTAAACTTATATACAGTGAAGGTTGTTTTTTTTTTTAAATCATATTTTGCACATTTGCATTCTTTGTACCGGATTCCTTCTGCATTTCGTGCCAGTATTTTTCATTTTCAAAGATTTACCACTTCAGAAAAAGTATTTGTTTTGCAACACACCTTCAGTGAAAGATTTCTGGAAGTTCTTCTGAGGATTTTCTTTTCCTCCGCCGTCTCTGTGTTCTGTATTTATATCAAAGTATTACCTAAAAGGAATGAGTTGTTCTTTTTTTTAAGAGGTTGTGGGGGCTTTTTTGTGGGGATTTTTTCCTTTCCTGTCTCTGTATAGAAATGTATCCATTGGGGAACTTTATTTTGTAGGCTTACTACATATTAGGAGGCCTGCAAGTAAAAAACCTAACGTGACTATAACTCACATCCTTCCTTTGAAGAAAATAAATTATACTTTTCAAGAGTTATTTTGTTCATAAGTTTTGTTTCTCCTGTTGTTTCTCTTTGAAAAACAGATTTACAAAATTATCACTTTGTCTAATTAAAAACTTGATGAACTGCAAAATGAGGACCACGGGATCTGGAATAAAAAACCTTACTGTTTTGTATGGAGATTTTTTTAATATGTTATTTCTCTCATTGACATCCATAAAATTTAGTCATAGGCTACTGGCATTCTGTATCACTACCAATTCACAGCAATGTAATCCACCAAAGCCTGCCACATTAAATCAACAGTCTAATTGCCACAATCAGTTAAAAGTAAAGTTAAGTGGGTTCTGGACTTTAATAACAAACTCTAATAAGACTATTTTGGTACTCTGATGAAAATAAATTTCCTTTCTTTTTCCCAATTAGTGATTACATAAAAGAAATTTTATCTCCTTAATCTACAATTAATAGTGATCAAAAGTCTGAGAAATTATTATAACAGATTTTAGTTCATTTGGTAAAGTTTTAAGAAATAATACACACATATAAAAGTGACTCAGAGATAAAATATTCTTGCTGTAAGTATTTTCAATGCTTATTCAGAGATCACGACTGTTGAAATCTTAGGATAAAAATTACTATCTATCTCTGTTGTCTTAAAAGATTATTTAGGCTGTTGGGAAAAATTACTTTTCTTTTAAATACAAATCCTAATGGTGATGTTCCATGGTAGAGTTGAGAAGATCTGAAAGTTCACTGCTCCCAAGAACGGTAATTTCACTTTCCAGTCCTGTGTGTTTGTCTCTTTCTTTATGATGACTATGGCAGTCACTGACACAGGTCAGCTCGTTACCAGAAAAAGCCTTCCCAGCCAGAAACATGCCCATTTTTTGTCAGCTCCCTGGTCTGATCTGTAAGGATGGAGGTTCAGAGATGCTTTGGAGACAGTGATTTTCAGAAATTCCCTTTGATAGTGCTAACTAATGCATTCATATTATCCAACTTCACCCTAACTAAACTCTCCATGGAGGGTTTCCATCACAGCATAGCTGAAGAGAACTGTTTCAAATCAGCAGTCTATAGACAATATTTTTTTGGCATGTCACTTTGTTTACTCTAATTTCTAGCCGCATTAATCTCTATGCTTAATGCTAAACAGGAACAAAACATTTCCAAAGGTTCTGTCAAGCACTATGAAAATAGGAGAGATATTTTAATTTAGTAGGAATCCAGGCCTTCTGGTAACAGATAAGAAAAATTACTGTAAATGACTCTACTTAAGAGTGCAAAAAATTGAAAGTAATTAAATAAAAACTAGCATTCTAAAAAAAAAATTCTCTAGGAAAGGATTTTTTTTTATTTTTTGAAACTTTTGTTTTTTAAGAAATCTTTATTGATGTTTCTGTAGAATTCATGGAAAAGAATTGTTTAAGTGTTAAATGAAAAATTGGTCTTTGCCCATTATGTTTAGTCTTCTGATTAAAAATGTGTTCCAAAAAGGTGTGTGTCTTTCCTTAGACAACATACTCTAAATTGTAAAAAAATATAACTGTCTGAAAGCTAACAAACATATAGATTCAGTAAAGGCACATACTTTGTTTTCTAGTAGATATCTAGCATTGATTTACCTATAAGATGTTTGCTATTAAAATCTGTAATTAAATTGTTTTCCTTACATGAGTAGGAGTGGACCTTGTTTAACATTGGCACTGTGTCTACTACTTCAAAAAAAAGAAAACAGCAAAACAGTATTCCACTCAATAACTTCAGTATCTGTAAACATCCATCTGTATGAAATTCTAAACTGAGCAATCCTGAACACTGCTCACAGACGTACAGTGATGTGATTGCCTTAATCTCTCTAACTCTGCCAGTAATCACCATCTAACCAGAGCAAGAGATACCTGCTAAAATCTAAATGACTCAGTTTATTTAGGAAACTTTGTCCATCTGCTTGGGTCTACTTTTAACAGAGAATCAAGGACTAATTTTATGAAAAAGATTCCTAGACTAAAGTAAGGAATATGTGTGAGACTGATAAGAGGTGATGGGACTAGTTCTCATCGCAGGAATCATTGTGGGAAAATGTATAAGACTCGGAAATAGAACACAATATACACATTATATTAACAATTACATTCTTTATTTATAGGATGTAAACCAAAAGATGGCCAAGTATGTCACCTTGCTGTGTCCAACTTGCATATAATTTAACACTGGACAAATTCACAGAAAAAAGAAAAAAGTCAAGAACAACTGTGAAATTTAAATAACAGTTCTTTAACTGAAACCTCTAACTTCATCAGCGCTCCCTGATGAATCACAATCCTTTCAGGGTGACCCAGGTTATTTGATTTGTAACGATGTATAATGCTGCTAGCTGCTGACACTTGCCTCTGTTGATTCTTCTGTAGTCACTGCCACTGATATAATAATATAAAAGATTCCTCAACAACACCCAGTTTTCAATGGAAGTAGCAGAAAACCTCCTGCTGATAAAATAATCTCACTTCTTGCAGAGTTAAAAACACGACAGCGGCTGAATGACGATGGATATGTTGGTCTTTTGGATATGATTATGTGTGACTCAAACACTGAGGAAGAGACTGCAATATTTTGGAAGAAGCAGAAGATACTCTGATTAATTTCAGTGAGAAACGAGCTCAAAAATCAAGAAATTTTTATCACTTGTGTATCTTTTTTTAGAGAAAATCAACCTACTGAGGCAGATTTTAATGTACAACTCTAGTGAAAAATTCAAGGTGGCTAGTCTAGGGGTGTCTTAATCAACGACTGTTAGAAACTGTCTCATTGCCCTCAGCTTCACCTATTGTTTTGATTGCTGACACAAACTGAGATAATTCTTCAGCCATGCTTCCATGCTATTCAAAAAACTCTAAAACACACAGAATAAGTCTAGGAAAGCTGTATCTGTGTTACATATAGTATCAGAAGCCGCAGAAAATAGGTTTGTTTGGGAGAATTTCATTAACCATTTTACTCTTCTTAGCTGTTAGGACCATATAAGTTAAACTGTGATGCAGCTGCTACGGTCTAAATATTTTATTTTTTTCTCAAGAGACAGAAGTGAGTCAGAGTGGACTCACTATTCAACTGTCACAGCATTGTGCTTCAACCTCCTTTGCAAGACCTCAAAATCATGTGAGGGCTGGATGGATGTGAAATTAAGTAGTGTAATTATTTTTCAAAACGGTACTAAAATGTTTCCCAAATTATGCACAAGCCTTTTTCTACACGTGACAAATAAATAGACAAGTATTTTACAGTATTTCTAATTGAGGATCTTTCTATTAGATTTAGAATGTAATACAATAGACTACTTGAGTTGGAAAAGACCTACTATGATCATCTAGTCAAACTGCCTGACCACTTCAGGGCTGACCAAAATTTAAAGCATGTTGTTAAGGGCACTGTCCAAGTGCCTCTTAGACACTGACTGGCATGGGGCATCAACCTCCTCTCTAGCAAACCTGTTCCAGTGTTTGATCACCCTCTCAATAAAGAAATGTTTCCTACTGTTATATCTGAACCTCCCCTGGTGCAGTTTTGAACCACACCGATGCATCCTGTCAGTGGTTACCAGGGAGAAGAAATCAGCACCTCCACTTCCCCTCCTGACAAAACATCATGCAGAACTTATGCATTTCACTGATCTAATTGCAAGAATAGCATATTCATCAAATCAAGGTATATCTAACACTGGTGAAGAAAATAATCAACAGAATATGAGGCTGATGGTATTAAGTCAGACCAAAAGTTCACACCCAGGTTTTTTTCCCTAGCAGTGGGAATAAGTGGACACTACAGAAAGAAGAATAGAGTAAGCACATATGAAAATTCCTGAATTACTTTTCTGCCTCTAATTTTTTTTTTCCCCATTTCAGGAAATCTCTTGAATCCGATGTGCTCTGCCTATTTCATAATGTTTAAGAAAATTTTCTTTCACGTAACAATCCATTCAGCCCTTGAACCTATTTAAATTTTTGCAATCCACAGCGTTTTATGACAGTTTTATTAATCTATTACCTGCTGCATGGGGGGGGGAAAAAAAGCTACTTTCAATTCTGAACCTACCTCCCATTAGCTTTATTTGATAGTAGATAGGAAGAAAATGTGAATGACTGATCCCTGTTAAAGTCACTGTGACATTCATGATTTTATGGATGTTTATCATATCCCACCACCTCATTTCATCCATTAAGGGTTCCTGTTCAGTTCCACCTTGCTAAATCATTACTTGTATGGAAAAGTTTACACACTTTTGATCAGACGCTTTACTCTTTCTTGAACTTTTGAACTTTTTCCAGTTCTACTCTATCCTTTTGAGGTGTGGGGACTAGAGTTGTATAGAGAATTAAAAACATAAGTGAAACATGAACTTACACAACGGCATAATGGCATTTCCTGTTTCATTCTATGTCTATATCACTTTCTGACACTTGATTTCCTTTTTTCACAGCATTAGAACTGTCTGTCATAAAACCAAGATCTTCCCCTGGGTAATATGATCAGTTCAGTGCCTTTCATTGGTTTCCCCAGGTGGATTATTTTACATTTCTCAACACTACATTTCATCTATCATTATATTACGTAGTCATTCACATTCTTACAGACTTCCTCAATCGTTTAATAGTCAAATCCTGTCCTCACTGCACTAAATAACTTCATACTGTTGAAGACTTTGTAACTTGACTGTTGATCTCCTTTCTCAGGTTATTTGCAAATGAGTGTAAAAAAATGGTGCCAGCACAAGTCTATGCTAAATTCACTCCTGTCCAAGAGAAGGCTGCTTACTTTTGCCTCCTTTTTTCAATTATATATTCAATTGTATATTCAAATGTAATGGTGGTGTATGCCCAGGTGCTGGGAGTGGGGGACTGTAAGAAAACACCAGAAGCTGTTCCCACATCGGACAGAGCTAGTTCCAGCCAGGTCCAAGACTGATCCGCCACTGAACAAAACCAAGCCCATCAGTGATGTTGGTAGCGCCTCTGTGATAACAGATTTAAGAAACGGTAAAAAGTGCTGTGCAGCAGCTGGGAGAGAGAAGAGGGGGAAACAGTGTGAGAAACAACCCTGCAGACACAAAGTCAGTGAAGAAGGAGGGGGAGGAGGTGCTCCAGGCACTGGAGCAGATTCCCCTGCAGCCCATGATGAAAAC
>Ga0181612_140886_pt1 | contig 10516 bp, 2 predicted proteins | sample HoacroProtozoa21_FD_119630 | JGI IMG/M metagenome (GOLD analysis project Ga0181612, IMG submission 119630) | Hoatzin crop microbial communities from Cojedes, Venezuel. Combined Assembly of Gp0051906, Gp0051904, Gp0051908
GACCAGCACTCATGGGCCCCCCTCCCTTCGAGAGCCCTGTCCCACGGGATTCCTCCCAGTAGCTCCTTGAAGAGGGCAAAGTCAGCCCTCCTGAGGTCCAAGGTTTTGATCCTGCTTATCGCCCTGCTTCCTCCACGCAGGATCCTGAACTCGACCATTTCATGGTCACTGCAGCTGAGTCTACCTCCAACCTTCACCGGCCTTAGTGGGTATTACTTGTACTAGCAAGTATCTGAAGGGTCAGGACCCATGGGTTATTATTTCTACTGCAATGCCTAAGGGCACTAAATAGGAATTTACATACAAGGTGTCGAACAAGACACTTAAGCATCGAGCAAAGAAGTTCTGGCAATCTGCAGTTTGAAGTATACAGCAGTGAGTGTGTACCAGAGAAATATGGAGAAGAGGCATGAAAGGAGTGTAAAAGTGGCCAGAGGTTAAATAACAGCACTATTTGATGAAGAAGTACTTATTAAAAGCAATGTCATATGGACATTATACCTATTGATTGAAAGATTATGTGCAAGGCAAAAAATATACGTGCTGATTATTAGTCTGTGTTTTAGGTGTGGAGGTTGGGTTTCCCTGTGCAGTGACATTACAGATGTCTAGAAATTGTGTCTTACATCTAAGTTGTTTGTAATGTGATTGCAAACAGCGAGTGTATTGTTTCAACATGGTTAATGTTTATGAGCTGCATTTCAGTTTATAGGTGCACCCAGATTGCCTGGAAAAGTACCAGGCCAATCTTTTTTTAAGCTAGTGATGAGGCAAGATGAAAGTCTACACACTCCCTCCCAGTATCAAATCACACAGGGGGAACAAAATGAGTCCAAGAAGTCTACAGTTGTTTGGGTCTTAAGTTTCTGTGAATTACCTCATACCCTCCTTGTATCTGTGAGCTTATCCGAGATGTGAAATATGTCTATTTCAGGCCAAGAAAGGAAGAAAATAAAGGCTAGGAATCCATGGGAAATCAAGACTGCAATGCTGTAGATTCTTAGCATAGACATGCAAAAAGACTTTTTCCAAAGGCTTTTCTCTGCCCACCACCAGAACTGTCGACAAAGTCCAGCTGGTTACTGCACTGCTTTTGGCTCCCTGACCCATGTGTGCACTCTGGGAAGAGAGGGCTCATGCAGTGTAAATGGATTTAATGCTGCTTCAAGCCACATTAACTGTACTCAACATTTACAGCATATGGTTCCCAGGTTTCCCGGTGGAAAATAGCATTCAGACCTGCTGCTCCTTAGCTCTTTGTACATCCTCTACTATACCTCCTATTTCTCTACGACTTAAAAACCACTTGAAGGTATTGGAGGAGAAGAATGTGCAAAGGGGAGAGGTAACATCAAATATTGCTATCTTGGTTTCATTTTGCCCCTGCTTCATTAGAAAAGATGTAAAGCAGAAAAATGGGCATGCTAAATGTAAAGATATTGAACAATAAATACTCTCTGTGTTTTATGTCAGAAAAGAAAGCAATTAAAACTTATTTATGAACAGAATGATGATTTTTATTTTTTTTATTTTTTACTGGTAGTTTTTATCCTATCTCTGCAAACTGCCTCTCTGGAAACTAATTACAGAAATACACAGGTAAGCAGCAGTGCATAAGTAGAACGGGCATCCACAGTTTACTGGTGTTACACGATTATAGCTTTTAGAAGAAGAGCACAGTCACTGCATGGACACTTCACAAAAGCCTGCAACTCCCCTAGCACTGGTGGGATGGGTGATGTTAGGTATTCTGGCGTAACTCTCCCTGAACAGTGAGAGATGCATTACTTAAGCTGCCAACTAGATTACATGTTTTTACCTGCTCAGTTGTAAGAGTGAAGAGCTTGGATTGCCAGGGATGGCACAGAAAGCAGGTGTGCTAGGGAAGGAGCAGGACACTCTTGTTAAAAGCTGCACATCTAATTTCTCATGCAGGTTTGTTTTTGCTCATTTTCCTGTTCTTCAGCACTTAATGATTTTTCTGTCATCAATGGAGTTTTAATTGAGTGGGATTAGGGGTGGATTAAAGGATCTCGTCGGAGCTCATGCTCCCTGCATCCACTTCCTGTTGAGTCCTCTCAACAGAAGAGCTTTTGACATTAGAAAAGTGAAAAATACTTAAGACAATGACACAGAGAGGGAGAACTCAACTGCAATGTAACCAAGGAGTTACAAGACTAAAGGCAAGCATGTTATAAAATCTTGGAGGTCAGAGAAGGATGTGGTTTACATCACTTTGCCCACTCTGGAATTTCACCTGGCTGGATACAAGAAGGGTTTAAACTTTAGCAGACACAAAGACATCACCTCAACCCCTTCATCAACTGCTTATGGATTTTTTAATGAAAGTCACTTTCCAGCATATAGATGAATCAATATTAAAAATGTTGTAAAACTCACAACATGAAAAGCCAGTGGATTTACATTTCATTCTGTATTTACATTGGATTTAGAATCAAAACTACAGTAGGAGGATAAACCCTTCCTTTCTTCTTCTATGCTAGGAAGAAGTAGGATATTGAAATTATGCATTTATTTGTGTTACTTCTGTTTTTACTTTTTTCTTGAAAATATTTTATCTTCTCTATCCAGGAGAAAAGGGAGAGGGAATAGAGTCTCTGAAAATGAATCTACTGAGCACTTAGCTAGACATAGGAGAAAACCTTGACCCAGCAAAGCAAAGAAAATACTTTCAGTGATTTCAGTGGGCACAGTTTCATATATTGCTTCGCACACAGAGCAAAAGCTGAGTTCAGCTCTTCACGTCCTGCTTTAATCATCAGGAGTTACACATGCAAATCCAGAGCAGGATTGTGAACAGAACATTTAAGACTAATTATACAGCTCTGGGAACAACGACCAAATCTCATCACAAACAATTCTTTGTCTTTTAGACACTATGTAATCTTCTCCAGTAACAGAAGTTTCCTCTCAGATACGCACAGCAGATCTCAACTCTGATATTGCTACTGACATTAATGGGACACATGTATACAGTACATATATACGCATATGCAAGTCAAAATTTACCATGAGGTTCTGCGAGGATAATATTAGTGATGTGTTCTCTTCCACACCTGTACTTGAAAGAAGCAGTGACATTTTAGTGTGTTGAAGGATGTTTTAGACATGGTTCTAGATATGACTCTGTTAAGTCCTTCAAAGTTACACATATCCAAAGGGGTCCAAAATGCTCTAGGGTGAAAATATTTTTAGGATGGACATTCTTGTAAAAAGCAGTATCTGTAAGTTTTACATTAGGCATGACTTGGTGTGGCCATTTCCACTCCTCCAGGTTGTCCTAGCTCCCAGTAACTTGCCTGACTAAAGGTGATTGAACATATCAATACTTTGGTGGAATTTCCTTTTTGTCATTGATTATTTATTTATTATTATTTATTTAAGCAGAGCTAGTATGTGACTTGGGGCATATCCTCTTCCAGATGAAAATCTGTCTGCAAAGGATGACAAGATATACTTCATTTTTACGGAATAATTTTTACCCATGATTCTATCACATCATTGTTGTTTTGTTTGCTACTAAACATACATAGTAACATAAATCTGGCTTTTGAATGCCTGTAACTCCTAACCAGTCAGCACATCTGCAGTGAACGTCTGGGATTTGTTGACATCTAGTAGCCCTGCTAGCTCCACTGTGTATGCATAGTAGCATCCAACCTTGTAGGGTTACCAGGTGTCTGCAAAATTGCAGAGAGGCTTCTGAGAGACTAGCGGTATTTGCACTGAACAGATGTTTTATGTATATGCAATAAAATAAATCCAACCAGTCTGCAAAACACCAGAGTTATGTGATAATGGCATCAGACTTACTTCACTGCGCATATGAAGACACCACTCTCTGGAAAATACCAGACAAAGCTTGGTAGACGTGTACTTAGGAGACTGGATTTCAGGCAGATGCTTAAAGTTTGTCAGAATTTGCTGTAACAATTCAAACTTGTTGCTAATATTTCACACGAAAAGACATCAGAGAAAAAATGGGGTTCCATATCCCCATCTATTTGCAGTTGGAGAATTATGGACTCCGTCAACTGGAGCACAGCTGAAAGGAGGCTGGAAATCACTGTTGAAGGACAGGAGCCACTGAACACACAATGAAGCACAGATAGAAATTAACTTAAAACATAGCTAGGATTTACAGCATCTTTTTGAAATTTCTACAACTGTAAAGAGTGCATGTTCGCTCTGGATTATTGTTCTCAGCATTCAGAAAAAAATATTAATGGAGAATACAGCTGCTAAAAACATAATCTTATGTGTTACTCTATGTTTTCTAAACGTAGGATATCACAGGTACTTGATTATAATGCATTTCTTAGTCATTCATGTATTTTTTTTTAAAATACACCATTTTAAGCATGTGACTTTGAGCCCAGGGTGTTTAAAACCAAATAGCACTGTGTAAATGATGTTAAACTGAAAATGATGATTAGAGTAACTCAAGATTCAAATTCAGACACCTATTATATGCTGCTGAACTTCAGGTATAATTGGGCCTGTCTCATGTTGATGCTAAAAACAGAAATATTGTAAATGATGTGGAAGAAATATTATGGAACAGGATCCCATGAGTTAAAGCCTTCAGAGCACCAGTCTAGTGGTCAGACATAATGTAACATGATCAATAGATTCTCCTGAAGTGCTCCTTGCTGTTATGAAGCAATTACTGAAAACAGGCAGAAGAGAAGAGGAGATGCTTTCAGCATCTTCCACAAAAGCAGACAAATGAGAAAAATAAAACTCATGAGATGCTTTGGAGTTCTCTAACGCAAAGGAGATCATCTATAAGAGTGATTGAGAACTGTTAGTGTCTGTGCTACCAGTAATTTTTTTCTGTTCAGAAAAGATAGCTGTAAGGCTGACCAGTCTTTTAATATGCTGGGAAGGAGCTGTTATCAAGTTGAACCAGCAGCTGCTGGTGAGAAATAAGACAAGGAGAAACACAAGTGTACACACAGATCTCATCTTCTCCTTCAGAAGGTTTTTTCCTTTAACGTTTTGAATTTACTAGTTATATTGAAATTTCATAGTCACCAAGTCAGTCCTGGGCTTCTCATTAAATGCAGCTGACAAATACAAAATTTACATTCATGTTTCAGGCAGTAAGAAGAGATCACAGAAAAGAACTCCTTGATTAATTGCATCTGCTTTTGGTTACATTTATTTTCTTATTTGCAAGTATTGTTCATATTTTCTGGAAACTAATTTTTTTAAATTAACAACAGAATTGATTCCTGTCCTGGGTAGCTATTTCAAGAATACTGGCCATTTCTAACTCTTTTACTAGCTCAGCTAAAATGCTTCTTGTTCATTTGACAGTTAGAGTTCAAGTTAAGCATGTAAAACTACCACCGTGAGCAGAAGGAAATTGTCTTCCTATGATATACAGAACTGCATGATTTAAAAGTGTGATATGGCATTTATAGGTGAATCTGACCACTGCAAGAGTAGAATAACAAGTCAGATGGAGAAGAACTGTTTTCATATCCTCAGGTAGATGCAATATTTTAATAAAATTTTATAGTTTGCACAACTTGTTGAAATGCTGTAAGAGACTGAGAAACAAGGCCAGAACTTTGAATAAATTAGATGATATGATTTAGATGTGTTGCAAAAAACCACCAGAAATCTGTATATAAAAAGGCTTTACGGATCATGGCTTTGAAATAAGCTGGATTTGTAACACAAGGTTTTATAAAGCATCCAGTCTAGAGAAATGTACAGCTACAATATTTCAAGGCTGAAGTTTTCCATCACAACAAAGAAAAGAAGCATTTCCTCATCTGGATCTGCTTAATTCTGCACCCAAGGACATCACATTGACCCAAACTCTTAATAGATACAGGAATTCGACATGATGACCTAACTCTCAGACTTCTGATGAAGTTTACTTTTCTCAGAGAAATTATGGGACGTATGCCGTCTTTGTTAGGCACATTAATGAGTTTTTGGCGCAGAAGTGGAGGCAATGCTGTTTGTGCTTACCAAATAGAAGGTTTTCTGTATTCAGTTCTTGTGAGACAACCGGGTCTTGGCATGTAGTTCTTTGTTGTTCCTTCGTATGGAGAATACTAGGAAAACAAGGCAACCTGCCTAGTGTAGTATCATCTTTTGTTCGGGTAAAAGGTACAACTTCAGTTGGGGAAATACAATGGGGAAGGAGTAACACATAATACAAAGTTGTAGCCTGAATGCACATTTTTACTAACTTTGAAAAGCTCCCAGGGAATTCATTGAAATCTGTGTTAATCTAAAGAAGGAAGAGTTACTATAGTTACTAATACAATAGTTACTAAATATAATTCTCACTATATAAAGTGCACATTCTGGGATCCTATAAGTTGAAAAGATAAAAGATCTTTAATTATGTTTGCCATGGTAATAAATGATTGGCTTCCTTTTATATAATTCCACTGTAGACAGAGTATATGCATAACACTTTGAATGTTTGTAACACTTCAGCAACAGCCAGGAGTATTAGAGTTTCTTGATCCCTCTCCTTCTTTTATTTAAAGGTTGGCAGTAATTCTTCATGTCAACGTCATGATTGATGTGGGTTAACTTTCACTAAAAGTCTTTTGCAGCATTTTGAGTAATGTTAAAAATTATGGCATGCAATACATCAAAATATTTTTTGAGGCTTCCTGCATAAGTAAACAAACACTAGGGAAATGTGGAAGGCATTCATGGTATTTTGTAAGCAAGTTTTGAACTGCTTGTTGCAGATTTATATGCTTCACAGCTTACGCTGAGATGCATGTTGCATTTTATTAAAATGCACTATGGGTGGGGAATAGATGGCAATCTACTACATTTGTGTCTTTGTCCATGTCAATTAGAAATGGAGATCAATTCACTAAGAAATGTATCCAAGCATGGATTATGTAGCCTGTCCATCAAGTGTCAGTTTCCTGGGGAAATACTAATAGCAAATCCTCAACCTTAGGCCAAATGTCAAGGCTGTAACGTCCAGCACTCTGAGTATGGAACATGGGATTACAAACACATCTGCCATTGACAGGCAAATGTGAAAGCCACTGGTCTTCAGCAATCAAGATCTGAATAGCACAGAAAATCCCTCCAAGACATTATTCATAAAGATAAGTAAAGTAAAACAAGATGAGGAACAGGTGAAGCAGCAATGTATTTTCCTAAAAGAAAAAGAAAGAGGGATGTCTACTGTCACTCAGTAATACAGGTTAAAAAAAAAATGTAGACAGATCACTGGCAGGTGTACAGTGTAGAGCTCTCCTCTTTTATTTACAGTCAGCGTCCTTGCATTCACCCTCATTAGCAGACCATTATAAAAACCTGGGGAACTGAAGGCACCTGCCTTTTCTCACCACATTTAGATATCTCAGCGAGGTGCTCATGAGAGTTACTGTCTACAATCTCTGCAATCAGTCCATCCAGAATAGCTCAGACCACCCACATGAGGTGTTTAACTTTCTATTTTAACATAGCAAGAGCACAGGTGCCTAAGCAAGGTACAGAGTTTATAGACTTGTGGATGCAGCCTGTACTGCAAAGGCAAAGAAAATAGGCTTTTGCTTTGAGTGAAGTGAGATTCTGAGAAGACAACGAAATGGCTGAGGAAAAGGTTCAGAGATGCTGTAAAACTATCACAGATCAGTATAAGGAAATGTTAGAACATCACATCAATAGAATTTTTTCTCCTTCATAGTTTTCATTCCACTTCAAACCCATGTTAGGTACTATGTAAGCATGAGGGATGAAGTGTTCTCTGAAAGCACTTGTGTTTCTCCAAAGATGATTGCGTTAGACAACTAATTTAGATTAGACACTGTATGATTTTATACCATTAAGCTTAGGCGAGATGAGTCCTACATCTGATGCACATAGATAAATATGAGTAGTTAAAAAACATTTTAAAATCCTTTCAACTGCCGAGTAGGAGGTAGCCATCTTGGGAGCATATGCTTTATTATTTCTATGTGCTCAAAATTACCTAAGTGAGCTACGTCTTGGAAAGCTGAATGTCTTGGGGAACGTGACAGAAAATGGCTGAGAGTTTGAAATGCTGTATTCACTATCGTATATACCTGACTCGCTGAAGTGCACAGTACAGGAGCTAGACAATTAGCTGTCAGCAAGTGTTTACTCTTCTTTGCAAAAATTGTAGGATAACAGCTACCATAGCTGTCAAAGTTCAGACTATGTCATTTCAGTATAATTTTTACTTTTCTAAATATTCCCCATGTATTTTCATTGCTGTTCTGAAATTAATCAAACAGACAATGGCTTAATTACCTTTTAACTGTGTAGTAACCAACAGCTACAAGAAACTTATCTGTATTTCCACAACTTAAGGCACAGTGGCCACAGAAAAAGATATACCCTTTCAACCAAGACTTTAATTGCTCCTAAACTGAAAGAAGACCAATATACTGCTGGCAATTTATGAACCTTTTGTCCTACCAAGATATAGCAGTGCATAAATCTTGGAAAACTATATTATTTAGCTTGCTGCAGCTGTGTGAAAGAGTATGAATAATACAATCTGCACTTCTGTTACTTTTCTAGCAATCATATTGTTTTCTCTGTTCCTACATTTCTTAGCAATAAAGGAAGATTTCAAGAGTTTTGTTCTTAGAACCTAGGCTAGAAATTATTTTTACGATCTGCTCCATTTGCATGCTGTCTCACATCTGACAGTCCACTATGAGCAACTGAGAAACTTCTTCTGCATAAATTACAGTAAGCCTTATGGCAATTATTGCTATCTTTACTGATCCATGCAAAACCATTTCTTCTCTCATTCCAGAAAGTGCAAAGCCTCTTCTTTTTAGGGAGTTGTTGACCATATTAAGGTTTGCAGCAATATAGCTGTGGAAGTAGAAGTTAACCGGGCCCCTGAGAGGCCTGGTTAATTAGAAGTTTTGCTACATGGCAGAAGTGAATGAATTGTGGGTAAGACAGTGCATGCAGATTTTTACCCAGAAAGGGCAATTTTACTTGCTATTAATTAGGGACTATAAAAAGAATGTTATCTGTTATACTGGAGCGTAAGAAGGCTAAGTCCCAGAGTTGTTTTGGTACTGGACATTTTGTTAAGACATTTGCAAGGTAAGGCTATCAAAATAATAATTGATCATTTTAACTATGTTAATACAGAAGTGAAGCAAACCAGTAAGATGAGGGGTATATGTTCAGATATGGTTTAGGAAAATGAAGATGTGAAGTACATCTACTGGGGTGTATAAAGGCACGTGTAATATAAAGGCACGTGTAAAAGACAATCTTTTTGGTCTGCTTTCTGAAGATGGCATCTTTGGTTCCTGTTATTCATCTTGTCCTGCCAAGTTGCAGGTTTTGTGATACCAGCCTGTTAAGAGGTTTTGATTGTTTGTGTGTTTCTATAGGTTTAGGAATGCAAAAGCTAGCTCAGGTCTTGTTTGACTTCTGCTGTGCACGTCTACAAAAAGGGAGGAATAATGTTTTTCTAATAATGTCTTCAGAGGCATGAAATGAATAAAGGAGCAGGTTGCCCTATCTTTATGAGACAGTTAGCAGGTTGTATCTTGATTTGTTGAAGGACTGTTCCCTCAGGATTGCTGTCATGGTCGTAAGCCATGTACTGGGCTGTAATTCAGTAAATTAAAAACACATAAATAATGTTTAAATGCTACTTACGACCATTCTTGCTGTCTGCTCTATACCTATATGGAGCAAGCCAGTAGACACTAAATACCCATACAGCCAGTATTCAGCCTGTGATAAATCCATAGGACAAAATCATCTTTAGATACCAAATAGCTGACTGTGCAGGATGCTGGCTGCTGTTCTGGAAATGTGTCTCAAAACTGTCTTCTTCCATTTCGGTAGCAACTGATAGCATATCTATACCATTTCTGCAACTACATCTTTCAGCGTCTTCTGCATTTAAAGGTTCTGCATAGCTGTTATTACTTGTAAAGCCTGGACTCTCTCATAAATGCCTCAGCTTCGCAGAGCAGGTCACCGTCACACTGCAGCTAAGGCTCTTTAAGGATGGCCCATGGTCCAAAACCATACGACATATAAGCCAGTGACTTAATGAATGAACAGACAGGAGGTGGCTGTGATACTTTCCAGCCTGCTCCCCTGCAGACAGATCTCTGCTGAAATGTAAAAGGAATTGGAGGAGTTGTGAGCTCAGAGCAGGCCTTTGTATTTTGGTCGTCTAATTCTTCAGGACAGCTCAGAAAGAGAATTGTTGTCATTTTTATGTTTTGATTTATATCATTAAAAAACTCTAGCTTTTTTCAGACTCAATTGTTGCAATGAAAGTAAGCAACGTCTGCAAAGATTTGGTTAATTCATTCAACCTTTTGTTGTATCTCTACTATAACTGAGCAAATTAAGGCCTATCTCTTAAGTGATACAAAATAACCAAGGGGCATAAATTACAGTAGTGAGGGATGCTTCCTTAGAATCATAGAATCATAGAATGATTTGAGTTGGAAGGGACCTTATAGATCATCTGGTTCCA